>ENA-ORBV01013598-ORBV01013598.1-microbial-mat-metagenome-genome-assembly--contig:-NODE-13598-length-12331-cov-6.946222_pt1 | contig 12331 bp, 8 predicted proteins | sample MGYA00237777_ERZ505514 | MGnify/ENA primary metagenome ERZ505514 (study PRJEB26160, sample SAMN06269048) | microbial mat metagenome | isolation source: Oligotrophic lake microbial mat | place... | reverse complement strand
ATGCAGAACTAAATGTACTGTCAGGCATGCTGAACACTGTCTTTAGTTAGAGTGCCTGCCTGCAGAGCCTCTATAATCTCACACGCCCTCAGATGTTTGGCAGGAAGTTTCAGTTCCTCAGCCGTCATCCCTTCAGCCTCCCACTGAAGCATGCTCTCTCTTTGTGATAGAAAGAGGAGCTCCGGCTGTCCTTTAGTAGCAATGTCAGCCAGTTGAAATCTCGTAGGCACTTTGTGGATTGTAATTGACCCATCCTTGACTCTATCTCGAAAATGATGCAGCTTGACGCAGAGATGTTTCGTCCTAGGCCTCATCTTTGGTAACCTCGCCATCTCGAGTGCGCCGCTGTTGTCTTCCATTGCTTTACAATGGATCTTTGGCACCGCGTCCGTGACTGTCCATGCGAGTTGTTGTTTCGTTTCCGTCACTAGGTCCATTAGATGAATCACGGACCTGAGGCTCTCTGACAAGGCGTTGTGTTCTGCCTCGGTTGACGACAAAGCAACCTCTCGTTGAAGTTTGCTCGTCCAAGAAATAGGGCATCCACCGCACACAATGATGAATGCGGACCTAGATCGCGCTGTTGATGGGTCCACATCAGCATTCACGCGATCCCAATTGCCTACGAAATCGGCATCCACCCAGCAGTCAAACGAATGCTTCTGGGGATTGAGAATGATCCCCTTATCAACTGAGTCGATTAGATGTCTTCCGATTCGCTTGACGGCCGCAGCATGTGACTTCTTTGGGTCACTGGAGAACCTAGCGCATTGGTGGACGCTGTAAGCCAGATCTGGACGCGTCGACTTCTCCAGGAAATTCAACTTTCCAATCACACTTCGATAATGCCACGTCTCGTCCATCGGTTGTCCATGAATGTCTCTCGACAGCTTCTTGGTAGACGAAGCCGGAGTCGGTTGTGATGTCGTGTCGTTCGTGAAGCCCAAGTCTGACAGGATTTGTTTGATGAGGTGTGGCTGTGACAACTTGATCGTGCCGTTTTCCAACCTCTCGATCTTGACTCCTAAGTAATCAGACAAATCGCCCTCATCAGTCATCTTGAATTTACGGTGGACAGTGTTCGTTTCCGCATCAGTGAACTCATTTACGAGGAGGTTGTAGCATTTGTCTATTTTGGCTTGCGACGGTGCCATGAAGATACCATCATCAACATAGCACATAAGCACAACGTTGTTGCGATAGTAAACGCACATGTCCACTTGACTTTGCTGGAATCCTCTCGCAATCAACCCATCATGCATGTAATGATTCCACACACGGCCTGCTTGCTTCTGCCCGTAAAGATTCTTCTTGAGCTTCAAGCAATGAGTTTTGCGATTTCCGTTCACGTTGAAACCTTGAGGGACCTCCATGTAGATGTCGCACTCAATATCCGCTTGGGGAAAGGCAAGTACGAAGTCGACCTGCTTCGATACCCAACCATTCAGTATCATCAGATTGAGGAGCATTCGTATAGTAGGCCAACCAACTACTGGTGAATAAGTTTCCCAATAATTGACCCCTAATTCTTGCTTGCCACCATGGAGGTTGAGTCTGGCCTTCCATTTGTAGATCTCTTGTGTCGCGATGCGTCGCTTTCTCCTGAAAGCCCAGACTGCCGGTAGGATCGGTGTGGCGTGTGGTACCTGATCTCGCTTAATCAGTTCCCAATGATCATTGTCTTCATGCGATTTGACCTCTTCTGCCATAGCCTTCTTGAACTTCTTATGGTCGTCGGCTTTCATGGCGTCCTGAAGACATAAAATGTCAGGGTTCGAAGACGCGGCAAATGCGATTGGATCCTCCATCGATTCAGTCAAGTCGGTGCTGTGGTCGTAGTAAACATCCCACGGCACATACAAGGACAACTTCTGGATTGGCTTTGGCACTCGCCCTGATCTCGTCTCACGCATGTGTGGTTGCTGCATGTCGACACATTGGTGGAATCGCGACTCGTTCCGATTGTTCACAGGCGATTGTGCGCCCGGGTGTTGCAGCGACGGCTCTGCCGCGTGCATAGGAGATGGAGGGGGTAGATTGTCGGCTTGTTCGTTCGTCTCATCGTTCTGATCTTGGACTATCGACGGGAGATCGTGATCGACTCTGTCAAATTCCACTTCATCGTTGATGATGGGTTCGGGAGCCGTGAACTCGTTCACGGACGTCTGGACAAACCCGGTCTTTGCTTGCCACCTCGACAGCGCCCTAGGGTTGCCTGCGGATGGCCTTAGTGTTTCACACAGGTCGTCAAACAAGCAGTGGAACTGCGGAGACACATGACCCGTCTCCAGGCTGAGCACAAGTGCGACTTGCCGGGAATGTCTCGGTGACACACCCAAGTAAGCTCCAATTCGCGCGCGATGCTTCCATTTGGGGAACATCCCCTTTCCGGACTGAAGGGCGCTGTCAAGGACATAAACCGGCGATCCGAAAGTGTGTGCATGCTTTAACTTTGGGGCCACTTCCACTTGACTGAACAATTCGATCGGCGAGATGTTGTCGTGATTGAGAGACGGTGCCACGTTGGCTATGTCGTTTGCGTAACGTATTGCGAACGGCCACAGGTTTGCCGTCACTGCCTCGGGCCACCTTCTCGCTGCATGCAATATCATGGTCCTTGCAGACTCTTGAAGGTCCCTAATCTTCTTCTCTGCCTTTCCATTTTGATGATGAGCATTTACTGCGCAGAAAGATATAGTCTGGCCCACCAAGTGGACCTCGTTCATGAAAGCCTTGCTCGAAAATATACCATTGTCCGTGTGATAATGGCGGACTATGACTCCATGTTCTTTTGCTTTTCTTTCGAATGCTCGCTTGGCCTCAATAGTGTGTTCGGCGTCGGCGGACTGTTGATTGTGGACGTAGGTAAAGTCGCTGTGTTGATCTACAAACACAGTCGAGATCAAATACCTCTTCCTGGTGAGAAAGCCTTTCATCTGCCCGATAAGGCCAGGGGTGGATGACACTAGCTGATCGACGCTGACCACGGATCCGGGAGCTGTTGCCGCGGGCACTCTGAACTTGTTAAGCGGTGCCTTCGTTCGCCAGGGTCGTCGTGTCATCTTTCCAAAGGCACATGCCGCACACCTAGGATTCTTTGTCGCTTGCAGCAGCTTTCGTGGGAGGTCACCTCGCTCGGCCATCTTACCAATTCTGTCAAAGGAGATGTGTCCGAACCGGTAGTGCCAATGCAGTAACAGAGCAGCAGGCGTTGCTTGCTGTGCGTCAGTGTCCTCGGGAATCAAATGCGGATTGTTCTTAGGCACATTGAAGTCCATCCTCGTGAATCGTTCGTGGTTTGGTGACTCAGTGTCTGGGGACCGACGTTCGAAGACTGAGTCAGGGAGATCCGGATGACGGCGGATTGCGACTGACTCATCATCGGAATCCAATCCCTCATCATCGGTCACTTCTTGGGCCGCTGGTGCGCACGGCATGCACATCAATTCCTTCTCGTCTATCGGCGACTCGATGGAGGCCACCTCGGCTGAGAAGGCTGCGAACAGATCAAAATTGGGAGCCGACCTGAGCAGAGCGACATTGAGCGCCGAGTCAAGTTCGATTGTCTTAAAATAACTTCCTTGATTCCAGAACAATTCCACAGCGTCATAGTAGGTAACGCAGGCTGATCCGCGCCGCTCACCCCGAGATTGCGCCCAATGCTGTGGCGACAACAATCGATAAGGTGACGAGGGCTAACAATCGACAAGGTGACGAGGGCTGGAAACACACGTTCGGGATTGTCCATTGATGAGTGACTCCCTCGTCGTCTTGCATTGCCCATCTGACTGTGCCAACCAATGTAGACGTCGCGCATCCAGACACGCCCTTTATCTTCACTGACATGGGTCGGGGTTGATCGATGAAATCTCTGGCGTCGTTGGTGATGCATCTCGTTGAGCAATTGTCGATGGCGATCTGGAATGAATCAGAATCACATCGGTGATCGTGAACGACATCCGTCGCCACTGTCGCATTCGTGGATTGCAGTGACAGGATTACACTGTGTGCTGCCAGGCACTGGATGTCATGTCCCACCAAATGCGCATCGGGCATGTCGACACTGCATGCTGTCGCTAGGAAGCCACACAGAACAATGTGTGTTTTCAGCGACTTATGCCAGAAACGACGCGACCTTCGAAGTCGCTCCTCTCGTTCGCATTGTCGTTGAAACTCTTTCTCATACTTTGCACACACCGTGTGGTACTGGTCCCGCTTGAGTGATGATTTGGGCCGATGCTTGTTTACTCTTGCATTGACGAAGACAAAAGCTATCATGATGAAAGAGATTGCCCCGCTTGTCCACTTGTCCTTCTTTCGCGACCAACGGGCTGATATCGATCGTGGCAGCGACTGCAAATTGGATGCAACATCTGCAGGGAGTCGTCTGAGCCTTGCCTTTGGGCGCTGGCTCTTCGGCACGCATCTCCAACGTGGTTGCCGTAGTAAGTAGTCATAGCACAGTCGAGGTAGAAGGTACTGGGCGAGGTGTTGTGCGAGAAGTAAGTTGTCGTGTGCCACCACCAGATGTAGATTGGCAATGGATTCATAGATGAAGACAATATGCAAGTGACATAGAATGCAGGTGTAGACGTAGATGATGTTGGTGGCTGTCTTGGCGATATAAGTTGTGGCCGACAGTGCATTGGAGAAAATACGGTGGACGACGAGGAAGATGTCGATGCCAAAGAACATTGACGTAGAAATGTCTTGGCATTGTTGGAAGGTGGAGATAGCCGGGGAGAAACAGTGTGCGGAGATGTAATTCCAGTCAAGAGATGTGACATTGGACAGGAGTAGGGAGTAAACAACATAAATGATTAACAACGTGTTGCTGTGTCGCCACAAATGACATAAAATCAACCAGAGCATGGTAGCCGTGACCTCCCGACTCCATCCCCGTCATCCGAAAGTAATCTGCGACAGGTCGGGGTCGTTGTTGAAAGCGTTCACCAATGCTTGCGCGAAGGACCTATCGTCCGTGATTGTCGAAGGGGTTGCTGCCGATGACTGATCAGAATCTTCCGTAGGCGGTGTCTCTGCCTGGACCGAGGCAAGGGACAATTGCCTCTCTTCTTCAATGCGTTTCTTCGCGTAGCAATTGTTAACGTGCAGTTCGCCTTTTCGGTTGAGCTTTCGCACCCACTGGGTGTTGGGATGATGAGGGCAATGGACGTAGTCGATGCCTCTGAACTTCTTTTCTTTTGGCTCGCCGGCCTTGGGCGGGTCGTTCTTCCAAGCGAACACTCCATCTGCAGGACGCCCTGGCTGCTTTGGCTTGTCGTCGCCATCCTTGGCTCGGTTGTTGTTGCGAGGCTTACCGGTGTTCTGAGTAAGCTTCTCTTGAACCTGTTTGAAACCATTCAGCATCGCAATGAATTCCAATTCCTGCTTGGACTTCTTTTGCCACTCTTGCCGACCCGTGATGACCTTGCACTTTTCACGGGCTATCTCCATCAGTTTCTCCGCTGAGAAATCAACGATCGTGCCATCCTCGTAAGCCTCTTCCTTTCTTCCAATGTAATCGGTGAATTGTTTGTCGCCGACTAGTTTGTAGGCGTTGAACAGATTGGTTGTGATGTCTGGCGGAGTGACATCGCGTGCTCTGAGCTCGTTCATCAAATCGGTGACCGTCGTGTTGAAGGCCACGATGTCTTGATCCTTTTGAGATTCCATCAGGTGATCGAGGTGATTCAATTTCGAAATGAGGTTGGCCACCGTCGCCCTGACTTCGACACTAACGAGGTTGATCAGTGCGAAGAGCACAAGGGCTCCCGATTCATGGGATTTGCTAGGATCGTTGGGGTCGGTGACTGCACACTTGCTTTCGACTTGAAGCAGTCGGTTGTAAAGTTCCTCCGAGATCGACGAAGTGATCAACTTTCGCAGGATGATGGAACCTTGCTTGAGTCTGCTCTGAGGAAGGAAACAGTACGTCAGCACCGAAGCTTTGACGTTGTCGAGGGTGATGGCTCCATACGCGAGCGGAATAGACCTGTCCCTGTTGTCGTCATTCTTGACCACGAGAATCGATTGCCATCCGAACGTCTCGGCTCTGTCATTTACTTGACGGAGGAAGTGCCTGAGGCTGGATTGACTGCCATTGAATGCAGGTTCAATTGCCTTGGTGGAGTTTAGAAATAATTTGAGGCCTGGTCCCACACTAAAATCCCACGTCGCCGTCATGTCGTCGCCTCCTGGCACTTCATTGTGTGCCACTGCCGCCTTGTTTGCAGTCAACGCAGACGTGACTGCCGCAACAAGTGTCTGCTGCAGTTGCGCGGTGGTGAAGGTGAACGCTGCAGGTGCTCCACCTGGTGATGCTGGCGGCGTTCCTGTCATGGCGTCTTGTTGTTGTGTTAGGACTTCTTGGTCTCTCCTTCGTCTCGAGAGGGATCTCCTTGCTCGTCTTTGAGCTCTGTCGTTGTCGCTTATGATGTCGATGTGCGATCGTTAACAACGATCTGAGTGAGACGGTTATGGTGTTGAGAACAATGTTCTTCTTTCGTGCGGGATGACGACAAAGGGGTCAACTCGCCTCGAAATGCTCAATTGTAGCGCATGCGGAATGTGCTTATCGACTATTGAACTACAATGGCGATGCTGCTATCCGGATAGCTAATCAGAAACAGCTAGTTTACCAAATCGATTAGTCGATTAAACTACTTGCGCAGAGGAAGCGTGTGAGCTTTTTGGTAAATTGTGAGGTAGTTGTAGTCTTTTAGATAAGCTAGCTAATGAATGATCTACAGATAGGCTCTCCAAATACTGTTACATTGTCAACAGACTCCAACAGTATTCTTGGCTCCTAAATGCAGAACTAAATGTACTGTCAGGCATGCTGAACACTATCTTTAGTTAGAGTGCCTGCCTGCAGAGCCTCTATAATCTCACATCGAGTGGACCATGCCAAAGGAAAATCAAGACGTGTCTTGATGAAGGGACGACCGGGATGTTGGGATTCTTCTGGAATTGCTGCTGGGCCAGAGAAATTATCCAATGGTGATGATCTCTTGATTCACAATGTCGATAATTCGTACCGGGTATCCCTATCGTGGCAATCCCTTGGGGCTATGCGCTATTGGATGGGCAACATTGGATGGGAGAGATCCAACCAAGATTGTTGCCAGAGCTACGAAACCTTTGATCATGGCAACTACTAGGGACTGGGAAACATGTCAACCGCATCGGAATGAAACAACATGCCAGGTGCCCATGGTTGTGTTTGCCAATGGTTTGAAACCGTTGGATACAACGACGGAGGGTATTGGTACTACAAGAAGCAATGAATTTTATGTTATTTTTGGTGGAGCGGATAGTGTTGTGGGGGGTATCCAAAATCAGAGTGGAAATTCATGGGAATGATGTGGCGAATATTTCCACCGACACACAGTAGCTGTATTGTTTGAGCATTAACCGCCTGCACGTCGCGATATAATATCGGAATTTTCAGACAAGAGCAGGAAAGTAGCATCCAGATGTGAGGCACCAGCACTTGCGTAGATTGCTCTTGAGAGCATACACTTGCGATAAGGGGATTGTCGAAGCTTCTTTCGTTGGCGCTTCTTTCGGAGAATCTCTCTTATATCCCTTACAACAACCTTGCCACGACGGTTCACATTGCGAAGGCATCTCTGAAATTGCACTTTCTCAAGCGCAATATTGGGATACTTTTTGAGAAACTCCAAAGTAGGTTCAAAAATTATTTCTGTTGCATTATGTGGAGAACATCCAACGTAGTCAATAAACTCCAAGACAGTCAAGGTGGGGTTGTCCCTTATTTCTGACTCCAAAAATTTGATCCATTGGTTTTTCTTCGATTCCTTAAAAGCCGCGGCTTTGTTTGCTCGATGAACAGATAATGGGCAAATAATACCGTATTCAATTCGAAGATGGCGTAGACCATGCGTCCCGCAGAGTTGGGAAACTCCGCTAGAATTGCCATCATGCTCAAGTATATCTTTGATGCTGATTGTCAGAGACTTGAGGCACGTAGCACGGCCCATTTCTCGCGAAAATACGCCCTTTGCAAGGGGGGTCTTCACAAGTGTCAGGGCTTTCAGCTTATGGCAAATCTTTCCAATAGCAATACCACCATCAGCAAAGGTGCACTCTGAAAAGCTGAGATTTTTGACCGACGGGTCGATGTATTTCAGCAATCCTTCGCAAGAACTTTCATCAAAGTCAATATATTTGAAGCTATGATGATGTGAACGTTTCAACAATTCTCTGAATGGCAAAGAAGGGTATTGCCTCGGAAAATCAGTTCTCGGTTGCGCAAGGTAGCCTCCTTTTGCGAAGTACGTAATATCATTAAAACTGCAATTTCCACGGAGTAGGATCTTGATAAAACCTAAAACTACCGTTTCAATTCGATTTTTCGACGTCGGAAGGCTGCTTTGACCAGCTGTGAAGCGAAAGAGTTGTCCCTTCAGACATCCATTTTTAGGGCGGAAGTAAACAAAGCTTTTCGCAGCAGAGAACGCAATATCGGAGGAACTCCACTGCAAGAAAGCTGGGTCGTAAACTCGTTCGTTGCCCTTGTCAAACGCCAATTTGTATGGGCCATCGACCAAATCAAGGGAACAGCAGACATCGCCTTCATTTGGGCCAAGTAAAAAGTGTACTCTACCTTTTTGCGAGTTTAGTTCATTTCGAAACTCTAGGAGAGAAACCCAGTCCTCGAACATTTCATCGAGAAGTTTTTCGGAGTCTAGACTTTCAGTCACCAGCAAAGGTACTTCCCCTGTGCTGATGGCAGTGTCGTAACTTTTATATTTGTAATGCAAAGGAATGAAATTCCTTTGCTGTAAAACTGTATACACCACCATGTCGACGATTTGAGATTGACCTGTTTCTTTTCCTTCCTAATGAATTTTCTTGGGAGAATTGTATGTACCTGTGTTCAATGTTGTGGTTGTGGTACCGTGCACTAAACATTATCTTTGTGTGGGGGTTTCAAGGTTACGGGTAGGTGCAACAGTATGAGTCTCCACGATTTGCGGCTGAGGTTTGGACATGGATCGATCCTCTCGCCGTGTACCAGCTCGTGGAATGATGTCATAGCGCGGCGGGAAAGTGCGCGTCGAGTAACGCGCCGGCGGTCCGCGGGAGCAACGGAAAAGTGAGAAAAAAGTGAGAAAAGAGTTTCAATTTTCTTTAATTTTCTTTGAAGTAAAGAAACATCGACCATGGACTCTTCGCTCAAGAGCAACGATCGTTCGGATGATGCTGAGAGAGAGGATGTGGATAACGACACTGTAGGTGGCACGGACGCACTAGCGACAGAACCAGATCCCATCGTTGGAACGGAAGTTCAGAAAGCCACGAAGAATAAGGGCGAGTCTTTGAAATCACGGTTACTCGAAGATTTCAATGATATCAGCCTTGTTCGAGCAGACGAAGAAGGCCATATTGTATATCGTGGTACGCACAATCTTGATTGTCGGGAGTACCGCATTAAAAAATCCAGCTTGGGGACGCCTCTAAAGGAAACTCTTTTCAAAACGAGGAGGACAACCCGTTGTTTCGTGAAATGCGAATCCTTTCGAACCAAGAACTGATTCATCCTTCTTTAGTTCGTTACCATTTTTGCTGGCTAGGAAGCGAAGACGTCGCCGGCTGTGAGTGTGGTTTTTTGTACATCGTGACGGAGCATTGGCGCGAAGGCATGCGCGAATACTGTTTGCGTGCGGCTGCTAAAATGAATTACTTCAATACAGCTTTGGCTCTATTCAATCAAATCGTAGAGGCTGTTGTACTCCTCCACGACAAAGGCGTATTGCACAGAAATGTCTGCATGCAGAGTTACTTTGTTGCGGACGAGGACGAAATGCTTGGCGATGGTGTCAAAGATTATCGGACGGCGAAGCTTGGTGAATTCGGTTTGTCGCGCTACTTACCGAAAAGAAATATCAAACAGCGCTACCGCTACTTGTCTATGGAAGATGACGACGACGACGACGACGAGTCTGAAAATCTTACTCCATTAAACAGCTTTGCAGCCAGTCCAGAGCAGCGTACTTCTGATGCGTACGATAAGCCGTCGGATGAAAGGAAATGAAAATTGTTTCCGATTCTACTACCCCCGTTCATGCTAACGATTTTCATTTTGCTCCTCTCGTTCCTTGAAGATATATGGTTTGGGCATATTAGCCATTCAGCTCTTTTCTATTCGTGACATGAACGATGGTGAGTCTCATCTGCACTTTGATCAGCAAAAGGATAGCATTCTCTCACTTGCCAACGTCATGTTCCGTCCTTTTTTCATGCAATAGACGAGATACGCGAAACAATTGAGGCGCTCTCTCGCGGGGAGGAAGAAACATTAGAGCAATTTTGGCAGAAAGAATTCTGGTGGGAAGCTAGTCGATCCCTCTTGAAACAGGAGGAAGGTGGCTTACCTGCGATCATTAAGCAGTTGGTTCAACGTGATCCTAATCAGCGCCCAACCGCCGCTGCGCTGGAAAAAAAAATTCTCCCAACGATCGCCCCTCTTTCAGGATGAAGAGCAGCAACTTCAGTAATACCATCTTTGGGTAGCTCAAACCAACGAGCTTACCTGCTGATTGTCGACGAGAGTCGCAACTTGTAGAAACTATCCCTGAATAGCAACCAATCATCAACTTGGGGTAGCAACGTAGCAAGAGACAATAATGCTTTTTCGGAAATTCAAATTGCTTTAATTTTACAGTAGCTCGTTGGTTGCTAAAAATAGCGAATGAAACAATTGAGCAACGCAAAGACACTTCATTTTGTAGAAAACAACCTTATCTAGACTTACATATTCCATGGCAATATGGACAAAACATGAGAGGGATGAATGCTTCATAAGCTGCAATGGCAAGAATGTGGTGTAACAATTGCAAGACACGCAAAAACAGAAATAATGCAGGCAATATCCATTGTTCTTGGAACTAGAGTGAAAGTCCGAGACATGATGACAAATCACTGCTACAGTTTTCACTTAGTCAGGAAAAGAAGGATACCGATTTGAATCGAACTAGAGAGATGGCTAGATAGATAGAAGCACAGTTCTAGCCCGGCTATCTAGGTAAAAAAAGACTAATGACAAGAAATGTATAGCCAGCCACCGCACCCTCCATCATTGGTGATTATATACATAAGGAGAACGTACTGACTATATAATCCCTCCCAAGACTAGCCAAATTATTGCGGCTGGTAGTAGATGCTGCCAATCTTTCTGTTGCCTTTGCATGGCCACTACAACCAAGAAATCCCGGCGAAGGCAGAGGTTGTTGACATCTTCGTCTGGGTTGCATTCTTTTATTCTGGGCATTGCTAGCACATGCTGTAGCCTTGTCTCTGGTCGATTTGGTGCAGGCGATGACAAGAAAGACCTCCTAGTCTCATTAATGACATAACATGCTTGACAGGAACACCACTACTTCCGTTCCTCTTTGTTTTCTTTTTTCTTTTCAATGTTCCATGGCTTCGGCATTGGGTTCACCGGGTCGGGCTTCAAAGGCATTTCCTTCCCGTGTGGCTTGCATCAATCCTTCTCGTGCTTCTTCCAGCGTCACACGATGCTTGATCCAACATTGACCATTCACATGCAGCACAGGAATGTCACATTTGTACTTGGCAAAATACGAATGATGCTCTTCATCCGTGATGTCGATTTGGTTGAGACTATGCGGAATCTCGTTTTTCAATTCATACAAAATGTCCTTGACCTTGTCACATAAAGTGCAACCTTCTTTGGTAAACAATGTGACTTGTGGAGGAGGAGCCGAATCGCTGGCATTACCCTCCTTTGTGGCCGGTTCATAGATTACACCAGTCACGCTGGCAAATGTTTGTGACGACGACGACGATGGTGACGACGATGAAGCGATGATGAGCTGTCCTGGTTTTGATGGTGAGAACGACACTTTGGACAAAGAATGACGTCCATGAGATGATAGAAAAGCTCCAGCGACAGATCTTTGCAACACAAGTGCTGTAGGAATGCGCAGTGATCTCCCAAGTGGACAACGAATCTCCCAATTGGATAACGAGCGAGAGCTTCTACTGGGTAAGCGATCGTGTTTCATTCCTAATGTGGGACACGAATGTTTAAGTGACGGAAGGCGTCAATCACGAGTAAGTTATGAATAATAAGTATGGTACGGGAATAAATCCCTGTCGCATGGGAGTGAATCCCTAAGTACAAGGTCCAACCAAGATGTTGGCCCACGAGTAGATTTGGAGCGGAACCTTTGAACGCTCAACAAGTTTGCAAAAGTTGCAAAGCAATGCACTCAAGAGCTGTCTCTTATACACATCTCCGAGCCCACGAGACTAAGGCGAATCTCGTATGCCGTCTTCT
>ENA-ORBV01013596-ORBV01013596.1-microbial-mat-metagenome-genome-assembly--contig:-NODE-13596-length-12334-cov-6.837970_pt1 | contig 12334 bp, 7 predicted proteins | sample MGYA00237777_ERZ505514 | MGnify/ENA primary metagenome ERZ505514 (study PRJEB26160, sample SAMN06269048) | microbial mat metagenome | isolation source: Oligotrophic lake microbial mat | place... | reverse complement strand
ACGCGGAGGGGCGGGGTTGGGGTTGGCCCCGAAACAGTCGGAGGCGACCGTTTTGCTTGAGATTGACCCCGGGGGAGTCAGCTTAAGCGGGCATTGGGACAACCATAGCAGGGACAAAAAATGCGGTCTATGGGTCGGTTTGATAATACTATCCTTAAATTGATTTCGGTATGGCCATGACCTTTCACTCCATCGAGCAACTCGGCCCGCCCTTCGTCGGGGTCTCGGAACTGGGACTCGTCATCGCCCAGGAGAAGGGCCTCCTCGTGCGCAACGCCGAGATGAAGCTGCTCTTCTTCCTCCAAGCCGACTGCCAACAGGAGATCGAGGGCTTCGGCACGTTTGCGATGCAGACGGGCGATATCTGTGTCGTCCCCAGGAATTGCCGGCAACTTTACCGCCTGAACGGTGCGCCGGACTCCGCGCGCCTGCACGTGTTGAAACTTTCCCTGAGCCTGCCCGCCCTGCCCGCGCCGGGCCAGCCGACCAAGGTCAAAGTCCGGGGCAACCCCGAGACCGATCTCAAGGCGTTTTGCCGGCATCACTTTACCGAGATCCGCCATCTGCCCCTTGCCCAAACCGCCCCGATGCAGGAGATCATGCTCGCGATTCGCCGGGAGGCCGAGACCCACCGCCCCGGCATCCGCCACCGGGTCCGCGCCCTCTGCACCAATCTCCTCGTCCACGTGGCGCGCCGCCTCCACGACACGCCCGACGCGGCGAAGCCCGCCGATGCCGCCGGCCACGGAGCCGTCGTCAACCAGACCAAGGAATACCTCATCCGTAATTTCGCGAAGCCCCTCACTCTCGGCGAAATCGCCTGGCACGTGCGCCTCAGCGAGGAGCACCTCGCCCGCGTCTTCCGCAAGGTCACCGGCCAGACCGTCTTCGACTACCTGCGCACGATCCGGCTCGAGTCGGCCAAAACCCTGTTGATCGACTCCAACCAGCCCCTCACCCGCATTGCCGCGCAAACCGGCTTCGGCTCGCTCTCGCTCTTCAGCCGCAACTTTTCCCAATACGTAGGCGTCAGCGCCTCCGCCTACCGCGAACAACGCGCCCAAGGCACGCGCTGGACGTAACCGGCTCCGGCGTCTCGTGGTTTTTCGCTCACGGGCACGAAGACCCATCCTCGCGGTCCCGCTTCCGCCACGGACCGCCCCTGAGTTGGCGTTCTTCGCGCCTTCGTGGTGAATCCTCCGGAATCCACATAATAAGACGCGCCAAAATTCATTTTGGGTTATCCGCCGGCAAAAATAGTTTCCCCGCGCCGGTTTCGCCCAAATTCCCCTCGACAGCCCGGTGCGCCGGGAGGATGCACTCACCCCGCATCACCCCATGCCCCCGACCGAACAAGCCCGTTGGTTTGCCGAGGAAGTGCAACCGCACGAACCCGCCCTGCGTGCCTACCTTCACGCCCGCTTTCCGTCGTTGGACGACTTCGACGACATCGTCCAAGACAGCTACACGCGGCTCCTCCGCGCCCAAGCCGGCGCCGGCGTGCGCTACCCCAAAGCATTTCTCTTCACCACCGCGCGCAACGCCGCCCTCGATCTCTTCCGCCGCCGCCGCGCCGCCCCGCTCCACACCGTCGCCAGCGACGCCGAACTCACCCTCCTCGACGAGCAACCGAGCCCCGCCGAGCAAGGCGAGCAAGCCTACCGCCTCGAAGTTTTGGCCGACGCCGTGCGCGCCCTCCCCGACCGCTGCCGCGAGGTTGTCATGCTCCGCTACCTCGACGGCCTCGCCTACAAAGAGATCGCCGCCCAACTCGATATCTCGCCCGAGACCGTAAAAGTTCACATGGCAAAAGGCATGCGCCGCTGCGCCGAATTTTTCACCGCGCGCGGATTATTGGATGCCAACCCGGCGTCTCCGATTGTAGCCGGCCTCGGTGAGGCCGGTTCCGCCGGAGCCGCGAATTTGACGGTTAGGCCGGGGTCGGCGACCCCGGCTACAATCATTGACGGTCACCCGAGATCCGCTTGGCGCCGGGGAAATTCCGTATGAACCCGCCGTCCCAGTCCGCCGTGGTTCGAGTTCGTAGTCCCGCCTTCAGGCGGTCCGACGCCTCCGATCCCCGCCTAAAGGCGGCACTATCAACCCGGCATTCAGCAACACCGAGTCCCGCACCATGAACCCGCCGCCCGACGAACTCGACCGCATCGAGCAGACCGCCGCCGAATGGCTCACCGAGCGCGCCGAAGGCCTGTCCTCCGGCCGCGCGCGCGAGTTCGACCGCTGGCGCCGCGCCGATCCCCGCCACGCCGCCGCTGTCGCCCACCTCGAGCAAACCTGCGCCTTCCTCGAAGAGATGCCACTCGTGCGAGCTGAGCTCCAACCCGTGGTCAAATTCCCCGCCGGCACTCCCACCAGCCTGCCTTCGCCGGCACTTCCAGCCCGCACCGCGTGGCTGCGCCGCGCCGTGGGCCTCGCCGCCGTCCTCACCCTCACCACCCTCGGCGGGTGGCAATGGTCGCGCACCCACCCCGCCGCCCTGCACTTCGCCACCTCCGTCGGCGGCTACGAACGCGTCGTGCTCGACGACGGCTCCGTCGTCGAACTCAACGCCAGCACCGAGCTGCGCGTGCGGCTCATGCCGGACGAACGCCGCCTCACCCTCGCCGCCGGCGAGGCGCACTTCACCGTGGCCCACGATAAGACCCGACCGTTCATCGTAACCGCGGGTAACGTCGCCGTGCGCGCCGTCGGCACCGCCTTCAACGTCCGCCGCGCCACCTCCGCCGTCGAGGTGCTGGTCACCGAGGGCCGCGTCGCCGTCATGCGTCCGACAACCAGCGTCACTTCGGCGGGAGCCCCATCACCCCTCGCCTCTGGCTCTTCGCCCGCGTCCGAGCTTGGCGCCAACGAGCGCCTCCTCGTCCCCGATCTCCCCGCGTCGCCCGCCTCTGCGGCGCGGCCCGGCGCCGCTCCACCTATCGTCGAAAAAGTTTCCCCTGAACTCGTTCGCGCCGCCCTCGCCTGGCAGGAGCGCAAGCTCGTCTTCGCCGATACGCCCCTGCGAGAAGTCGTCGCGCAGTTCAACCGCCGCAACCGCCTCCAACTCATTCTCGCCGACCCCTCGCTCGCCGAGCGTCCTGTGGGCGGCACCTTCGCCGCCGACAACGCCGAAGGTTTTGTGCGCCTCCTCGAAGGCGGCGACGCCATCCGCATCGAGCGCCGCGGCGAATTCGAGATCGTGCTCCGCGCCGCGCGCTGAGGCCCGCCCGCCGGCCCCGCGCAAAAAAAATGGCCGCGCGCATAACCCGTTTCGCCCGCCGCTGCGTCATAGGGGCACTCCATCTGCTCCTGTTGATGAAACCCCTCGTCCCCTCCGCAGCGGCTACGGCCGTCCTCGCCTGCTCTGTGATCGGCGGCGCCTCCGCCGTCGCGGCGGAAAATCCGCGCCGGAGCTACGACATCGTCCGCGGTGACGCCGCCGTGACGTTGAAGCTCTTCGCGGACGCCTCGGACCGGCAGGTGGTTTACCTCGTGGACACCGTGCGCGGCGTCGTGACGAACCCGGTGAAAGGCACCTACACCGCGCGCGAGGTCCTTGCCCTCATGCTCCGGCACACGGCGTTGATCGCCGTCGAAGACGCCAAGACCGGCGCGCTGTTGATCCAGCGCGCCCCGCCGCCGTCCACCGCCCCGGCCGACCCATCTTCCAACGCACCCCGACCAAACCAAGACTCTATGAAACCGACCCGCAAAAAATCAGCCTTCGCTTTACTTCCCGCCTTACTGGCCCTGCTCAACCCTTCGACCCTGCCCGGCCAAATCGCTCCGGCGGTGCCCGCAAACGATAAAGAAGCGGACCCGGTGAAGCTCTCCCCGTTTACGGTTTCCGCGACCGAGGACAAAGGTTACCGTGCCTCCTCCTCCCTTTCGGGCACCCGCATCAAAACCGACCTGCGCGACTTGGCGGGCTCGATCTCGGTCGTGACCAAGGATCTGATGCAAGACATCGGGGCCAGCGATGCGAAGGACATCCTCGTCTATACCGTGGGCACCGAGACGTCCGGCGCGGGCGGCAACTTCAGCAACGCCACGCCCGGAGGGGCCTACGCCGATTCCTCCCGGGCTTTGAGCGACCCGTTGGGCTCCAACCGCGTGCGCGGACTTACGGCGGCGGACTACACGCGCAACTTCAACACCACGGCGATCCCCTTCGATTCCTACAATACGCAACGGGTCGATATCAACCGCGGGTCCAACTCCATCCTCTTCGGCTTGGGCAGTCCGGCCGGTATTATCAACAGCCAGTCGATCGAGCCGACTTTTCGGCGCAAGGCCCGGGTCGATCTCGAGACCGGGAGTTTCGGCTCGACGCGCCTCACGCTCGACGTGGACCAACCGGTGATCCCGAACAAACTCGCTTTTCGTTTCGCACTGCTGGATCGGCGGACCGACTACGAGCAAAAGCCGGCCTTCGAAGACGACCGCCGGCAATTTTTTACTCTGGTCGCCCGGCCCTTTGCCCAAACCACGTTTCGCGCAAGTTACGAGCGGGGCGAGATCGATGCCAACCGGCCGCGTCTGGACGCGCCGCTCGATACGCTCACCCGTTGGTGGGATTTCGGGAAACCCACCCACGATCCGGCGAACAGAAGTTTCACTACCATCAATCGCGACCTCGTCCGGGCGCCGGGCGAGTGGTTCACCCAGATCGGTGTAGTCTACGATAATCCGGCCTCCTCAACCCCGAGCAACGCTTTCGACGGTCAGAATGTGATCACCCGCAACGGCGCTCCCTTCCTCGCCCACATGGTCTCGATTTCCCAGTTCGTCCAATATGCGGTGAGCCCTTCCTTCAATCGGCCCGACGGCTCGTTTTACTCCAACCCGCAGCTGCTGGACCGCTCCATTTTTGATTACCGAAAAGTTCTGATCGACGGCCCGAACAAGGCGGAGTGGCAGGATTTTCAGACGCTGAACCTGACGCTGGAGCAGACCTTCGACTACAAGTTCGGGCGGGGCGGCTTGGAGCTGGCCTTCGCGCGGGAGCAAGATGACCGCTACGGCTTCAACACCCTGCCCTACGTCCGAGGCTATAACATCCATATCGATATCAACACCACGCTGCCCTACGGACCGGCCAACCCGAACTTCGGTCGCGCCTTTCTCGCCCAGACTCCGGAATCATTTCAGTTTACCAACGACCGGGAGGTGAAGCGCGCCACCGCTTTTGCCGAATTCGATTCCGGGAAACACTGGCGGGGGTTCGGACGCTGGTTGGGCAAGCACACCCTGACGGGAATGTATTCCGAATATGAAAACGCCACGCGCTTTCTGTTCGCCCAAGGATCGAACGAGTTCGGGCAGAACGCCGTTTTGGTGCATTACCTCGGCGACAGCCTTGCGGCCCGCTCCGCCCCGGGCGGAGCCCGCTTGCCGGGTCTCACCGCGCTGCATTCGTTGCCGGCCAGCGTGACCTCGCCGAAGTGGGATACCGTCGGCCAGAATTTTGTGTCGCGCACGACCAGAGTCATCGATCCCCGTGGCAACCGGGATGCGGCCGTAAGGGTCGGCTCGAAAAACCTCGATACCCTGCGCGCCAGCGCGTGGGTGCTGCAAAGTCGCCTGCTCGACGACAGCCTCATCACCACGCTGGGCTGGCGCCAAGACGATAGCAGCCGGTTCAACGACACCGGCATGCCGCGGACTCCGGGCACCGTGCTCGGCCTGCCCAACGACCCGTCTTGGCGCCTCTCCGACCGGCCAAGCCTGGTCGTGGAGGGAGAAATTTTCAGCTACGGAGCCGTGGCGCATCTCCCTGCCGCGATCCGGCGCCGGCTGCCGCTGGGCCTGACGGCGAGCCTGCATTACAACGAGTCGGAAAACTTTCAGCCGTCCAACCTCCGCACCAACATATTCGGCCGCAGCATCGCTCCTCCCGGCGGTCAAACCAAGGACTACGGGTTCTCGTTCGCCGCCTTGAACGATAAGATTCAGGGCCGGGTCACCTGGTATGAGACGACCTCGTCCGGGGCCAACTCCGGGCAGGCCGCCAGCTGGTTCATAAGGACCGATGCCCTAATCGTGCAATACAACACCCCGGCCGCGCGGGCCGCCGCAGGTTACGTGGAGCCGCCCCAGTTTATCAAGGACCTCTCCGGCTGGCGCGAAGTCACCCTGGGCAACGGCCAGGTCGTAGTGCAGCTAGGGAACCTCGGCTTCATCACCGACACGACAGACTTGGTCTCCAAGGGCGTGGAGGCCGAGATGGTTTACAATCCCACGGATAACTGGCGGATATCCTTCAACGCCGCCAAGCAGGAGGCCGCGCGATCAAACACCGCGCCTGCGTTCCAAGCCTACTACGACCTGCGCCGCTCCATGTGGCAGGAAGGGCCCGCCAACGTGCTCATCGCCGACGAGTCGGGCCAGGTCGTGCGCATCCGCTCCCGGGAGACCTTCATCAATGAATTCGAAGCCCGCCGCCAGCTCGACGGGGGCATCGTCAGCGAGCTGCGCAAGTGGCGCTGGAACGTCATCACCAACTACAACTTTTCCCGCGATACCTTCCTGCGCGGCTGGCACCTCGGCGGTGCGGCCCGCTGGCAGGATAAAGTGGGGATCGGGTTTCCCATAAAAACCGCCTCGGGCGGGCAGCGGATTCAGGACGTCAGCCGGCCCTACTTCGGACCTACCGATTTCAAGCTCGATGGGTGGGTCGGCTATCAACGCCCGATCTTCAACCGGAAGATCACTTGGAAACTCCAGCTCAATGTCCGCAATCTCCTCGACGAAAAAGAACTCATTCCCGTCCGGGCGCAGCCCGACGGATCGATCGCCGCCTACTACATTCCGACACCTATCACTTGGAACCTGCGTTCGACCTTCGAGTTCTGATCGACATACGAAACCCGTGGAAGCCTGGAAACGCATCAAACCGGCCTTGTTTCCGGCCCCGATCCACAGCCGTGCTTCCGCGGTCGATACCGTTGAGGGGCGCGATGTTTCCCATCGCCGCACGGCACTTCACACAGCGTGCCACGGTCATCACCGCGGAGTTGCAGGGGAAAGAAGAGGGATTTGTAAGCAAAGGCTGTTCGGTTTGCGGTCGACCGCCGCAATCTCCCCTCGACGGACTTGGAAAATGAAGTGGCTGTCGCAACTTCTCGCGAGTGCTGCCCTCGGCACGCTGGCCTTGGGGGCCGCGCCCGGTCCGACCGTGTTCGAATGGGAGCGCGGCATCGGACTGCGCATCGCGGGAGAACCCGCCACCGACATGTTTCTCTGGTTCTACGAGTGGAACATGTTCGAGGCGATGCAACCGGGCCAGCACACCAACGGCACCTACCAGCTCAAACGCACGGTCAACGCCGCCGGCACCGAGGCGGTGATCGAATCACCGGCGCTGCACCTGACCGTGCGCACACTCCCGGATGGCGCCGACCTCGTGCTGCGCGTGACCAATCGCACCGACGCCACGTGGCCCGAGATCGCGGGCATCATCCCATGCTGGAATCCCGGCCGGGTGCCCGGCACCGATCCCTACAATGCGCTGCCCCTGAACCGGAATTTCTCGGATCCGGGACGGCACAGGTCGTTCTTCGTTTCTGCGTCCGGGCTCACGCCGCTCGCCACGCGCGAAATCCACTTCAACGCCCGCTATCGCGACGCCGTCGATCGCGCCGCCGACCAAGGCGCGTTCGTCTTCTCGTCGAAATGGCCGACCGCAGCCACAAACGCCACCTCCGGCCTGCTGGTGCGCGAGTCGGAGGACGGCCAGTGGGTGACCGGCATCGGCTGGGACGACTTCCTCTCGACGCAGGGTCACAATCCGTGGAGCTGTCTCCACGCCTGCATCCGGGTCGGTGCGTTGAAGCCGGGCGATTCCGTCACGCGGCGCGGCCGGCTTTACTTGTTCCGTGGCACGAAGGAAGAATGCTTCGCGCGGTTCCGCACCGCATTTCCCGTCGACCGTTAGCTCTCGCGAAAAGGTCGAAGGGCTTGACTTCATTTTCCATAGCATGGGCGATAAGCGAACTTCAGATCGACCGATTTGGTAGGTCCCGACTCTCATGAGCCAATCATCCTTTGTGTCACTCTTCCGTCGGCTATTCAGTTCCCTTCGCCCACTCATTTGTGGGGCCGCTGCTTTCGCGGCCACGGATTCGTTGGTAATCGGAGGGGAAACGCCTGTGAAGCCCGACATCATCCTCATCTTCGCCGATGACCTGGGCTACAGCGATATTGGCTGCCAAGGCGGAGAGATTAAGACTCCGAATATCGACCGCTTGGCGACGGAGGGCGCGCGCTTCACCGAGGCATCGAACACGGCCCGTTGTTGTCCGAGCCGAGCCTCGCTGCTCACCGGTGCATATGCCCACCGAGTCGGCCTTGGCTGGATGACGCAAGTCGACCAGGGCCGCCCTGCCTACAAGGGGGATCTATCGGCGGACTGCGTGACCGTGCCCGAAGTCTTGGCCGGAGCGGGCTATCGATCCTTCATGTCGGGAAAATGGCACCTTACTTCCGAGAAGAATTCGCAGAGCCTGCCCGCATCGGAGAGCTGGCCGACGCGGCGCGGATTTGAGAAATTCTTCGGCATCATCGGTGGCGGCGATTCGTATGTCGCCCCCAAATTTCTAGTGCGTGACGAAACCCGGGTGGAGCCGGATGCAAATTTTCAGATGACCGATGCGATCACCGATGCCGCAGTCGAGTTTATCAATGCACCTCTTACCCAGCCCCGATTCATCTACGTGGCCTACACTGCGCCGCATTGGCCGCTCCATGCCGAAGCGAAGGCGGTGGAACGAAACCTCGCCGCTTATTCCGCGGGTTATGATCGCATCGCCCGGGCCCGCCTGACTCGTTTGCGCGAACTCGGTTTGTTGGGTGATAGGCAACAGGTCGCCCCTGTTTCCGCATTCGGTTGGGATAACTTGGCTCCCAAGGTCCAAGCCGATCAAGCACGCCGCATGGCAGTTTACGCGGCGCAAATCCAGGACATGGATCGTGGCGTCGGGCGCATCTTGGAGGCCGTCGCTAAAAGTGGCCGTGGGGAAAATACCCTCATCCTGTTTGCCTCGGATAATGGCGCATGCGCCGAAGTGTTGGAAGCGCCGCCCTTGCCGGCGAATTTATCCGACTCGCTTCGCAGCAGTTATGGCAAAGCTTGGGCCTCTGTCAGCAGTCTGCCGTTTCGCGGATATAAAAAAGGTCCCACGCAAGGCGGTGTCGCCACCCCGTTCTTCATGTGGTGGCCCGCGGGAATCAAACCGGGACAACGTATCGACCTGCCGGTTCACTTGATCGACGTCTTGCCGACCTTCATCGAAATTACCGGAGCCGTCATCCCCCCAAGACGTAATGATAAAGCGACCATCGTTCCCGACGGCATCTCTTTGTTGCCCGCCCTAGCCGGGAAAGCCATGCCGGATCGTGATCTGTATTTCGAACATGAAGGCGGTCGCGCCATCCGTCGTGGCTCGCTTAAAGCGCTGGCGCTCGCGGGCGGTGAAGCGTGGCAACTTTACGATCTCACCGCCGATCCCGCCGAGCTCCATGACCTCGCCTCGGAGCGTCCCTCCGACTTAAACGCGCTTCAAGAATCGTGGCAAAAATGGGCGTCATCCAACGGGATCCTGCCCTTGGATGCTCGGGATTGGAACGCTCGCATTCTAAAACCCGACGGTTGGAAACAGCCGTAAGGTTGGCCGGCTCATGGCACCACAATGGAGGCTCACGTTCATCGGCATCATGTTAAACCAACAAGGGCAGGTCATCGGTGTCCGGCACTGGGATTTGGGGTAAATCGGACCGAATGGCTCAGTTCACGCCCGCGAACAGCTCGGCCAAAGGACTGCCGGCCACAGCACGAAACCCGGCACGAATTGGCCTCGCCGATATCCGCCGAGAAACAGCCTTAGCAAAGGGACTCCACTGCGGTGGGCATAATCCGAAAAAGAAGCGGTCTTCGTCATGATGATAAGCGCGTCTTGCTTCTGTTCTGAGCGACCCGTGACCTTGATCACCGGCTCTATCGAGAGGAGGAACAACGGGGTCTGGCATCGGGGCTTGGGGCAAATCAAACCGAGCGGCTCCGTTTACGCCGCCGACCCTCTCGGCACGCGCCAAGTGTGAAACTCAGTCACCCCGCTTTCGGCGGAGAACAGATCATTGCCGTTTTGCTTCGCTCGTTATCGCGGCTGGGCGAAGCGGAGCCCGACCAACGGTCGGGCCTACAGTCGAAACCTCTACTTCTTCGGGCCTGACGCGCCCGCCCCTGCGGCCGCCTGCTTGATCCCCCGGCCTTTTCTCGTCGCGACCGTGGTTTCCGGCCGTTTTTCGGCGCGCCGGATCGCTTTACCTTCCGAAACGTCGTTCGCTCCTCCCATGAAAATCCCTCTGCGTCCGGCGCTCCTCGCCGCCCTTTTCATTGCCGCCCTCGCCACCGCCTCCGCTGCGGAATTTCCTTTCGCCGGAGCCACCGTCGAACAGCTCCAATCCCGCATGGCCGCCGGCACCCTCACCGCGCGCGACCTCACCGCCGCCTATCTGGATCGCATCGCGGAGATTGATCGCGCCGGTCCGAGGCTCAACGCCGTCATCGAGCTCAACCCCGACGCCCTCGCCCTCGCCGCCACGCTCGACACCGAGCGCCGGGCCGGCCGCGTCCGCGGTCCGCTCCACGGCATTCCCGTCCTCATCAAGGACAACCTCGACACCGCCGACCGGATGGCGACCACCGCCGGTTCCCTTGCTCTCGTCGGCGCCATGCCGCCGCGCGACGCGCACGTCGTCGCCCGCCTCCGCGCCGCCGGCGCCGTCATCCTCGGCAAGACCAACCTCAGCGAGTGGGCCAATTACCGCGGCAACAATTCCAGCAGCGGTTGGAGCGGGCGCGGCGGGCAAACCCGCAATCCCCACGCCCTCGACCGCAGCCCCTCCGGCTCCAGCTCCGGCTCGGCCGCCGCCGTCGCCGCCGACCTCTGCGTCGTCGCCATCGGCACCGAGACCAACGGCTCCATCATCTCGCCCGCGTCCGCCTGCGGCATCGTCGGCGTGAAACCCACCGTGGGCCTCGTGAGCCGCGACGGCATCGTTCCCATCGCCGTCTCGCAGGACACCGCGGGCCCGATGACGCGCACCGTGCGCGACGCCGCGCTCGTGCTCGCCGCCATCGCCGGACCCGATACGCGCGACCCCGCCACCCGGGCGATCCCGCCGACGCTCGCCGACGCGCTCAGCGCCCCTCTCCCGCCCGACGCCCTGCGCGGCGCCCGCATCGGGGTCGTGCGCGGCCCCTTCGGCTTTCACCGCCGCATGGAGGCGATGATGGACACCGTTGTCGCCGCCCTCCGTGCCGCCGGCGCCGAGGTCGTCGATCCCGTTAAAATCCCGACCCTCGGAAAATTCTCCGCCGCGCAAAGCGAGGTGCTTTCCTACGAATTCAAAGACGGGATCAACCGCTATCTCGCCGCACCCGGCCGCGTCACGGCCGTCAAGAGTCTCGCCGATCTGATCGCCTTCAACGACGCCCACCGCGCCGAGGAGATGCCGTTCTTCGGCCAGGAGCTCTTCCTCGCCGCGCAGGCGCGCGGCCCGCTCACCGACGCCGCCTATCTCGAGGCCCGGGAGACCTGCCTTCGCCTTGCCCGCACCGAAGGTATCGACGCCGCGATGGACGCCGGGTCGCTCGACGCCCTTGTCATGTTCTCCCGAGGCACCGCGACGCTCACCGATCCGTTCAACGGCGAGGGCGGCAGCGGCAGCAGCTCCTCGCTCGCCGCCGTCGCCGGCTATCCCAGCGTGACGGTGCCCGCGGCGCACGTCTTCGGTCTGCCGATCGGTCTCTCCTTCGTCGGCCGCCCCTGGAGCGAGCCCCGGCTCCTCGCGCTCGCCGACGATTTCGAGGCGCGCACGCACGCGCGCCGCGCCCCGAAATTTCCGCCCACCGCCATCGTCGCCGCCGAAGCACGGTAAACGGCGCGGTCCTCATTATCCCTGCGCCCGCGCGCATGGCTCCGAAGCCTTTCCTCGTCGCAGCCGTAGTTTCCGCCTAATTTTTCGCGCGCAGGATCGTTTTACGCTCCGAACTGTCATTCACTCAGCCCATGAAAAACCCGCTACTTCCCGCCCTCCTCGTCGCCCTCTTCGTGACGTCGCCCTCCGCGCCGCGCCCGTCGAGTCGCGGCTCACCGCCGCCACCGTCTACCTCGACCGCGCCGTCGTCACCCGCACCGCGACCGCCGAGGTCGCCCCCGGCGTCCGCGAACTCACGTTCGCCGACCTGCCCGCCGGCCTCGTCCTGTCTCTTATACACATCTCCGAGCCCACGAGACTAAGGCGAATCTCGTATGCCGTCTTCTGCTTGAAA
>ENA-ORBV01013595-ORBV01013595.1-microbial-mat-metagenome-genome-assembly--contig:-NODE-13595-length-12336-cov-5.872012_pt1 | contig 12336 bp, 8 predicted proteins | sample MGYA00237777_ERZ505514 | MGnify/ENA primary metagenome ERZ505514 (study PRJEB26160, sample SAMN06269048) | microbial mat metagenome | isolation source: Oligotrophic lake microbial mat | place... | reverse complement strand
GTACTAGCTAGTAGCTACTCAAGAGTAGTAAAGGTAGTAGCGACTCAGGAGTAGGTAGCTGTGCGTCGGTCTGTTGCTCTGGCATCGTTACGCATAAATAGAAGTCATTCTGAGTCCCGATAAAGCGGGATTTTTCAATAATTATTCGTCGATCACTAATTTCAATTTTGTTTCTTGTTCAAGCATTAATTTCTTGTCCAAGCAGAAAAAGCGGAAAGCCGCGGTCCTCTTCTACCAGCCAGCTACTTGTAGGATATAATAAGAAAACGCTACTAACAATTATCTACCACAATCTGAACAAGGGCTACTACAATCTAGTGTGAACCTTGTTCGCAGGACTTTTCTTTGCAAGGCAAAACAATATTTAAATTTTCACCATGGCGTCAGCCGTAGCAGAAGAGTTCTACACGTCGATACCCGACGAAATAGAGATTCCTATGCTATGCCTCTACATCATGTCATGTTTGTTCTCCATGGCTGGATCAGGATGCATTATTGTCATGTGTTGGCGTAAGATGGACCAGATACTGCAACGGTTGCTGCTAGGCTTGAGCATAGCGGATTTCCTCCTCTCTTGTTCCTTGCTAGCATCGCCATTCTCGGTTCCTTCGGGGCTCGTTTTGTCAGTAGCCAGAGGTTCATTTCAGAGTTGCGCGGCCACGGGATTCTTTGTTGTAGTGTTTCAGTTGGTCACAGCTTGCTACAACTGCTACATCAGTATTTACTACCTTGCCATAGTGCGCTACAATTGGAAAGAAAACGTGTCCCATACAGTAACAAAAGTGACAATATCAAAATGGGAAGCCCTAGTTCACTGTGTGGCAGTAGCATTGCCAGTGGCCTTGGGAATTGTAGCCATTACTACGGAGTCCTTGAACCCTACAAAACTTTTGCCTGTGTGTCACATTGAGTATTATCCCTGGGGGTGCGGGCGTCATGAGAAAGAAGACGAATATTCTCAAGCAGTGGCATTGTGTGAGCGCTCGGACCACGTAACAGCGTATGCAGTTGGTACGTCCGGTAACCTCTATTTGGCGCTTCTCACTGTGGTGAGCCTATCCTGCACTATAGTGTTGTTTTTCACAGTACGAAAGAAGTTGAGGCAAAGCCTACGGTTTAGCCACCAGTCAGGTAGCCCCAACGAGGACATCGACAATCTACGCGGCAGCACCAATAATGAGCAACACCCATTTGTAGAACGAATCAAGCGGGTGAGAGTCCAGTCGACATTGTATGCTTTGACGTATCTACATACTATCTTGTGGCCTATTATCCTAGTGGTAATGTCAATGAACATGACAACCATGGAAGTGCAGGAGAACAGAAGTGAGCCGAAACTGTTAATCGTGCAATTTTTGGCAGCCATGTTTTTTCCTCTTCAAGGATTCTTTAACTTTTGTGTCTACACCCGCCAGAAACGTATACAATGGCGAGCCGCTGAGCCAGAACTATGTGTCTTCCGAATCTGGTACAAGATAGTTGCCGGTGAAAACATTCCGTCGGCTGCAGCAAGGAGATTGCAAAGAAGGGCCAAAGAGGGGGGACCCTCCTCGCCGAGCACAAGTGACACGTCACATAGTAACTTGACCTCAAGCATAACGACTTTATGAAGTCGACATGAGCTCCAGTTTGTTTCGTGGGCCATTTCTGAGCGTCGCTGCTTCGCAAGGGAGGGCGCGCCAAGACTAGTGTAGTTTTGGTTGGCTTCTTGGACTGCTGAGAGCAGCACGGTCGTCGCCCTGCTTTGATGAACATGCCTTCCAAACTGGAATTGATACAACCAATCACATTTGGACTGGCCATGACGTCCAACACCATCTCCAAAAATTGAGACAGATCATGGATCTGGAATACATGATTTTGCACGCAAGCCTTTGTGGATTCAGGAACTGATCTAGGCCTTGGTCAAAGTCTCTCCAAGGTGGCAGCAGCACTGTTGACAGCTGTCCTTCAATAAATTACTAACAAAGCCATTTTGATAGAAATAGGTTACACCACAATCAATGTAGTGCGCGAGCGGCGCATGGGAACCGGCAACTGAAACCGGCCCATTGTTTAACTCACAAAATGCGTTATGTCCAACCCATGACGTCGACAGCTGACAACAGCTACTTAAACTAGCTAGGTTTCCGCATCCTTTTGGTTCCAACTCCTTCTTACTATGAAGAAGACAGTGTCCAAAAGATTCGGAAAGCTAGCTAGTTTGAGTGGCTCAAACTGGCTTCCTCGGTGGTTATGATCATCAAGAGGTTTGACCAAAACTTAAGGATCGGGTTCAGGTCATGAGGTGAAAAATCCATGTGATTTGTGCACTCAACCGGGTGGATGCACACACAAGAGCCGTTGTTTTTGATCAGAATGACCAAAATGAGGGTTCTCATGGGCGATGACAGACCGATCCAGCACTGCGGCTACGACAAATTTGACCCTCACTTTTTACAAGAAAACTTGAAACAGAACAAAAACACAAACAAAGTTGCTTCCATCCGATGCAGCAGCCTGTGCATAAAGTGACCCATTTAGCTTGCCTGCTTGCATCTGAACGGCTGTGGTTTGACGAGCAGATTCAAGATGAGCAGCAATCGTCTCATTCGAAGCGCTGACAATGATGGAAGATGCCGCACGCGATCAATCTCTCCCTTGCGATCTCCCTTGCAAGGACGACGCATTCTCGGTCACAATGGTGACCATGGTGCTGAGAATGATGCAAAACGACAGCGCAAAAGTCCACGCAACATTCAGCATTGTTTTGACATCTTCGGTTTGCCGCCGAACATGTGTTGTGATGGCTGTGCTCGTTGTGAAGACTCAACCAAACGAAAGCCTCGGCATGTGACGAAATCAAGAGAGATGCAATGCTTTCAGGTGTGAAAGTTAAAAGAGAAAGACGTCCCGGAAATTAAACGGTCTCATTGGAAAGCAATCACCGATTGCCAGAAAGATGTGCTGCATTTGGAGCTTGAGATGCTGCAAGAAGAAACCAAACCAACAACTGCGGGCGATGATGCCAATGCCGCTGCCAAGCCGACTCCTTCTCCAAAAGGAACAACAAAATCCCGGAAGATCAATTGCTGGAAACAAGAGATCAGTTGTGAAGGCAAAACGTTCACTTATCGACTTCCAACAACCCATGAAATCCCAGACACGTCGAATGTTTTGGCATCGGAAAATGACAGGGACACCCTCAAACAAATTCGTGACAAAATGCAGAAGACGAGATGCGAAACAGACTCTGTCATGTCGCAATCATTGTAGACAATTGCTATGGCATCAGTGCCATCTCTTGCACTGTCCGTGGCTCAATTTTTGATGCCACTCATTGTGAAAGCTTTCTTTGGTGACACCGATCTTTTCAAACACAATGAGTTTGACGAGAATCAATTTGCCACTTCCTTTCCCTCGGATTGGTGTCTTCGGAAATGCCAGTGGCATCAGGCCACTCGTGACACATTGTTGTTGGGGCATGAACTGCGGAACAAGCGAATTCACATGTCCGCGGATAAGGGAAATAAGAAAGGTGTTGGCCATTTTGTTAAGATCCTGTCCTGGTGGAAGAATGGGGATAATCAAACACCAATGGTCGACAGTCGTCTGCTGGACGTTGACGCAGCAGGAGGCACCGACAAAGATTGCGCCGAAGGCATTGACAATTCAATGAACAAACTCAAGGATCACGACGAGGACGACACACACTTGCTTGGTGGAAACACTGCGGATGGTGGTGGAGGGGGAACGTTGGAAAATCTTGCAGCTGAATTAGAAAAGATCGAACACGTTCGAGAGAAGGAAGACTGTCTTGTTGCCAAATGCACTCTGCATGCTTTGCAACTGCAGTTGAGCAATGCAGTCCGGGAAACGTTTGGAGAAGGTGCCCTGGACAAGGTCAATGCTATGCAAATGATTCACTCGGTGCATCGGTTACAAGAGTCTATCGATTCAGACGAGTGGAGGCACATCTCATTTCTGTCGAGTCAGTTTGGCATTGCCTTCGATGCTACAACAGTTATCACCAACCAAGAACAGACAGATCGAATGAGTGCCGCTAACCAAAACCTCAATGCATTCTGTCAATCGTGCTGCAAGGTGCACGCATTTTTCGACCACTTCAAGAAGCCCCAAGTGGACCCCGACACCAAAATCTTCAAGGGCGCTGTGTTGGAAAAGATGACTGCTCCCATCTTAACAAGATGGTGGACGGTCGGAGCTGACTCTTCCTACATTTTTGATTATTATTTGCTTATCTTCCATGCCTGCCAGACTGTTGTTAACATGTGTCCAACAACGGCAACCCCAAATGCTATCGCGTCTGATCTTTTCTCCATGATGACCAATCAAGAAAATTTCATTGATGTGACATGCGTTGCTTCCACAAGGCTCATGTCAATCCCCATTTTTGATTGGTTGCAGTCAAGTGATGATCTCACTGGACAACTTGGCTTCCAATCACACCAAATGGTTGTTCGGTGCTTCTTCATGTGCAAAGACCTCCAATGTGTGTGCTCGTCAGCCACAATGGACGAATGTCGAGCCGCGGTGGCATTGTTTCACGACGCTGGTGAAGTTGTTCATGAACGACACTTGGATAAGCCAAAGTTGTTCATTTCCGTTGCTGCTGCTTCTCTGAAGAAGCACTTTCCTCGGTGGATGAATCAATCTTTGTTGCCCGCAAGATTGATGAGTGAATCCCCTTTTGCCAAGACAATTGCTGCTGTGATGTTAGGAGTCAACATGCGGTCATTCGAATCGGATCCACTTGTCATTGATGGCATGCGGATGTCCGGAGCATTGAGGCACAAGTCAACCGTCCATGAGCACAAGGATGAGCACAAGGATCCGATGAACTTGGTGCAGTTCAATCACCTTGTTCAAGACGGAATTTAAGGCACAAATGGTGGCAATGATCCGCAGCACACTGAGAAGGCATTGTCAGCAGCACGGCTTGTTCTTCAAGACGTTGACATGAGGGCATTTGATTGTTGTGGCGATGTTGGCGAGCTCCATCTGTGCATGCACACCAAGCATTTGCCTCTGGCTTGTCACACTCAGTTTGTTGAGAGAGGTGTCAAAGAAGCCAAGAATGTCTCCGCAACTGATCGGTCCGAGAAGCACAGAACATGGATGGCCATCAATTGATCTGCTACTCCACTTGGAAAGATCGAAGATGACGACGATGTGAGCTACAATGCCAACAAGATCCTTGCACTGATCAATTCCGCAAGGGCGAGATCAGCACCGCATGCCAAGTGGATTGAAGAGCAAGGTGATGATTCCCTCTGTGATCAGCGTTTCAATGCGGTGTCTTGCTCCTTGAAGCAAGACCACTTCCGTGACGATTGAATTGAAGCCAAGAAGACAAAGGTCGATGAACAAGGAATCAAATTCAAACAACCAAATGTTGCCCAGCAAACAAAACAACAAACTCGAATGCCTGGTCTGACAGGTTTGATTCCACATTCCAAGATTGCTCTCAAAGCATTCATGGATGACATGTTTACGGAGATTTGGTGTCGTCAAGCCAAGCTTCAGCATTGCAGGCCAATTCCAAATCAAGTCAAGAAAAGAAAAGAGTTCTTGCAATTACTCAAATCTATTCGTTTGATAGAAGAGGATAATTTGCCAGTTGAACAAGCAAGAGGCAACAAGGCATTTAAGAAACAGTCGGATGCGACCTTCAGGCTGGATTGATCAAGCAAGTTGTTGTTTTCGTTTGTTTCGTTCGCTCTTCCACTCAGATTCGAACTGATGTCAATTGCGTATCCTCACCAATGCAGGCATCAACCATGGCCGACAAGCCGACGCTTGGATCTGCTTCCAACAATCCAGCTAACAGTTGGTTAATTCTATGTGGAGAAGACATATGAAAACAAGACATTTGACTAGATATTAACACGTAACGGATTCACTGACGAATCTGGCGGGATACGGAGCCAAAATTTGCTGTTTTGTATGCGCCGCTCGCGCACTGCAATGAATCAATGAATCAATCTTGAGCTTGCAGAAGAAGAAGTAGTGTGCGTGAAGCGTTGGAAGTAGTGTGCGTGAAGGAGCATTGACACGTAAGTCTTTCGCAAGCTTTGTGGATTGATTCTTTCCCTTCTTCTTCGGTCACGCCACATTTTGAGATCCATGCCAATCAAAATTAATCAAATGAATCAACTTGCCAGCAAGCAATTGAACAAGCAAAGAAGCGTTGATAAAATAATGAACCGAAGAAAACCCAGCTGGATGGATCACGAACACCTCCCCCCTCCTACACTCGGCACATTACGTTTCCCAAACATCCTTTTTCAAAGATCCTTACTTGACTAATAAAAACAATCCAACAACACCATGGTTTCCAAGAATGCCCTTTGCCTTTCCCTGTTGGCAACAGTAGGCAGTGCTGCTGCCTTTACTGTTCCCTCTCCGACGACAAAGTCTCGCGACATCTTTGCCCTTTCCTTGGCTGCGAATGACTATCAACAGACAAGCCCCTCTTCTCGCAGATCTTTTTTTGCGGCATCCGTAACGGCAGTGGCATCGACCTTGCTTGTATCCGCATCTCCTGCGTCGGCTACCGAAACACGACAAGGCATTGAAGTCACGCCCTTTAATGGATTGATTTTCAATTATCGCAACAGTCAATTTGGTGGTCTGGATGCTTCTGCGTTGGACGAACCATCCGTGTCGTACAAAGATTTTTGTGACCGACTCTCCAAGGGCGAAGTAACCTTTGTGGAATTCATGGCCCCCGATGGAGATGCTGCTTATGCCACCTTTAAAGGCGAAGCGGCTCCCATTCGCATTGGAGAAGGATATCCTACTGAGCAACATGATGGTTGGAGCAGTCCTGCCTTTGCCGTACGAACTGTCAAGAATGCAGGAGTGCCCTACAAATTTTCGGTGCCGGCCTTGGCGAAATTTAATGCCAAGAGTTAAATGCATGTTTTTGGATCATAATTAATTGTGGTGCATGCGTGTTCAGAGGGAGGAGGGCGAAAGAGAGAATCAATGACAATAATGTACAACATTTTGGTATGAGACAAAATGTGGTGGGAGAGATAGCAGGCAAGCAAAGGGCAATGCACCGAAAAAGAAGATCGAGCCGACTAGCACAAATACATCGCAAAATCCAAAGGGTTGGCTCGTACTTACTTAACTTATGGAAGAATGAGAGTGAATTGCCTGTCATAATGTGTGCAAAAAATAACATACGTGCGTGTGACTAGTTACAACAAAGAGTTGGGTCATTGGATATGAAAAAACTAAATAGCTAGCTTTTTAAAAATTAGATGATCGTGGTTGACGCAGTCAGGTGTGGCACACCTCTATAAATGGGTGGGTAGTGGTGTCGATGACTTTCTCAAGCAGTTTTTGTTGGAAGTGCACAAGCAGGCTACTCCATACAAAGTACTAGCTAGCTAGCTAGCTAGCTAGCGATCACTTCGTCGGCTTCCACCCGATTGTCTGCTCTTCCGAGAAAGAAGTCTGAGGCTGTCTCTGACACTACCCATGTCAATGTTCTCGGCTTCATCGCCATGCGCCTTGAGTCTTTGGACTCGTGCTCTCCATCCATCTGCGCTCTGCTGCTTCTCATCTTTCTTTGCCTGTAGTTGTGGTTGTGGTAGGGGTGAGTCTTTTGGTTTGGGAGGAGGTTTTGAGGTAGGTTTTAAAAATTGTGCGGGAGCGGTTTGTCTTGGAAATCGCGCGGGAGAGGTTGGTCGGCTATCCGGAGAGGGTGGCGCGGTATGAGTTCTCGATGAGGCGCTTAGTCGAGAGGGTCTAGGTGGCGAAGGTGGAGATGTAGAACGATGCTTTGAAGACGTCGCCTTCGATATCTGTGCGGAATGTGGCACGGCATCTGTATGTTTTGGAGAGTGTGTCTTTAGATTGGGTAATAAAATAGGAGAAGGAGGCGATTCTTGGCTTGCATTCCTCTTGGATGTTGACAGGGGAGGGGTTGGAGTAGCACTCTTTTTCAAGATCTGGTGATTTCCAGTATTGTTTGGCGGCTGCGAATCAGGCTTTGGAGTGGCCGGAGCGTGAGAGGCGGGTAGCCTCGCCAAGTTGTCCTGTGGCATGAAGCCTCGGCTGGCCCCGTCGGAGGAGAGCTGAGGGAAAATTAGCCCAAAGTGCTTAAAAACATCCCTGACATCCCAACCATGGGATTCCGTGAAATCAACCAATTCAGGTACGATATTCTTAAAATCTTTTTCGTCAAGATTTTTCTCAAGTTCAGTTAACGTATTCATCTTCATTTCATCGTCAGCCTCCTTTTTGTCCTCCCTTTTGGAATTCTTTGAGTAAACGGACCTTGAGTACAGACTCAGCAAGTCGAAGCCTTCTTCAATTTCGAAACCTTCGGCTACTGAATCCGCCGTCAAAGGTCTTACTTTGATCTTCTTCTTTTTGTCCTTATTTCGTTCGTCTGTGTCTGTAAAGTAACCGGCAAGCGAATCACTTGTAAGCGACATACTGTCGCTGGGCTCCTCATCTGTATCGCCACTGCCTGACAAGAAGTTGACAAGATCATCATCCTCTGTTGTTGTTTCCGGCTCTTCAGATTCCTCATCTTTCATTTCGTCATGCCCCGAATCTTCAGAGTGCTCTGAAATGGTTTTCTTGAAGACTCCGCTGCCAGTGTAAGATGTAGCGCCATCACGAACACTGTCGGTGATATCACTGATGTATGATATTGCTGACGACCCGCGAGTGTTCTTCTTTTTTCGGGTGGATACCGTCCCAAGATTTCGACTGATATCGTCCAACCTTTCTTTTACACTATCTTTTCTTCGGGGTGGCGTATTCCTTGTGGTCTGTGGGTTTTCACTGACAGGTTGATCATCCTTCCTGAAAAATGGATTGCCGTTGTCCAGATATGGATTGTTGACAGGGAGAATAGGTTCCGGATCATCAACAGACTCTTCGTTTTGGGTGTCTTGAGCTCTTTTGCCCTCCTGTATAGGAGAAAGGTCATGGTTGACTTCCATTTCTTTTCTTTCCGTAGTATCTCTCTTTATCGGCCGACTGTTTGTTACTGTTTTTTTTGCCCCAACTTGACCAGAGTGGTCTCTGGCGGTGGCATTTTCCTTCACTTCCCTATCTTTTCTTTCAATAGTAGCTTCATTTGTTATCGGTCTACTGTTTGATACTGGGATTTTCACCGCATCTTCGCCCGAGCGGTCTTTGGTGGCGACTCTTTCCTTAACTTCCTTCTCTTTTCGATCAGCAGTACCTCGATTCATTGGCCTGCTGTTTGTTATAGGTTTTTTTGCTGCAACTTTGCCCGAACGGCCTCTGCTGGCGACACTTTCCCGTTGCTGCTTTTCGACCACTTTCTGGGACGACTGTTTTCTGTTGTGGCTAGCGAGACGTGGATCTCGAGAGGTAATTGCGACCGTTTTCCTATCCGCTTCTAAAGACGTCAAGGTATCTTGTCTGCTGTAAGTTTGCTGTACGTCGTAGTCAGCTGGTTGTTCTTTGGGAGGTTCTTCCCTAGCAGGTTCTTCCCTAGCAGACTCCTCCCTGACAGGCATTTCCCTAGCTTGAAATCTCTTCTGACGTAACTTCTCGACAAATTCCCTAGCACTTTCCTTTGCATGTTTCTCCTTGGGTTTTTTCTCCTTGGCCTTGCTTTTTTCTCTTGATGAGGAATCAGCAACGCTCTTCTCGTTGCGACTTGGTGGCACCGCCTGCTTTGCTGTGTGCTTAGCGGAGTCTCTTGCATGATCATCGTGGTATCGGCGAGATTCAGTTTTGGGTTTTCTTTCGTCTGCAAGTTTCGCGAATTTAGAGCTGCTGCTTTCCCCGTTTCCTATGGGAGTGATCCCTCGCTCATTCCGGTGGTATGCATCATGTCCTCTAGAGTCGTTTCTCCTCTCCGAGATCTCGCTAGTAGGATTACTGCCGCCGTTATAGTACGATCTAACCTCAACTCTTCGGGTTCCCCCGTCGTGCTCTTGGGTTTCGCTTTCCACTTCTGTTTCTTCAAGAATCCCTTCTAATACGACATCTTCCACTTCTCTTCCCTCATCATCATCCCTGATATCGACTTCTTCTCGTCGCTCTTGGAACGTTATCTCTAGTGGTCGGTCTGCTACTTTGACTTCATGTGCAAACTTTCGTCTGTTCTGCACCACCCGTTTTGTTATAGCTTCAAGTTTCCGTCGACGTTCTTCTTGGATCTGCTTTATCTGAGCTAGGGCTTTCTCTCTGGTCGTAGTGCTTGGTTTCCCAGTGAGCCGGGCATATTCCCTTTCAAGTTCATCGGCCTGGTCAATTATTTCAGATCCCCCCGTGCCGAACTGTGGTTTCCCTTCTGTTCTTTCCCGGGTTGGTGTCTGATCTCCTTTCGACGGCTGCTGGGGAGGAGTATTTCCTCTGTAGGGCGGCTCTGTTCGTTGAGGAGATGAAGGTGTCCATGCCGGTGGTCTTGTTCGTATTGGAGATCCTCCTGCTCTTTGTTGTGGAGATGATGGTGCCCACTCGGATGGTCGTATGCCCCCCCCACGCACTGGCGATGAGGGCCAGCCATTCGGTCGTCCTGTGGCGCCCCGCAGTGGAGACTCTCCTCTTCGTACAGGAGATGATGGCTCCCACTCGTTGGAGGAATAAGGCCGGCTAGCTGCGCCACCACGTATTGGAGATTCCATTCTTCTACTAGGAGAAGATGGAGCAGCCCATGTAGGACTGGGTGGAACCATTCTTTGTCGATTCATCGCCTCGTAAGATCGTTGTTGATAGGATGCAGTTCGTTCCATCATGGCTGCTGCCGCCGACCCTGCTCCTGTGATACCCGGTGTCCCATTATTGTTATTGTGGTAATGCTGCTGCGGCTGCTGCTGCGATCTCGGTGTTGGATTGCCAAACTCGTCAAATGTGAAATAATCGGCAGCAGGAGGAGGTGCAGGACCTCGATTTCTCCATATGTCTCCCCGATTGGTATCTTCGTCTTGGTATCCCATCCCTGGACCTGGATAGTAGCCAGAGGAGGCTGTTCTTATTGGTGGCGGTATACCAGGAGGAGGGTAGCTCGAAGGCATCCGTTGTTGTTGTTGAACATAATTTGGTGATGAGTTGTAAAGTGGTCCTCCTGGACTTGGAGGAGCAAACCGGACAGCTTGTTGCCGCAAATGTTGTGGCATAGTTGATATAGTAGGAGTGTAACTGGAGGAAGACGACATCATGTGATGTTGCGGCATAGTATCATTGTAGTGCATAGAATTACTAGGGGTGTTCGGTCTCTGATATCTTTGTTGTTGCTCTGCTAGTAAAGACATCCTATGACGTTCCATGGCACTCAGCTGCTCATATGCATTGCGAGGCATCTGTGCTTGTGTTTGTTGTAATTCTCCCTGAAGAGTGAATTGGAATTCCTCAAGCTGCTGGCGCTGAAGCTGTTCAGCTTCTTCTAGAGCTCTTTGTGCCTGTTGTCGTCGTCGTTCTAGTTCTTGTTGATATTCTTCTAGTTGCTGCTGCCGTAACATTTCAGCCTCTTCTAGCTCCCTTTGTGCCTGTTGTCGTTTTCTTTCCAGATCCTTTTCAAGAGCCTCCCTAAACTCTTGAATCTTTTGGAGCTTGAAGCTTTCTAGATCAACAGTCATCCCATCCGAAGTAGGTTGTTGAGGATATTGCGGACCACCTTGTTGGTACATATCTTGATAGACGCCCCCTTCATCATCATAGTCATACGGATCTGGGCCTAATTGTTGACGGCTATCGAGCCTGTAGTAGCCGTTAGCATCATGTTGGGGGGATGCCACAGGAAGCATGGTCGCGTTGCCCCTTCCCTCAAAGCCTCTCGCCTTTGATATTGTGTTCGACTACGAGGGAGAGCTTAACTATTGGTGTAGTCAAGTATATTCAGCAAGACCCTAATAACCTTGACCTGACTACCTCTCTGTATATACAACAGCAGCTGATTGATTGCGTGCCCTTGATAAGTTAGTTGCCTCCAAGGCGCACTGTAGTGGGCCAGTTTTCAACCTCTTTTTACAGTACACAGGCGAATTGGCGCACCAGTGCGATAGGCAGCGCGAGGACAAGGTGCGCTTTTCAAGAATTTCAATGCTTCCAATCGAAAAACAGAGGAGATCATGTCGACACGCTCGTTTGGTGATTCCTCATAGGGGACGGCGCGATTCTACTTAGGCAGATCGATTCTACTTAGGCAGATTGGCGAAGCGTGAAACTAGATAGAACACAACGATGACGTGGCATTCTAAGAGAGCAAGAGTGCTTCCTTGGTAAATGAAAACATTGGTATGCAAAACACAGGGATGCAGTGCATGTATCGTCGGACCCTTCCTATCTGACTATTGTCAGTAAATCCAATGTTGTTGATAACAAATATTAAAT
>ENA-ORBV01013593-ORBV01013593.1-microbial-mat-metagenome-genome-assembly--contig:-NODE-13593-length-12337-cov-5.337520_pt1 | contig 12337 bp, 10 predicted proteins | sample MGYA00237777_ERZ505514 | MGnify/ENA primary metagenome ERZ505514 (study PRJEB26160, sample SAMN06269048) | microbial mat metagenome | isolation source: Oligotrophic lake microbial mat | place... | reverse complement strand
ATCATTTTGAGATCTGTTGCACACTGCACTCCAGTCCATTCCAAAGCAGGACTGTCCGTCTGCTAAAACAAACCATGACATCGTGATGTCTTGTGTGATTGGATCCCTCTAGCAAGCTTGTTGTTTTCATCTTAACCAAGCCCCCCTCTGCGGCATTGGGATTCAAGATCGCAAGCTAAGTTTCAGTCCCAAATGGAATGATTCTTCATCAGATTTGCTTCTGGGCGCTTGCACTAACTCATCTTCCATGCTAAACAGAAAAACCAGTTTCATCTGCCTCTGTTCCAACTTCTTTTCTTTTGGCCACAGGAAAAAATTGAATGGGCAGACAGTTTTAATCAAGGAAAAGGTTAAGCAACATGTTGTCTGTCATTGTGCCCTGAAAGGTTGGGCACCCTTTACATAAGCATTGGTTACACACTTCTATCATGATGCAGCATCTCTGCGATGTGTTTGAGAGACTTAAAGATTTCTTCTTGCAAGTCTCCTAGAAAGCCATTGCAATTGTCTTTGGAGAAGTTTACAATGCATGTGAGCTGCTGCAATCAAGTCACTCACAGTCAATGTTTCTTTATGATTGTGCTGCATCAAGAAACACATTCTTCATGAAAATGCATTGTTTTCATGCTCTCATTAGCACATCCCATGTTAGGTTGGCAGACCAAAAGACAAACTAGGATGGGAATTCTGCAAAAAAAAATCTAAGAAAACCTTGTAGCTTTTTGTTTAGCTTGGCCATTTATTTAGGAGACAGGTTTTGGACACTGTGCAACATTCCCAAAAGAAAAGTTTTGGCTGTCTAGATGACAGCATTGTTCGCTATCATAAGAAGCGCATTGCATAGACAAGGCACCAGTTTGTGGAGAGGTGCAAAAGCAGTTGAAAACACAACAAGACTTCATTTTATTAGGCAGGTGACATTTGGTATTTGAATATTAAAGGGCGCGAGGTGAGTGACAAAGGCGGGGTAGCAAAGGAAGAACGCGCTCTTTCCAGGTACCACAACTTGCTTCCGTGTCTGCCAAACCAAGACCTTCTTTTGCGATCGGTCTTCCAACTTCGCAGAGTTAGGGTGTCAATTTTTTGCAAAGGTTGCGACAAGCACGGCACAATCGGCCAATGTAAACAATCACATGTAGTCGGTACATCTGCATCAGGCTTCCAGCTCGGTAACATCCAAGAGATAGAGAGAGCAGCACCACCGGCACAAGCAAGTAATTCAGCCCAGCGAAGACACACAGAAAGCTCAAGAAGCCGATACCACTGAAGCACACTGCCAGGACCTGGAAGACGGGGTGGTTCAAGAGCAGCGCCGTTGAAGCTGACACCAGGAAGGCAAGCAATGGTATGGAGAGGTAATTGTCGAACATTTCATAGTTATCCCAATAGTCTGCGTTCCAACTTTGGGACCAGAAATCCCAACTGGCTGCTATTTGTAAGGCGTAAAGCGCCCAAATGAGCATCTCAGTGGACACATATCTCCGCAGATGACTTCTCTTGGGTGCGACCAACTGGTACAAGCACCAGCATGCCAAACCTAACAGCAGAAGTCCAGCCCAAGTCGCATCCAGCCCAGCATTCATGGCAAGGGTCAAGGCCGCCACGGCTGGAACAGTGCAGGACGGAATATCTAATCGATAAAGCTGGAGCGATATAAACGAAAGAACCACCAGTGAAACCACGACTTCAACCCAGTTAAAGACTTTGCAATTCGGATTATCCGTACGGCGTCTTCCGCCTTCTTCACTGGTAGTGTTCTTGCTCAAGACCAACTGCCTTTCCATAGTTTCTATGTTGTAGGATGTCAATAGAAGTTGAACTGTCCTCAGGTACCTTGCCATGCCTCGCCTTCTACTATATATTTCTTTGGTGGAAGCTGTCCACAGAGTGTCGTCCGTGGCATATAAACTCGATCGACCATCCCAGCCGTTAATATTTTTGTCCGAATCCGTCACTGGAGGGAAACGATGAAACGAATTACTCTTGAGCTTGCCGTTGTAACAAAGTAGCTCTTCGTGGATCATTCCAAGATCTTGATCATGAAAGATGCCACACCTGCGTAAGCGGGTATTGGATACAGGGTATAAGCACAAAGAAAGAAATATGGTCATGATGCCAATCAGCTAGAGATACTTGCTCGGCACTGCACTTACCACCCAGAATAGGGAGGATTGGAAGGAAAGCCAATGAGCTCGATTCCATTGGATTCCGAACCCCACCAACGGTTTCTATTTCGTTCGCTTTTCAAGTACTCCTTCATCCCCGAGTTATTCGGAGAATAGACCACAACACCCTCCTTGCTTGTCTTTTCATTGTTGTCACCATAGAATCTACTATTGCCTCCAGTCGCCTTTATAAAGACTAATGATCCGTCGTCCATTGTAATGTACGAGAGGCTCCGATTCAACGCTTTATCACTGTTGTCATCTCCCACTACGGGCATATGACTATAGTAGCTTTGTTGGCGCACCCACTTTTGGACATCCTTCGGGAGATTGCCAAATTCGGGCAACATTTGCAGGGAAGCAATGTCCCGTTCTTCATCATCGCCACTGTCAAATATTGACGAGTGTCCACCACCCACCAAGCACTTCCCCTTGCTGGCTAGCTCGCTATTGGGCACCATAAAGTGCATCCAAAAGAGGCTGGTCGCGTTTGTGGCCACTTGGAAGGCTGCCACAGAGTAGAGAGCGTACAAAAGGCACACGACGAAGGTAGCCTGGGGCGCGGAAGAGGTTTGATTGCAACCAAAGGAGGCGTCCACTCTTCGAGATAGCTTGACAATGTCGATTGTTGCGTTTTGTTGGTTTTCGCCAGCTGGATTGGTTTGGGACTGCCCTTGATCCGTACTGCTGCTGCCGGCAGTGCTAGTAGTAGTGCTGTTGTTTTGATCCTTCACCATCTGTTCCACGGACTGAGCTCCTTGACGACAGAGGATCGTGTCCATGAGATAGGTAAAGAGGGACATGGCGAGTCCAATACTGATGAGGGCCTTGTACTGAAAGTTCTCCCAAGAATCTCCTGAATCGCCTCGGCTGGAAACGTACTCGGCTGGTAAGTGTAAAAGCACAGCCACAAAGATCATGCTGACCAGATTGGCAAAGATCACGCCCAAAGGGTAGCTGAATTGCCAGAGCCTTTGTTTCATCGTGCCAAAAACTGTGGTGACATGAGGCACCTGCTTCTCGTTCTCTTCCGTCAATAGCGGGTGGATCTGATACGGATCGGAATCATCCTTGTAATTGGTGGGCTGCTCTGTCTTGCCCTCTTCGTTCGCCAGCAGCGGAGCACCATCTGGGTCCATGTTCATCATCTTGATTTGTTAAAGTTGTTAAAGTGGAAGGTGCTACTAGTAGTGACAATAAAGTTCCAAGTTGACCACAATACACTATCAGTCTTCATCTGTTTGGTCGCTGTGTGTGTGCTTATCTCGCGGGTTTTGATTCCAGAAGCAGGTGCCAGTCGTGGATTTCCCAGTCGGGGATTTTCGACAACAGATCTTTTCTTTTTTGCGTCATGTGTTGGTGAGATAGTGTGCGTGCCAAAGCGGCATCTGTCTGGTCACTTTTTCAGACCCAAGTGGATTGTCTTTATGAATGCATGGCTTAGTGATGAAACAAAATGTTGCTCCCTCAGAATCTCCCCTCAAAACCCAGCCAAGCCCCAGGCTATGGCCACGAAAAGCACCCTCCTCTTCCTGCCCGCAACCAGAACATCATGGGCAATCTTTTCTTGGCCCAAAGCCATCCTGCTTCACAAAAACCGGCGATTAGAAAGCATGTGCAATTTCTATGTTTTGAACTTTGATCTGCTTTTGGTAGCAACTGGATCGATTGCCCTGCCCCATCAATGAAGATTCTACTTTTCAATCCGGTCATTGTTAATCATGTGATGGGATTGGAAGCATCACAAAGTTTCAGACTGCTGCCACATGGCTGCCGTGCAAGCCGCTGGCAGCCATGGCAAATTGCTCAATGCGAATCACAACAGACTTGATTTCCACGGATGTGTCTCCTTTGTCAGTGTCCTGCACTAAAGTGATTTAGCAAACATTTAGCAAAAGGTGCTTGGCATTGACTTTCTTGTCAAAAAGTCCCGCCAGTTCCGGTGTGGGATGTCCATGAATGACGGCATCCTTGGTCATGGTTTGCAAATTGGCGCCTTTGTCAAGTCCAGGCAAGCAGGCATCAGTTGCAAGGATTCATCCCATGATTGTTTTCAACAAGCACCTTCCACAGCACGGCAATTAGCTGCATCACCGCAAATGACAACCTTTTGTCCTTGTCTTGGCAGCTCTACAGCTTCCTCTTGTGTGATCACAGTTCCATCGGGAAAGGCAAAGGCACTGCCCACTAGTAAATTTTTGATGACTTCCATGGCCTGCATGGGAATTTTAAAGCCAGCTTGTTTCAAGGCGGCAAGATTTTGTTGGACGAGAGGCTGTGCGACTTCATTGCAAAGCCGACCCGGCCAAGTGGCTTCTTCTGCCACATAGCCAACACAAGGAATTCCATGAGACAAGGGAGCAGCATAAACCCGCACATCATCTTCATCTTCCATGATGTACAGTAGGTAGCAGCCTTTCGTAGGCGAGTCCCGTTTAGTTGGTCACTTTATGTCTCGTGACTCACAGTTGAATCGTACCTACTGTAAGTAGTTTAGTACACATGAGACTTGAGTTCACGACCGTCTAATTCTTCGGGACCATGGAGACTTACAGTAGGGCGAACAACGATCCGATACAAAGATCATTGATTGTGTGCATGCACGATGAAACATTTTGTAAAGTGCTGGAAGTCTTAATTGTTGACACCACAACTTGCGGTGAAACTTTCTCATCATTTCTCTTGATAGACGAGAAGACTACAAGAGTATCTATCTACTACTGGCTAGCTAGCACTCAATAGAACACCCTTTCATAATAGCAGCAGCAGCTGTTCATCACGATGACCACTAATAGCAGTCTTGTAGATGTGACGTCCACCGAGCCCTCTCGGGGCGTGGACGTCCTTGTGAGCAAGGCTCCAGTGGAAGAAGATGTGACGGAGACGTCCGTCACATCATTTACCAGTACGGGAGGTGAAGACTACGAGATTACACTGGCGCCACCCCCGCAGGAAGCTACTACCACGACCACGACCACCACGCCTGCTACCCCTACTACTGCAACTCCCAAATTGGATTATGCTTCGATTCCATCCTTTGACAACTTTTTGGAATTGGTGCAGGACAAGCACTACATCCCATTGCCGTCCGATTGGTGCATTCTCGTGGCCGACATTGAAGGCTCGACACAAGCCATTGAATCGGGTCGGTATCGTGATGTCAACACGGCCGGTGCCATGTGCATTGCGGCCGTTCGAAATGCCATTGCGGCCATGAAGAGTCATGCTGCTACTGCTCCTTCTTCTACTGCTACTCCTTTAAAATACAATGAGGATTTTCCCTACGTGTTTGGAGGCGATGGTGCCACATTGGTCGTTCCGCCGTACTACGAGGATGTGGCTGTTACGGCCTTGTTGAATTTGAGTCTCTTGGTCCAACAAAATTATCAATTGCATTTGCGCGTGGGGTCTTTGCCAATAAGTGAAGTCGAAGAACAAGGAGCCACTGTCCAAGTGGCGCGTTATGAAATTGCCTCTGGCATGTGCATTGCCTTGTTTCGGGGTGGCGGATTGGCCTTGGCCGATACCCTGGTCAAAGCAGGTCACGGATTGTTGAATTCCCATGATGATGATGATGATTCTACAAACGGCAAACAGCTTTCCAGCAACGAGGTCAATTTGGATGGACTTTCCTGTCGTTGGAAAAAGATCCCCAATAAGCATGGTTGTGTTTTGTCCTTGTTGGTGATGCACAATGAAGATGTCTACAGCGACAGCGGTAGTACTGACAGCAGCAGCAGTGCCATTTACGAACAAGTTTTGCAACGCTTGGAAGAAATTCTACGACCCGAAACTATGCAGTCCCTCAATCCGGTCAACCTCGAAGCGGCCACGTACAAGTCGGCCAGTGAAATGGTCGAGGATGAAGTCCGGATGCATGCCAAAGGCAAATGGTGTCCGGCCTTTTGGAATCGAGCTGTAGAAATTGGTCTTTGTCATGTCATTTTCAAAATGAAAAAGCTACAAAAGGCTGTCATTGATGCTCCCGCGTATACACAACAAATGCGGACCCATGCCGATCACCGCAAATTTGATGACATGATTCGAATGGTGGTGGATTGTACTCCGGCTCAAGCCGATGCCATAGAAGCATTCTTGAAGGGGTTGTACAATGACAATCGACAAGTCTTTTATGGGACCCAGCGATCCAAACACACCCTCATGACGTGCCTTTTGAAAGACACGGAAGATGGGAATCATATTCATTTTGTCGATGGCGATGCGGGAGGGTATGCCTTGGCTGCCAAGGGATTGAAGATGCAGTTGGGCAATTATGCCATGGCCAAACGAGGAATGAAGCTGAAATTGAACAAGAAGAAGAATAGCGCCACTAAATGAATAACACACTCTCAAAAAATTATCTAGCCTACTCCTAGTAAATGACAACGCTGAACACTAATGTGAGCACTTGTTGGTTATGATTCTCCTCGAAGTGTCAGCAATTTTGTAACCTACTTGGGCGATGGAGATCCCACACTATTCCAGCAATGTTGAACCCAAAAGATTTAAAGGAATCTGATTGGATCATCGCCAGAGCCAAAATTTCAATTCCCGTACATTGTACCAAAAGGTAAAAGTTGCAGCTTCGTCGCTGGCTGTGGCGGCAACAAAGTCCCATATCTTTTACAGTAGTGAATACCGTGGATACCATAAAACTATGAATTAGCATCCTAATATCGATTTTGAATCAGCAAAATCGAATCTATTATACAATCCGTATACTAGTAAAGAACCAGTTTTTTTTTGTTACCGGTGCATAATAGCATGCCGACCTTGAGCGAACCACAAGTACTTCTTGGCGGGGCAATAATCTTACTTGTTGTGTCCGGGATCACGGGAGCGCTTTTTGTCGTTGCACTGGACACTGTCACAGCATGGTGGAAGCTAAACAACTACACCGTTGAGCGTAATTTGAATGATCTGTATGGAGGGATGGTAGGGCTTGTCATATTGCTTGCCTTTGTTGTGGCCTTCATTCCATGTGACTGTGACTGTGAAGTTTTCAAGGGACTTTCAAATAATGAGAAGCCTCTGTCTGCCTACTAGAGGAAAATTAATGAGAAACTGACGGGTTAACCTTTACATTATAAAGTATCAGACAGCGGAGACAAGCTAAGTCGAATATCTTCAATCTTAAACTAGCAACTCGAACTTTGAAAGACCATGTTTATTGTTCACAGACGGGGCGTTGTGTTGACAAAAGGATTGTTTCTACTTCGGCCCTAGCGCTAACGTAATAGAACAATAGATAGGCAGTATCCGCACAGAATTCCTACTGTCAAATGTCAAGCAGTGATTGACGTATTACAAGTGCTTATATAATGTAGTAATGTATTAGTGCGGCTAGTCTTTGCAACGATCACTCCGACTAGACTGTTACCATCTCAAACAGACGGGGAGCGTCCGAGCATATCACGATATGGAATTCGAAAAATAAAATACGAGCCATCAGAAGAGCTCGCAAAAACTTTGCAATCAATTCATTTTGTGAGAGGCCATGGCCAAAAGACCAAGAGCACCTTCCCCTTCGGAAGATTCGCTGGCAACAGTCGTTGCTGGGGAATCAGGGCGCGATGCCTCCACCATCGCTGCTTTCTGTTGCGTGTTGGTCTCTTTCTTGACCACCATTGTGGGTTTCGTCTGACGCTTACCCTTCAAGTCCTTCTTGCGACGTTCCTTCTCTTTGACAACATGTTTGGGCTCGGGTTTAGGTAGATTGAGAGGAGAGGAGTCCCAGGAGAAACCTGCCACCTCGAAGAGTTTCATTTTTCGTTGCGTGGAAAGAGTACCCTTTCGATGCAGATATCGTTGGCAAATGACCCAATGAGACAATCCTGGATCTTTCAAGCTGTAGATGCTGTTGTAGCCAGCTTTGAGGAGAAGTTGATAATTGATCTCCCACATTTGAGATTCATTATCGCTGCAAAAGCCGATTGCCGCTAGGCGTTGAGCTTTTAGCTCCTCCATCTTGCCAGTGGCGAGGAGCTTCCTCTGCTCGGTCGCCCACTCTACAAGTGAGCCAGTGTTGTTGCCGCCAACACAGGTTTTGGGGAAAACTCCATGATTCTTCTGGAACTCAACAAGTTCGCGAAAGCGAAAGCACCACACTGCATGTTCATCCGAATCATCCTCAAGAATCAATTCACCCTTGCGCGATGAGACTTTCCACACAAATCCAATGGCTGTGAGAATATCTTTGCGATCTTGACGCAAGAGACCTCGCATGTTTTGACAACGCTGATGTAGCCACGCCATAGAAGTAGAGACGACAATATACTCGTTCGGTGAGTGCAGCGACAAAAGACAGGTGTAGCTGATTGGGCACAGGGAACTATACGAACGCATAGCTTAATAAAATAGCATCGAATATGAATGACTTACCTGCTCGTTGACCCATCGTCCCAACGATTTATCGGCGGCATATTGGAAGGGCACCAAGGTGTGTCCGTGTTCCAATGAAAAATGAATCAACTGTTCCAAGCGATCATGCCATTTCTTGTCTTCTCGTGCCGTCGATTTGCGCTGCACGAACTTATTAATGCGAAAGACAAAGCCGACACTGTCAAGCAGCTGTTGCCTATCCTCCGGCAGCCGACCCTGGGTGTACTTCTGGCGCTGCTTGGCTGTCCATTCGCCCAATTCGGGATCTTCGGCATATCCAGTGGGCACCTTGGAATTGCCAAATCGTTTCCAATACTCCTTGAGGCGTTCAAACTGCAATGGTGGAATGATGAATGTAGAAAAAGGTGGAATGATGAGCACGTGTGCAGAATCATCGATCAACGAAAAAAGTTTATACGCAGCCGTACCTTCTCCATCCAGACACGTTCTTGTGCCGATTTCCACGTGAAGCCAACGTCGTTGAGTTTTCCCACTTGTTCAGGAGATAAATTGTTTCGTTCCTTGCGTTGTCGAGCCACCCAAGTTCCCAACGTTTTATCTCCTTCATAGCGATAGGGGACGTTGCAGTGCCTGAAAGAGAAGGTTGTACGAATTAAAAGTAGAGGTGAGTGACACAATAGATACGAAGAGAGCAACAGGGCGAGAAACCCAATAATGAATCAGCAACTCCTTGGTGAACGTACCCATGCTTCTGGCGGAACGCCACCAGGGACTGATACTCTGTGCGAATAACGATACGTTGATTCCAAGGAATAAAACAGAAGTGAGCAAGCAAAATCCTCTTCGGTCCCCAAATACACCAAATTCAATATTACTGTTTCGTACCTCGTTCCCAAGCTCGACTCACGATGGTGATTCGTTTACGGGCTGGTTCTTCGTCCATGGTCGTTTCATCTTGTTGTGATGGGCGTTTGTTGCCTGAAATAGAGTTGTCGGTGCTAGTTGTGCCACTACTTGTAGCGGAGGAGGAGAAAGTCGTAGCGACTCCTGGTTCTTCCTTTACGTTTGGTTGCGGTGGAGCCTTGAATGCTTTCGAGGCTGCTGCTTTCCACATTTTCAATGGGTGGCTGCCACCCACTCGACGGGACGATGTTGGCAAGACAGCAGCTGTTCCTTTGGTGGCGGTGGAGGCCGCGATGGCTTCTTTCTTGGTGCAACTAGTACTGTCAATACTCTTACCAGTAACATCACCAGCAATGTTGGAATTGGAGGCTTGCTGTTGATTTTCTTTCCCCGTCGCACCAACAACATTGCTACTGTCAGAGGAAGACGACGACATGATGATGATTGTTGTTGGCTTGTTGGCTTTTTACTTTGAGATTGGTCGTTGTTGGTTTTGTTGTTGTTCGTTGTGTGAAAACAATGAATGTGAAACAACCACTTTTACCAGCTAGCAGTTCTTCTATCTGGCTGGTTGAGTTACACGGATCATCTGTGTGACTGTTTTTCGAATTGATGCTGGTGTCGCCGTTTTTCTAACAGCTCGAAAGATTTGAAAATCAAAGTGAGGCTCTGCCTGCGCGCGCCGTTTCATTCAAACAAACCGTTTTTTTGAAGCTCTATCCTTAACTTCATCAGCCCCCATCGAGATCCTAACTAATGGTATAAATACACCAAGCCCATGCTGTTCCAGAAGAGCTTCCAGAAGTTTCACCAACCTATGCACACCATACATGCCTGTTTTTCTTATCAACCCTTCAAAATCAAAAAAAAGACATGTGTTTTTGCCTCACACAAAGCTGCTAGCCTGTCTGCCCATCACAGGAACTCTTTGTTCAGACTGGAGAAAGTGAAGTTGTGACTCAAAGTGCTACACAGAAGTGACAAGGCACAAAACAAATATGTTAGAAGGAGAGTGGTGGGCTAGAAAAGTTCGTGCCTCTTGTTGCAAACACTCCAGAGGAGAGTAAAAAGGAGACACTAAAAGGTCACGATGGTGAAGAAATCTTGAGTTGGGGGTAGTGTTCAGTCAGTCGATGATCAAGAAGCTAGATGAGAGCCAACAATGGGGGCCAACTTGTGGTTCCCTGCCACTAGTTAACCTGTCTCCATTTGTGTGCCATAGTGATTTCTAATGATTGTCTCCCAGCAGCTGATTCACACCTGTGTGCAACACAGTGGTCATTGCATGCAGTCTTCTAACTGAGATTGAAGTGGCCACATGGTGCAATGAGAGACTGCAGCTTTACCACTCATCGATGATGTGAACAGCAGAGATGAGCCATCTCACATAATGCTCAGTCTTTCAACCTGTTGCATTAGAATGTTTTTGACAATGACTTCTATGATGATCCAGATTTGATCCAGATTTCTCTGGTCCAGCACCTTGAACCTGGGTGCCTTTGAGCAGCACAGATGCAATCAACAAACTTTGTTACACAGTTCATAGCATTCTTCTTTCTGCTGTAGTGGAGTTAGCACTGACCTGTGTAGGCTACCTAGCAATCAGCTGTTTGGAGATCCTTCCTTTCAGACGGTGGGTTGTCCAATTGTGTCTCATGCCGCAGCAATCTTTCTCGGTTGCAAAGGAAACCTTAGATTTATTTTGTGCAGGGCACCTTTGATGCTAGCACAGACAAGTTCCATGCTGCCAGTAGCAAGGACAAGCTTGGTCAGTGCCCAGAGCTTCCGGCTTTTCAGGACAACAAGATAGGAACATTTTCTCTCGCTAATTTTGCTGGGGACATTGCCAGACCTGGGTGCAGAAAGATGCAGTTGTTTGTCTGCAGCACCCACCAACCCACCAGGAAGCATGATAAGCAACGCAAGCACATTCCTCCCAGGCGGGCTTGATCCAGATCTCCTTCCTCTTGGTCTGCTTCCTCTTGGTCTGCTTCACCAGCTTGCATCATTCGGGATGCTTTCTGTGGGTCGATCATCAAGGATGGCTTGCCACAGGCTGTGAGCCAAAGAAAGGAATCCTGTGACAATTAGGATTGCACCATGTTGATAGAAGATTGCTCTCAAGCAAGTTTCATCTAACCAAATGTTAGAATCAATGGTTGATCAATTCCAGTTTTCCTAACAAGCAGGTCACTGGACACAGTCAAATGTCATGGTCCGAAGGTATTCAATGTTACAGATGTCATTTCTTAGTCCGCTGCTGCAATTTTCATTTGATTTTGTGCATTCTTTTCTGATTGATTGAGCATGTCAACTTGCTAGAAAGACCAGAGCCTATCAAAGTCGTGAGAATGCATTTGAGATTCAATTGATTGAATTTTTATGCGCTTGGGGGCATGACAACAACTTTACAAGACCAAATGACAAGCAAGATAAGTCAAAGCTTTGCCCAATGTCCAGCAAACTACCAGAAGAAGAGAAGCAACTGAAAGAAAGGAATTAGCCTGTTCACTGATGTTGCTTCATTTGGCTGAGGTGGCGGTGGCAGCAACCACCAGGAGTGGTGGGTTTGTGTGTGCACTTTTCTCCATTCTCACAGATGCCCTTGCACTTGTAGAGGTCAAGATTTTCATCATCCTCGTCTTCTGACATGGTGTTGGCCTCAGACTCTCAGACTCTCCTCCCACCTCATGGTGAAAGTTGTCACAAAAAATTGGGAAGAGTTGGGATCTTCCATTTTCCTTCTTGCTGCTAGCACTGGATGAGCCCCCAATCGCGCTGAATGCGCTAGCAGCTGTGCCCGCAACTGCGCCCACAATCCTTCCAACCCTCAGTCACTGCTTTGTCTCCTTGGGGCTGTTGCCAAAGATCTCCTCTCTGCAATGATGAAGAAGAAAAAAAGGCAGCAATGTGAGGAAGCAGAGATG
>ENA-ORBV01013590-ORBV01013590.1-microbial-mat-metagenome-genome-assembly--contig:-NODE-13590-length-12341-cov-5.298924_pt1 | contig 12341 bp, 7 predicted proteins | sample MGYA00237777_ERZ505514 | MGnify/ENA primary metagenome ERZ505514 (study PRJEB26160, sample SAMN06269048) | microbial mat metagenome | isolation source: Oligotrophic lake microbial mat | place... | reverse complement strand
GTGTCGAATAGCAATGGTCTGCTGGCTGACCTTTTGCGGGGCAGCATGAAAGTCCCAATCCCAAGAGATCCTAGTGATCCCGATGGTAATAAGCCTTGCCTCTTACTCCGCGATCTTGAGAATCAAAACCATCGCGACAGTGATGTATATAAATTTATCGACAACAACAACGACATTTCCACCGGACTATACGGGACATCCGGAGCCGGCAAGACGCGCTCTGTTTTCGAGTATCTCAGTCATAATTTTGGCCTGTATTTTGTGGCAAGCACAAGGAATGATGCCGGTTCCAGAGACCTCGAAAGGCTCCTCCAGTTGTTTCGAAATCTGAACATTCATCTCCTAGCAGTTGGCAATTCGCAAAACGAACAATTTTGCAAGAACAACAGCAGATTAAATTGTGCGACAATTTAGCGATGCGTGCTCATCATTGTGTGGGTCCGGCATGCAGTCTTCAAGACTATCAACCGCCAATTGTTGGCAAAGAATCGCAAACTCACACTGCATCAGTGGCTATTGATTCAGCTGTTCCCGATCAAGGCACTTGGAAGCGACATTTTTGAGGAAGTTACTGCATCGTGTGTCACCTCTTTGGGCGAAAATGATGTTAGCGTTGTTCGTGCCATCGCAGAAGATCCTCCTGTGTGGTCTGTTATGGCGGTGGACGAAGCACAGGAGCTATCAAGAAAGCTCAACGGCCATTTCCTAAGCGAAGATGGCAAAATACAACGATCCGCTTTTTCCGCATTGCTCAGAGCGATGGACAATGCAGCTGGTCTTCCCTGTCATGACAAGGGCTTCCCACTTTTCTCGGGCACGGGTATGTCGATTGATGATTTCTTGGAGCAGTCACGTTCCGTTATGGCAAAAAGATTCCTTGAAAAGGACCCGAATTTCGTGTTCACGGAATTTCAGCCCCTCACTACGGATGCTGTGAAGACGTATCTAGAGTCTTTCCTCGAACTGAACTTGGGGGCAGATCACGAAAGCCCGCAGGTCCCAAACTCAAGCGCTCTTGAACACGTCGCAAAATGGCTCCGAGGGCGCCCGCGATGGGCTGCAACCTTTCTGGAAGTGTATTTAGTTCGTGAACAACGCGAAACCCACAATGGGACCAGAGGAAATTTTTCAAGCGAAGCGGCCAAGCTGGTGGAAGCGCTCGACAGGTATCTTGCTGTGCACACTACCGATGGTAATTCCAGGAGAACATCATTCACGCCGAAAAAGGGTTCGGCTTACACGACAATAGCAGAAACAGTTCGAGGCCACGAAAACCTACAAGTCAGAAAGACGCTGGAGCGTGCTATTTTCAAGTTCGCGGTAGGGGGGCGAGCAGTTGTCCTTCACCAGGAGACAAAGAGGCTGATTGAGGTCGGAGTTGCAGCTCTCAGAAAAACAGGGGCTATTCATGCCATTCTTGATGAACCGATAATAATCGAGGCGGGAATCAATTTCTTTTCCTTGGATGATGCTACATTGGATAATATGAACGCGCAAGAAGATGATGGGCAAGGAACAGCATTTGAGAAAGTCATCTTGCCAGCGATTCAAAGGAAGTTTGTTGAAGTGTTGAGCGCTCAACTCGGGGAAGATGGTAGAGTGTTGCGGGAATATTCTGTGCCGTCTAAATCGTCCTATGGAGTTCTTGCCGTTCAGTGCAAATCCGTCAGTTCAACAATTGATTGGATCGAAAAAGGCATGAGTTCTACGTTCGAGGGAGAAGTTGCACCCTTTTGTTACCCTGACACGGCGATCGGGCCAGATCTTATGTTCTTTATGCGGAACAAAGCGTTCACAAAGTTCGTATCAGTAATCGCACAAGCCAAGTACCGCAAGAGGGTTGACCAAATGGAGGCATTGAGATCTATCACACCGTCACTTCTGTATCACCAACATCGTGGGAAAGAGAATCAGGCTACATCTACAGCATTGACTTGGGACAACACCTAGTTTCAACGTTGGGAAAAGTTGAAGCCAGTCTTTCTTGGAGTCGATCATGGTTGCGTTCGCTTAATGGTGCAGTACCCAAGCTACAGCACAAAAAGCGCAAGCCCTGGAACGGTCGGCGACGATGAAACAAAGGTTCAAAACTCAAAGAAACGAAAACGTGGATGGCTTGCAACAGTAAGCAGAGACAATGCATCAACGCTATTCACCGGCGATGCCCTGCGAATGTTCGATGCGTTGAAGCAAGCTGACGCAACTGTCGCCGACACCCAACAAAATGAGGAGGCATCCGGGGCCTAGCTGGCCGACCTGTTGTGGGAACCTTCACCCCGTAAAGAGCTGGATTCAGCTGAAGGGGTAGTAGATCCCTGCTAATGCATAGTAATTCTAACTAGCAGGGGATCACGATCGAAGTAGCTTGTGTGTCGTCTTTGGCCTCCAACAAGACATGCGAATGTGGTAGAAAATGGAAGTTACCCGACAGTTAAAGCAAGCCGACTCTCCACTAGCCACACTATGCCCACTGGATCCAGTAAAGTAAAGGTATTCATACTGTACCATGTCGTGTGTTAATTGAATCTGTCATTGGCTGCCATCGGCTGTGAGTGCAAAAGGGGCACACTTCAGAACGTTTGATTCCAGTGTTACCTAGTACCAGCACTGTATCAAAATGTATGTTTGTACCTTGAATCAAACACACAGTTTTCAGTTAAGCGTGATGCGCAGGAAAGGAAAACAAATCTTACGTATGCTTTGGATGTGTTGGGTATGGTCAAGGAATCCTCCAATTGGGTTAAACGAAAAGGAATCAGAGAGTACAAATAAGTCATGTCCGCTGGCAAAATAAATGTACAGTTTTCTACACCCTCAACCAAGGGACTGAAATTGATAACTGACACCAAAACAAAAAAAGAAATCTATCCTAAACTTCAAAAACACTATACAAAACTTAAAAAATATAATTCCGGTTTGCAACTCGGAATTAGGTACACGCCTTTTGAAAGACAATCGAGCCAAAAACTCAAAATTCGATTGCCTCTAGGCCTTTTCAGTCGATCACTGCTTCGCTCTATTAGCTGATGAGACAAGAACCACCTTTGTTGTGCTGTGAGTGGCCCAAGGCTTCCAAGCCAGTTTGGCCAACGGCTTTGGCGCTATCTATTTGTCCTGCATATTGGACGATCCAGGGATGTTGAAGAGCCTCTCTCGCGCTTAATCTTCTACTTGGGTCGGGCTCCATCATGGATCTCACCAAATTTTTAGCTTCCGAAGACACTGCAACGGCAAAAAAGAAGAAAGAAAAACAAGGAATGGTTAGCATTCGAAAAGCTATATCATGGACTCGAAAGTGTCATTGATGCACGCTCACCCCGGTCCCAGTCGCTTTCGGGAAATTCCAATTTGGCTTCCTTGTTGGCAGCTACAAGCTCTGCGTCGGACTCTCCATAGAATGGTTCGTACCCACAAAGCATAACGTATAGAGTGACACCGCTTGAAAATACGTCAACTTTATTGCCGTACCCTCCGTGTACCCCCGCTGAGAAAATTTCTGGTCTGAAGACACATGTTCAAAAAAGTAAGCATGTTAGAGAGCTGACGCCATGCAAATAATATGAATGGTGAAAAGTCACACATCTCGAATAACTTACGCAACATAGCCAGGTGTACCACATCTCCCACGAATCAAGCTGTCTACACCTTGAAAGGTGGCCATCCCAAAGTCCGCTACTTTGACAACACAAGGAGCTTCCTCCCACGGGATACTCTTGTCTTCCGTCACCATCAAAATATTGGCAGGTTTCACATCACGGTGGGCCAAACCAACACGATTCATGCCATCTAGAACTAGCAAGATATCACGCAGGATAAGGGCTGCCTCTTTTTCTGGCAGCACACCTTTGGAGGAGACATACTGAAACAAATCTACCCCTTTCAACAATTCCAGCTCTAGCACAACGTGGTCAGATGTTTCGAAAAAACCGCGAATTCGCACGAAGGCGGGGATCTTGGAACACCTTGACGCCATCGTCGCTTGCACAGAAGCCTCGCGGACCAGTGTGTCGGCTCTTTCTCTGCCTTTCACTACGCGTCTCCAGAAGTCTTTTTTGTCGATAATCTTGAGAGCACAATCATAATCTGACAAGGGTACCTGTTGAAGCACTTGGGAAGACAGACTCTTTTTCTTGTCGGCTTCGACATTTTGTTGTTCTGCACCAGTGGATTGAAACGGTTCCCCTTTTCCTGTCGGCGCCCGACGTCTTGCAGGATAGACGCCCGCGTATCTTCCACGTCCGACCGCATTGGATTCATCATACTCGTACAAGTCCTTAATACCAAGTTGCGCCGCTCTGTTAATACATGCAATCCAATTGTTTCGCTTTTCGCGGGTTTCCTCCAGTCGAATTGTCAACTAACACACAGCGAAACGTATATGTTTGATGTAAGCCTTCAAAGATGTTTTATACATTTCAAGAGTTCACAAAAAATCGACATCGATGCTACTTACCACTCGTTTATCCGCCTTGGCACAAGGGCTGACAAAGAATTCCAACTCTAACGCGTCCACAAAGTCGGCATGGGGGTAACTCCTCGCGTACTGAAGGTGTGCATAGCCACGGGGCAATCCTTGCAGTACATCTCCTGTCTGTTGATCATACTCCAGCAGATAATTTTGCCGGAGAATCAAAATACAGCTCGACCACCATCTCTGCTGCTGATGCTGCGTGGGTTCTTGAATGACATAACTCAGCAAAGCCTTCCCAAGGACAATGCAGCCAAATAAAGGTGGTAGCTTGGCTGGCGATGCGACATAGTTGTCGCTGTTACTTCTAATGGTGGCGCTGTCTTTTTCCTCAGCAGCTTCGTAATCAAAAGGCGGGACGTCTTCTTTCTCTTCTAGTTTCTTTTGTGTTTCGATATCCTGCTCCGTGCCCCTGGTGTGATTTGCGGATGACAAAGAAATGGTGGACAAACCTTGAAGCAAAGGGCATGCCGCCAAAGCAGCTGGACCAATGAGATAACGCCGTCCTGCCTGCCAACAATCGACAGTCTGAAACGGCCTTAGCATCCGCATGGACTTGTGGATTGAAACGTTTTCGTCAACGGTTGGTAGAGATGAACTCAAGAGTCGGTGGCTAATACCACATCCCGTTGCCCCGCTGTAGTTTCGTGCCAAAGCCGGTTGAAGGCCGAATCCAGGATTGTACATGGAACAACGATTCATCGCACCAGCCACGGCGGACATATCTCCATTTCGAGTGCTAGGTTCGTCGCCCAAATACGCCGAAGTGGAATCTCTAGCATATTGAGTAGAGTTGTGGAATTCCGTAAATGCCTTTTTGATTTCCGTTGTTGCCGAGCTAGGTGACATGGAATATTGTGAGGGCGGTGACGATCCTGATGGAGCAGGTGAATGCAAGCCACTCGGCGGTGGTCCGAGTGAGCTATTGGGTAACTGTTGTTGTGGTTGTTGCTGTTGGTGACGAATGGATTGTGGTATGTATGGAAATGGCTGTTGGTGATGCCTGTTCATGCCATTCATTTGGGAATGCGAGTGTGCCTGCACGCTATCGTAAGGGATATAATCTGTACTCATTGAGAACGAATTATAATGCTGTTGTGGAGCATGTGGTAGCTGATGATGATGATATTGATTTGGTTCTTGCTGCTGAAGAATGTGGTGTGGCTGATGCATTGGTGGCGGTACAATGGCGGCTCCTGTACTTGTCCCTGCGTAGGTGGCCCTTCGTAGCGTTTTATTCAAGTCATCCTCCTCCCCGTCATCCTCATAATAATAAGCAGGAGCCGAAGTGGTAGAAGTGGGAGTAGAGGGAGGAGGAATCGTACCAACATTGGCGTGTGAATACACCTTTCGATATCTGGCAGCATTTGCAGGGCTATAATTCGTTTGTTGTCCATTTCTCATGGGTTCGTCTAGTTCGTTGAGTGATTTCGTTTTTCTTCGACGAGGCTTTGCAGTGTGACTCGATCCACCGAATATGGATTGAAAGAACTTGCCTCCTCGAACGGAATGATCTAGGTTGTCCTCGTCGCCGTTGCCGGTGGATGTACCATTCTGATTGTTAGTGGAATTATTGGAGACAGAATGATCTCTTCTTCCATGAGCCTGTTGCCGCGTTTGTTGTGGTTGCTGCTGCTGCTGATGCTGTTGATTATGAAGAGGAGTCATGAATGGAGCAGCTGGCAATGATGATGATGAGGAAGGAGACGACTGATGAGATCGGCCTAACCAGGATCGAAAGTTGTGCTCCCAGGCTTTCTTGGGAGGAGTTCGATCCATGGGACTCGCAGGAATGGCTTGGCTATCACTAATGTCCACGCGACGATTATTGTCGGGAAACCCTGGACTGCCCGTGGCAAGTGATATGGGGGGCGACCTGTTCATCGTCAAAGGCGATGGGGGTACATGTGTCTGTACGGCCGCGAGGGGGGCCATATTTTCTACCGATCGTGCGCGACCTCCAAGTTTCATCCAAGGTTTGCGATGGTGAGGAGAAGGAGGAGTGAAGTTGCTAGCATTTGCTCTGTATCTAGGTTGCTGATCGCCTCTTCCGCCTCTCCCGCCTGCCATGGATGCCGGTTGGCTCATTTCGCTCCTTTCGTTGGCGGACGACAAGGACGGGATTGATGGATTCTTCGCGGGAACCAAAAAACCAAGCTTGTCAATTTAAAATAAATTCTTCTAAACCACTGACATATACAGCATGCTCTCAAAAACCTGCGGGGCAGCACTTCCTACTGTGTCTAACAGCTACTGGTAGTGTACTAGTCAATTGTGATCCTGTCTTGAGTGCTTCTCGACCTTGACAAGCATTTATTACCGATAATTATTTTTAATAGTGGTTCATCTTGGTCGCGACAACGTAGCGTCTTCTGTTAACTACAATTCCGTAACACCAGTACTGGTGCGTACTACAGCGTACCAGTACTGGCTAGCTAGTAGCTACAGTAGCTACGTCCTACGACGTACTGGTAGTAGTGAACCGTAGTACTCCGAGTCGAGAAAAAAGGGAGTTGAGCTCTCAGCTACTCAACACGTTTTAACACGGTTCTATGCGACAGGTTTCAACGCACCAGCTACCATCCAGTGACGCAAGAGGGGTTCCTTCAAATTGAACCCTTAATTAACAAGGCCATCCCTTCTATTGGCACCGATTTGGGTGACTCCAAGTAATTAATGATTTCCATTACTTCCAACTTTGGGTCCGGAAGTTTGGTCAAGTTTGACTTGAACGACTTCCGATGGAAGGGCTCCACGTTCCTTTCTTTCGACGATGAATGATGCTTTTTGTGTTTTACAGGAAGCTGTTGGACAAGTGTGCGTACTAAGTAAAGGAATCCGAGTGACGTATTTTCGTGCCGAAAGTGAAGCTCGCCTTGCTCGGATCCGATTCAGTCGTGCTCCATTTAGGAAGCAGAGAGGTACTGAATACCAGGCAGTCGGATTTGGCGGTCTCGGTATGATCCGATCGGGTGGGAAGATCGCGAAAAGTAGCGAGTTCATCAAGTGCCGATCGATCTTTTCTTGGATGCAACTCATCGAATTGGCGCCGTCACATGAGAGCTGGCGTAATCAAGCACAATCACTATCAAGAGAGGGAACAGATCATTTCCAGAACATCCATCTACTCTAAAACAAAACAGTACGAAAAGTAGGAACGGGCTAATTAATTAATTCATAATCGATCTTTGTCGCCGAGATGGACTCAGCCGGCAAGCAAGACGCTGCCACCATGCTGCGTACATCGCTGGGCAAGATCCCATCGTCGTGGACAGGATCAAGCTTGTGGGGCAAGACGAGCAGCGAGGAAAATCGCGATGCTGAGCAGCAACAGGAACGCGACGCTGCTCCTCATGACGAACAACGGGAAGAAATTTCCACAGCGAATGATCGAGACAGGTGCTCTGTTTCGGAGAGCAAACCTTGGGACGAGGCATCCAACGCCAATGTTGCGCGACAGCAACCAGAAAAGACAGACACAACAAATGCGCTGTCTGGCAGTTTTATTACCACCACCACCACCAGTCCCAAAAAAAACTCGGATGAAATTGAGTGTGACTTTGACACCAACCCTACTGAGCTTTATCTGTCATTGTTGAAGAAGGAGTGGACGAAGACCTTTACTCGAGCTCGTGCTTTCCCTGTGGAAGCCAAGACTTGGGTGTCTCGCTCGGAACCTGATGGATCGCTTCGCTGGAAGCTTCTACCCATCCATGCCGCCATCATCTTCAGGGCTCCTGACAGCATCATTGAGGCTTTGTTGGATGCATACCCTCTTTCCACGCACAAGCGAGACGACCAAGGAATGCTTCCACTTCATCTTGCCTTCCGCAACGACGCATCCGAGAATACAGTCAACATGCTTTTGCAGTCTTATCCCGGCTCTGTCGAAGTGAAGGATAACAAAGGTCGCACCCCCTTGGATATCGCACAGAACTCCAAGTCGGCAATCCGTGATGTCTACATGAATCTGCTCACTTCCATGTCGAGCGTATCGAGTTACTCCAACGAGAACCACGAAGAGGGCGTTCAGGAATCAACAAGTGATATTCATGTCATTGAAGCCGCACGTTCAGAGCAGCGAGCAACGTTCGATGCCAAAATGATGGAAATTTCCAAGAACCATAGCCGTGAACTAGGGGCCATGAAAGATGGTGTCCAAGCGAAGACAGAAGAAATGGCAATCGTGGTAGGAAACCTCAAGGAAGAGCTTGCAAAGGCAGAAGGCAAATCCGAAGTTTTGTCTGCGCATGTGGAGGACTTGGAAGAAGCCCTCACGTGTAAAAGCCACGAGAGGCGCAAGCTCCAGGCGAAAGTTGAAAAGCTCGATGCCACGATGAAAGAAATGACATCCAGCACGGGGCACGCTGAAGTTTCGTTACAAGTAGAAAATACTCGCCTTGCTCGTGAAAAGGAAAGCCTTGAAGTTACACTTAACCAGACAAAAACGGATCTACTCGAATCTAACACCCGTATCGAGGAACTCAGAAAGGACTTTGACGACAGACTTCAGACTTGGGTCAGACGTTGCATGAAGCTCGAATCCGATCAAAAGAAAGTTCGAGAGGAGTGTGAGGCCGAACTTAAAGCTGAGAACGAACAGCTCATGAAGGAAAAGGCCACGCTGGAGGCTGAATTCCAGGACTACGATAGGGCACAGGTCGCAAAGGTGAATGAACAAATCGATGAAATGGAGAAAAATTACGAAAAGCGAATTCAAGAGTGGAAACAGAAAGCCGAGAAAGCATCGAGTATGAAGGATCAAGAAGCTGAAATTGAAGAATGGAAGAGCAAAGCGGCTGAGTGGAAGAGTAAGGCTCTGGAACTTGAGCAGTGGAAGAACAAAACCGAGATCGACGTCAAGCAGGGGGATTCCAAAAATGCAGGCGATATCGCTTTATCCCGCAAAAAGATTTTTGATCTTGAGTCGGAAACGTTTGCTCTACAGGCTTCCTTGCAAAGTGCGGAGCAGCAAGCCGCTCAAGCCCAGCGAGAAGTCGCAACTCTCAAGGCAAAGATGGCCAGGGATGCCAAGAGAAAGGACGAGTCAGAGGCATCCTTTGAAGCACGTATCGAAAGCCTGTTGGAAGAAAAGATGTCCGCTGTACGGGAGTTGGAAGCAGCACACCTTCGCTCGTCAGGCTCTGAAGATGATGATATGCGTTTTGGAGGTAGCGGAAGAACCAAGGAGATGCGAATGAAGGTGATGACACTCGAATCTGAAGTGAGGAGTAAAACACAAATTGAAGCCACCCTGAAACTCGAATGTGCGAATCTTTGGGACGAAAATTCAGCTCTCCAATCAGCGTTGGAGGTTGCAAAAGACGAAAGAGATGAGCAGCGTCAGCAGGTGGACGAACTAACATCCAAGATTGACAGAATGAACAAGGATTTTTCCAATTCGGAATCTCAACTAGAAGAAAAGCTAAGAAAGTCAACAAACGACGTGAAAGTGTTGAAAGCCGAAGTCAAGGGTCTAATGGAAGAGAATGAATCCCTTGAATGTGCAATGGCAGAGTTAGAGGTCAAAAACGAATCAGTCAGCACCCAACTTCACGACATGTTCAAGAACGAGACAAAGCATAAGGATTTGAGAGTACAGGTCATTACTCTTCAAGCTGAAGCTCAGAGCAGAGCGCATGCAGAAGCTCAACTGAGGAAAGAATGCGCGTCGCTTCGAGACGAGAAGGTGGCCCTTGAGGTTCAGCTCGAAGTTGCGACGTCAAAACAGATTCAGCTTAGCGAACAGTTAGAAGACCTAGACGCAGGCTTACACGGAGAACTTTTGGAATTGCGAGAGCAAAAAGAATCACTTGAGGTATCTTTGAAGCTCGCAAAAGCAAAATATGACGGAGCTGTCGAACGTGCATCCGGGATAGAAAAGAGCCTCAGGGCAGACAAAGCCTCGCTTGAAGAGGAGAAGGAGTCCCTTCAGCACTCACTTGCACTCTCGGACGCCAAGCATGAGGCTGCTAATACGTATTTGGATGAAATGGAAACTGAGCTTACATCCGAAATACAAAGACTTCGCGAAGAGAAGGAAAGACTTCGAAATAATGTTGAAAATGCTGAATCTACCAACTCACAGTTGAGAAATGAGCTCGCGGAAACGGAAGCGCAGTTTTCAGCCGAAGTTGACGAACTCAGCAGTGAAAAGGCAAGGCTGCAAACCGAGCTGGAGCAAGCTCAAAGAAAGATCACCTCGGTTGAGCGACAAAAGGAATCGCTCCAGAGTACTCTTCAGCATTCTCAAGAGAACCACGAAGAAATGCGTCGGCAGTTTGAGGAGACCGAAGCCAACTTGAGTGAAGAGATAACTGCCCTCCGCGAAGAAGCTATGGGTCTTACTACACAGCTTGGAAAGGCAACGCGTGAGATTGAGGCTCTTGAAAGACAGAGAACTTCGCTACAGGATGCTCTCGAGTTTGCAGAAAGCACCCAGGATGAACTTCGTCGCCAGCTTGGAGATGTGGAAGCTCTTCTTACAGGCGAAATCGGAGGTGTGCGTCAAGAGAATACGACTCTTACCGCACATCTTGAAAACGCCAACAGAGCTCGCGATCTCTTGCAGCGCGAAAAGGAGTCTTTGCAGGATGCTTTGGAAGATACGGAGCGACACTTAGATGCTGTCCAAAAGCAATCCGAGGAACTTGAAACAGCGTTGAGCAGTCAAATCAAGAGTATCCTTGAAGAGAAAGCAGAGTTAGCGTCTGCTGTAGAAGATAAGGAGAATGAAATCAAGGCCGCTACCAAGGAGCTTGAGGAAGTTGAAGAAGCGGCACAATCTGAAAACGCGAAGCTCTGGGAGGAAAATCAATCACTTCAAGAAGCCTTAGATAAGACAGAAGATGCTCACGACCGGGCTCAAATGAAAATCGCCGAGATAACGAAGAAGTTTGAGCAGGAACTCGGTGCGATGGAGGACGAGAAAGAGCACTTGGAAGCTGATTTAGATGTAGCGGAAACAAGGATCAAAGAAATCAGCGAGAAATTTGAAAACACCAAGTCGGCTCTATCCACTGAAATATCAAGTCTCAAGATGTCAGGGGAAGCACTCAAATCGAAATTCGAACAATTGGAACATGACTACTCTGCAGGAAACGAAGAGATCGTTGAGTTGAGAGAAACGCTTGAGCAACTCGAAAGCGAATACGTCAGCACGTCAAAGCGCCTTGAAATGGTAACAGAGGACCTGGAAATGATGACTGAAAAGCACGAATTAGCTCAAAAGGAAATTGAAAGCATCCTTGCCCATAGTCAGCAAGAGCAGAACGATTTGTCATCGGAAATCAAACAACTCAATGTGGATGCCGAAACGTTACGAGCTTCACTTGCAAAGCTTCAAGAACTGAACGACAGAACTCAAAATGAAAAACAATGCCTCGCGGACGACATTTCGAGACAAACGGAGACATTCACACTGGAGATGAAAAATGTTCAGCAACAGTATGACTCAGCTCGAGAAGAAATTTCAGCGCTGAAAACTGAACACGCCAAGAAGCACAAAGAGCTGTCCGATAAGATCCGAGGACATCTTGACGATCTCAAGGAGAAGGCAGCTATTGAAAGAGACCTATGCGAAGAAAATGAAAAGGTTCAAGAAGAAGTATTGCAACTGCGAGCAGACCTAGAAACATGCGAAATCGATCTTGATTTAGCGATCAAAAAGTTGGAGAATAAGGAAGTAGACTTTGACTTTGCTATTAAACACCTCCAGTCAGAGAATGAAAAACTCGAGGAGGCACTTTACGATGCCGAGAAAAAGCAGGTGGATGCTGCCGAGCACTTCGAACAGATCGAGGCTACGCTGAAAGCTGATAATGATGAGTTGTGGCTGTCTCTTATACACATCTCCGAGCCCACGAGACTAAGG
>ENA-ORBV01013589-ORBV01013589.1-microbial-mat-metagenome-genome-assembly--contig:-NODE-13589-length-12343-cov-6.003669_pt1 | contig 12343 bp, 7 predicted proteins | sample MGYA00237777_ERZ505514 | MGnify/ENA primary metagenome ERZ505514 (study PRJEB26160, sample SAMN06269048) | microbial mat metagenome | isolation source: Oligotrophic lake microbial mat | place... | reverse complement strand
CCATGTTTGGACGCGCCCCCTGTGCCTCACCCTCGGAGAGCCAGCTAAATCGCTGGCTGCTCAAGCGCCGCAGGGCTTCGGTGCAGCGCCTCGCGGCGGCTGCACCGGTTCGGCGGTGCGCAGCACCCGCCGAGCGTGTGGATGGTACACGTACCATCCACACGCCACACCTCGCCCGCATTTACGTGTTGGATGTGAACCGGTTCACTTTTGCACCGGAAAGGATCAAGAGATGAATCATCGGCAGCTTGTAAGCGCCGTTGCGCGCCGCTTTCCAGACCTGACGCAACGGGAGATTGTTGATGTGCTGGACGTGTTGGTCGAGGTCTGGCGCGCGGAACTGGCGCAGCCTAGCGGTGAAGTCGTTGTCCGCGACTTTGGGAAACTGACCGTCGAAGTGCAGCACATACGCGCCAGCGGCGTGATCCGAGCGCGTCTGGGCAGCGCCGCGCCCGACCGTCTGACGCGACTGTACTTCCGCTTTCGTCCCACGCCGGGACTGCGTGAACACATTGAACAGACTCTGAAGGAGGGCGCATGACCCGTAAGGACAGGCTCAAAATACGCTTCACGGTCGGGCTGACACCCGATCAGCTCAGCCGCCTGGACGAACTCAACCGCGCCCGCAATCGCAAAGGCGACGTGACCAGCCGCGCCGACCTGGTGCGGGAGGCGGTCGGATTGTATCTCCAGCGGCAGCCCGATCTTGTGGGTTCGCGCAAAGCGATTGCTAAAGACCTCGAAGGAAAGGTCGATGCGCTCGATACGAAAATCGAGACCCTGGCGCTGCGCCTTGAACACTTCATCGAGATGCTGCGCAACCGCCGGACAGGAGGGTAGCACATGGAGCGCAGACAGATGTGCATCGCCAACGTGCAGTACAAGAAGCCAACCGCGAATGAGGCGAAGCGGACGCAAGGCTTGCTGCGCTATCTGACCTACCGCGAAAGCCGGGATGAGGCGGCACGCCATGCCGCCGGGCGGGAGCGGTGGGAGGATCACGGGATGGGTAGCTCGGTGACGGAGATCGCTGAGCGCTGCGAAGCACTGCACAGCAAACATGTGCTGCTGTTCAGCCTGGTCTACAACGTCAATCCCGACCTGATGGCGATGGTCGCGCCAGAGCAACGAGAGCAGTTCGTGCGCGAACTGACTGTCAGCACGACAGAGGCTTTTTTCGAGGAGCGGGGCATCGACAGCGGGCTTGAATACTCGTTCGTCCTGCACCATCGACAGACCGACGATCCGCAGTCACCGGGACAGCACGATCCGCACACGCACGTCGTCTTACCGGGGACGTACTACGACGACGGTTTGGGCGAGCGTGTGCCGCTTTACTTCAGCAAGAACAAGTCCGTCGATCACATCGACCTGCTGCATCGACTGACCGAGCGCCAGGTCGCTGACCAGATGGATCGCTACGTCGGGCAGGACTGGGAGCAGCGTTACGACCTGCTCGCCGCTGTGCGGGACGTTGAGCGCGAAGTGATCGGCGATGAGCCGCATGGGGAGTTCATCGAGGATGAGCTGGCGATACCGTTCTGGTGTGGTAGGCGGCGCACGGACGGACGAACGAGCGCGGCGGGCTACTACCGCCCAGTCGAAAACGATGAAGTGGAATTTCGCCCGCTGGTGCGTGGTTTGGGTCACGAGGAAGCCGCTTTAGTGGCGCAACTGCTGTACAGCCAGGTCGGTGAGGGTTTCGACTACCTGAAACACCTGGCGCACGGCGTGACCGAGATGAGCGCGGCAGAACGCGCGGCGTTCATCGCAGATCTGCGGCGGATCGACTTTAGCCCGCCTGAATGCGACCGAACGCTGGATTTGGACATCGAACTTTAGCCGAGAAAGCACACAGGGGCAGGGAGCGCTTCTCGTCGCCAAACGTCGCGCTCACAACCCCTGTGTACAACAAAAGGAATGAACATGAGTATCGCACATTCTGACGCACCCGGCAACAAGCCGGAGCGAAGTGATTTTCTGCGCGCGCTGTACGGGAATGCACCGGATGATCTGTATATCGAGCTGCGCTGCATCCACCCAACGACGGGCGATGCGAAAGCGTTCTGGAGCAAAGTTGGAGACAAGCGGTCGCTTACTAGCGCCTTTAACCGCGCCACAGCGCTGAATGCTGAGGGCTACGGCGTGTACTTCGCGCCCTGTTTGCGCCAGACCAAAAGCGGCAAGGCGGACGCGGCGGCGCTGCTGCCCGCGCTGTGGGTCGATCTGGACTGTGATGACGATCTCAGGCAGCGTGAAGCCGCACTGAACAAGCTGCACAGCTTCAATTCGCCGCCCTCAGCGGTCATCGACAGCGGCGGTGGGCTGCACGCCTACTGGCTGCTTGACGAACCCTTCACGCTCGACGAGGCGAAGCGTAAACAGGCGGCGGGCATCCTGCGCGGGCTTTTCAGTGCACTTGGCGGCGATCCGCAATATGTCAAGTCAGTCGCCTCGGTGATGCGGCTGGCGGGCAGCGTGAACACCAAGCCGGAGCGCGGAGGCGTCGTCGTCACGTTGCTCGAACTGCACGCCGAGCGGCGCTATCCGTTCAAAGATTTTGCCTGGCTGGAAAGTCAGCCGCAGCTTGAGCGCATCGGGGGTATGAATGTTGTGACGCTCAACGGCAACGGACACCATCCACTGCCGCCGCGTACCGAGGACTATCTCACATCGGGCGCGCCGGAAGGCAGCCGTAACGCTGAATTGTTTAAAGCCGCCTGCCAACTGCGCGACGCAGGCTTTAGCCAGTCCGAGGCGGAAAGGCAGCTTGTGCAGCGCTATGTAGCGGATGGATGCAGCGAACGCGAGGCGCTCGCGACGATCAAGAGCGCCTACAGCCGTCCGCCACGCGATCCGATTCCGAGTCCGCGTGATCAGGTTGATCAGCTCGTTAGTCGTTACGGTCGTCAGAATGAGGCGCATGAGCGTCCGACCGCCACGCAGATTGCCGAAACCGTGCGCGCTTGTGCCGGGCTTGATCCGGTCGAGTGGGCGGAAGCGCGCCAGCGCCTCAAGTCCTTGTGCGGTGATGGTTTGAAGGTCGCCGATCTCGATAGCCTGTACCGTGAAGCTCGGCGCGACCGCGAGAAAACCGCCGCGCCGCCTGATGACAACGCCGAACGCTACGTCGAGCGCGATGGTGGCATGGTGTACGAGAAGGAGAGCGAACGCGGCGTGACGCGGCACATCGTCGCAGACTGGACGGGGCGCGTCCTAGAATGGCGGATGCAGGTCGATGATGATGGGCAGATCGAGCGCAACATGAGGCTGCAACTGACCAATCACTCGTACTCCACAACCATCGACGCGCCCGATGAACTGTTCGGCGATCCGAATGGGCTCGCACGCTTCATCGCCGGCAAAGCGGGCGGCATATTCTCACCCCGCGCCGGGATGCACAAGCATCTCGCGCCGGCAATCCTCAAGCTGTCTGGCGAAGCGCCGCGCCGCCAGACCTACCGCTTCATGGGCTGGACGAAGCTGGACGACCGATGGGCGTTGGTTTCGCCGGAGATCAGTGTGAACGCTGACGGTATGATGACGGAATCACCTGAAGTCGAACTGGAGTCGCGGCTGCGCGGCTACGGGCTATGTGACAGTTCATGGCATGACGGGTTGAAAGCGTTTCGTGCTGCCGTCGCCGTTTTTCCGAAAGAACTGTCATCCACGCTCATCGCCTTCGCGCTGCTACCGCTCTTGCAGCGCTTTTTCCCATCCGCCGCGCCGAAACCCGCGCTGCACCTGGTCGGCACCACCGGCAGCGGCAAGAGCGAGATCGCCGCACTGATGACCAGCTTCTACGGCAGCTTCACGCGCGACAACCCACCAGGTCAGTGGGGCGATACCGTGAATACGGTCGAGGCGCTCGGTTACATGCTGGCGGACGCGCTCTACTGGGTAGACGACTACAAAACGACGTATGCCGACGAGCGGACGTTTACCCGCTTTCTGCAATCCTACTCGCGCGGGATGGGGCGTGGACGACTAACCCGAGAGGCAAAGTTGCGCCAGGAGCGTCCGTGTCGCGGACTGCTCTTGTCTACAGGCGAGACGACCATCGAAGGCGAAGCGTCCATTCTGGCGCGAATGCTTGTACTGGAAGTCCCGCCGTGGGAGAACCGCGATCCCGGCGGGGGGAAACTGCGGCAGGCGGACATGCTGCGCCGCCATCTGCCCACTTTTACAGTGGCGTTCGCAGCGTGGATTGCGGTCAAAGCGGATGCTGGCACACTCACCGCCGACATTACCGAACACTACGAAAGCAACTCGACGGGCTATCGAGACAAACTGCACGCCGCGCTCGGTCGGCAGGCGAACACCGGGCGCATGGTCAACAACTGGGCGGTGCTGGTCACAGTGTACCAGTTTGTGCGGGAGTTTTTGATCGAGCGGGACGCGGACGATGGTCTCCTACCGTGGCAGGACGCGATCGTCCAGACGGTGCAGGCGGTGCAGCAGGAACGCGCCGGACGGGTATTTCTCGACCTACTCGGACAGCTTCTCGTCGGCAGTCAGTGTGTCATCGATGAGCTATCGCCGTCTGGTTTTTCGAGTGACCACACGCCAGGGACGGTCGTCGTGGGCTATCGGGAAGGCGGTTTTGTCTATCTTCTGCCCGACCTCGTGCTGCGTGAGATCAACCGCACGCATCCGCTCCGGTTCACCAAACAGGCCATCGGTGCGCAGTTACGCGAGGACGGGTTACTCATCCCCGGCAAGGATAATCTGACGGTACAGAAGAGCATTCGTGGGCATGTCATTCGCGTCTGGCGCATGAAAGCGGAAAGCATTGGCTGTGAAGGGTGTGAAAGCTGTGAAGGCGACGACTGACACAAAAGCGCAGCACGCCATCGCATAAGTGACGAATTGAGCCTGTGAAGGGTGTGAAACCTGTGAAGCAGGCTCTTTTATTGCTGCTAAACAACACCTTCACAGGCTTCACAGGTTCACAGGTTCAAACCTCATCTCCCGCATGAATGACATATTTTCACACCCCTATCTACTGCGCGCTGAAAAGCGTGATCTGCGGGCTGTGAAGGGTGTGAAAGCTGTGAAGTTCCTCTTAGAGAATTCCTCGCACTACCGCCGGCGCGGCGAGTTTATGACACGAGGGAACCCACCGTCCAGCACCAGCGGGCGGTACGGTCGCCGCTGCGCGGCTAGTCCCATTTTGCGGCGCGAGCTTGCAAAACGGGACTACCGAACCACCCGCTTGCCTTGCGGCTGCTGGACGGTTCCCCCTCTGCGTCATCCCGCGTGGACGAGCGGTAGCGCTCGACGCGGTTGGCGTATCCCAACCTCCACAGCGGAGTGATCCCATGTTCCCCGAAATTGACCAGACCTTCGATTTTCAGATTCGTCCGTTCCCGCGTGAAGCTGTCTACCCAACCGGGTGGGCAGGTGAGCGCACGTTCGCGCAGATCATGGACGACTGCACGCCGCTCGCGGCATCGCTGATACGCCGCTACACGAAGATCAATCCCCACGAGTTGCCTGACGCGCTTCAGCGCGGCTTCATGGTGCTGTGGGAACGTCTCTCGAAAGATCGCTGTCTGCTGGCGAATGCGGACAGGATCGACGCGGTAGGCATCGTTCGGGCGAACATGGGTAAGAACTATCACGAGCGGCATCAACGTCACCTGAGTCTGGACGCGCTTGAAGATCAGGGCTTGGACGCTGCCGACGAATGGATGCTGACGGGCATGGAAGCGAGCCGCAGTGAGATTTGGGCGGCATGGGCGACCGCTACTGATCTGCGTATAGATATTGAGCGCATCATGGGGCGGCTGGCGGACAGCTATCTTCAGATGCGCGAACCGCACGGGTTTCGCCACCTGGTCGCGTTGTACTACCTGACGACGCAGGTAGAGCTGCGGGATGCGGCGCTGATCGCCGGGATCAACCATCACCATCTGCTCGACAACTACGTGAGTGTCGTCCGCAAAGACGTGATGCGAGAGTTTGGCGAGCTGTACCAACCAGGCACGCGCTGGATCGAAAAGTACAAACGTGGGCATCAGGAACCCGCGCTGCTGGTGCTGGAGAAGTACGGCAGCAATCCGAACATGGTTGCTGCCATCCGCTGCCTGCTGGAGGAGAAAGCGCCGTCGCAGGCACGCGAAGTGAAGGGGTATCATCGGATGCGGGCGCGCCGGGCATTGGAGGCAGCCTACAACTGTGCCTAGTGAGCTGCGCGTCTTGGCTGGGGACGCGAACTCCAGCCCGTCTATATTCTCTTGAAAGGTTCTTAACACTGGAAATGTTATACATGCGCTACACTCAGAGCCAGGCAGGATAATTATATCGGTCTGCAAAAACCTGTTTTTGAACAGAACCTGCTCAATCAAGGGACATTACGATGCAACACAGGGGAAAATGGATGAAGCGTTTCGCAGCGGTGATGAGTATCATGCTTCTGGTTCTGTTCGCGGTGTCAACAGCGGCGCAGGACCCGACCCCGTCGCCAGTAGAAACTCCGACCCTTTCTCCCACGGAAACCCCGCTGCCGACCGAGACTTTAGCACCCACTGCAACGTCTGTTCCACCTACGGAAACTGAAACCCCAAGTCCATCGCCTCAACCAACCAATACCCTGTTACCCACGGATGCTCCGACCCATACTTACACGTTTACCCCTGTTCTTTCTGAAACCTCTTTTGTGACTCCAACTGTGTTTATCTCCGAAACGCCTTTGGCAACCGCAACGCTGACTTCGACTCCTGTTCTGCCAACAGTTGCGTGGATACCTGTCTTCAACGATTCTTTCGCTGCCCCCGATCTGACTGCATGGAATTTCACGGGACCGGGCTGGGCTTATGCGCCGCAGCCGAACGGTAGTGGCAGACTGCTCGTGTTCAACAGCAACGCCCCAGCTTTTTATCAGGGTATCGCAGCAGCGGATGTGGCGGTCGAAGTGACGGTTGAAGTGAGCGCCGGAACCGCACACCTGTATGCGCGACATAGCGGCGCGTTCGGCTACGAAGCCCGATTGACCCCAACCGGAGAGGTCGTGCTTCTGCGTGCCGGAGTCGTCATGACAACCGTGACCCTCCCCAATTTTGTCGCTTCGGTGCCGCATCGGCTACGCCTGAATGATGAAAACGGGAAACTCATCGTTGATGTGACAATCACCAAAATACTGCTGACTGCGGATGGTCAACCGGAAAGTGCAGATCAGCCGGTGCCACGATCACTCAACAGTAGTGTGGTATTCGAGATCGGACTCGTCAATGGGGCGAATATCTCACTCACAGGATTGGAGGTGACTGACGAATTCCCGGCAGGACTAGTGCAGCCTATTCAGGTGGAAGGCTCTCCATTTACGCAGCCAGATCCCGCTATCAACACCTGGCGGCTTGACCAGGCTCTCCCCAACACCGACGGTTCAGACGCCGCTCGGTTCCAGGTATCGACCACACTCGTGTTGCCGGAGGAATTACCCTCCAACTTCAACGATGCCTACCTGAACTCTGTCACCGTCACGCTCGATAGTCAATATCTTGCAGTCAATGTAACACCGGTTGATGAACAACCGCGCAATCAGGCAGTGAAACAGGTATTACCCGCGTTTTGTGTAATTACAGGTCAATACAGACCTTTGCCCTTCCGTGCGCCTATCCGGGGTAATCCAGGCGTTCCTCGAATGGGGAGCAACCCCCAATTGACCGAGTCAGTTCTGGATCTGCCTCTGGTTATAGACGCCATATCCAGAGATCCCATTATTGACGGACTTCTCTGGGCGCATGTAGTTGACCCAGAACAGGTATATCCCGGTTTAGGTGAACGAGAGGTTGATCCACCCCTTCTGAACAATTGGATTATGGTCAACTCGACATTTCAGCCACGAGGTTTTACGGGCGTATCTGCTGGATTAGGCGCTGGCATTAATCAGTTACTAACTCTGTTTTCCTGTTTTGCAAATGGGCAAATTGATGATTGGTCAAACTATTTTGAGATCGATTTGGGATACAACTTTCCTGATCCAGGTGAAGTCAGTTTTACATCTCTGCCCGTAAGTGTGGCACAGATATGTGCGGCAGATAGCTTAGAGACATGGGGAGGACTCGGTGTTCCCGTAGATGGACTATATGGAGTCGTTGGCCGCCATTACGGAGTAGATGTGTTTTCGGAAAACGCGAACACCAGTAATGTAAGTGTTTTTTCGGTCGCGCCGGGTATTGTGGTGGGTATAGGAGAAGGACGATCAGCAGTCGAAGACAATAACCGCAATCACATTTCACAACATTCGTGGGGCAGTGCCGCCTTGACGGATGATTCGAATAACTTCGTTGACGGTTATAGTGTCATAGTGCGCTCCGGACATCTTTACATTGTGTACGGACACCTTCAGGCGGTGAGTGACCGAATTTATGTTGGAGCGCCGGTAGGAAGCGGAACGTTTTTGGGGCGAATGGGGCGTTTCCGCTCATCTCATGTTCATGTTGAGGTACGCAACCTCTATGTTGTACTCAACCTGAATAATGAACCAGACGATGGCGGTAATCGGAACGTAATTTTGAGAACTGGTCTCAATTCCGATAACAACCATGAATACAACCGGGTTGGCATTCTTGACTACCAACCTAACAGTCGTGGCTTTATGTACGATTTCGCTCAATTCTATTCTAATCCGAACGTACTGGATCCAGGCACTAATACGTTTATTGAGACGATTCTTGGACTGAATGTCATCACTGGCTTTGCGTCTACCGAGGAAAAAATCGCATACGGGACGAATGTATATGTTTCGGATGACTTATTGGTCAACCAAGGTGAATGTGAGCGCATTCATTCAGTGTCGGTAACCACCTATCAAAACAGCGTCGGAAGTGATGAAGAGGGTAGTCTCGAAGGCTATTGGAGGTTCCGGTTTTCCCAAGATGCACCAGCTGGTAATCTACAAAATCCGTTCGCAGATGCACCGGATATTCCCTGAGCTTTCGAGGAACAACCTGATGAACTCACAGAATTTGTACAGGACAATTCTTCTCTCAATCACTGTTGTCTTTCTGATGTTGCAAAGTACCGAGCGAAACTCGGCACAAAGCAATTTCGAAATTGTAATTGAAATAAACAATGCGCTTCGCGTAAGTAATTTCTCGTGGGGGTTTGATAACCAGACGTTTGTATTTTTAGACAACGGACTTTTCGAAGAACTGGTCACAGCTGATGTCGAGTTGCCACGACCTGGCTGGCGGACTTTCAATGTCGCAACACAGGTATTGTCATCAGGAGACACACGATACCCGCTTCAACCTGTATTGGATGCCGCCGAGATTGCTTCGTTCGAGCCGTATGACGTTGTACTTCCTGAACCCAATAATACTCTGCTGGCATTTGCCAGCGCACAGCCCAACGCTCCCTACTATTTGACGTTTGCAAACCGAGCCACAAATCAATCAGTCGATACCCCTTTGCGTACCGAAACGAATCCCTTTTTTCAATCTGCTGGACTCAAAGGAAACTGGAGTGAGCAGGGAAATGTATTCATTTATTCGCAGTCCAATCCATTTACTCCGGAAACGACTTATTTCCAGATTCAAGTGGATGAGTCCGATCTCTTAAATACACTTCTGCGACCATTCGCGCCGATTATCGAAGGCGAAATCTACGACACATTTGACAGTGTGATTGATCGCTATCTGGACACGTCAACTTTTGGCGACAATATTCTGACAGTAGCACGTCGTGAACCAAGTTATGGCGAAACACCTTACCTGGTAGTCTGGACACCTGATACAAATACAAATAGTTACCGTATCCCGGCTGTGGCAGGGGAAGCGGTGTGTGATGCCTCATTTACACAGGATGACGATGCAATAGTGATGCTTTTACGGGATGGTCGTGTCTTGGTTTATGTTATTGCAGCGCAAAGTATTCTAATTCTTCCAGTGAATGTCACCCCCAATTGCTCCTTTCTATCAGAGTTTTCGCCCAATGGTGCTTGGGTAGCCGTAACAGATTACACAACCGATCAGCTGCGTTTTCTTAACATCACAACACTGATTGCACAATCGCCAGACTCACTCTTTCCACCTGTGGCGAATGCAGGAAGTGACCAAAGTCTGGTAGACACTGATGGTGACGGAGTTGGAGAGCTGATTTTCAACGGTGCCACAAGTTTCGACGGTGATGGTCAAATTGTCAGCTATGTGTGGAGCCAGGGATCAGCAGCACGTCCTGAAGGTGCGCTGCAGACGCTTAGATTTCCGGTTGGAATAACGACATTCACGCTTACCGTCATAGATGACGATGGACTCACTGGAGTTGATGACATCACAGTCGTTTTACACCCTCTCTCTCCTACACTTGTACCTACTGAGACGACCACACCAACGAGTACAATCACGCCGAGTCCCACGCTCACGTTCACACCGACCTTCACAGCGACATTTACTCCCACACCCACGTTGACGCTGACGCCCACCGCGACGGTCACACTCACACCTACGCCAACTGTCACTCCGACTGTGACCTTCACGCCTACATCTACACCCACCTCAACGCCGACCCTCACACCCACACCATCTATCACCTGCACCGCCACCGCCGCTGACACCGCCGCATTGGTGAGTGCCATCACCGCCGCAAACGCCAACGGCATGTCGCTCGACATCATCTGCCTGTCGAACAGCACCTACACCTTCCTCACCGCGCAGAACAGCATCGCTCTGCCGTCTATCAGCACGCCGATCACCATCGTCGGCAACGGCGCGATCCTCGAACGCGGCAACGGTGCGCCGCAGTTCCGGCTGTTCAATGTCACGAACAACGGGTTGTTAACGCTGCAAAACATGACTCTCCGCAACTTCAACGCGGGCGGCGGGAACGGCGGTGCAATTCTCAGCACGGGGGCACTGATACTCGATGGTGTCACGCTTACGAGCAACTCAGCGCGCTTCGCTGGCGGCATCCACAGCAGCGGGACGCTCATAATCACAAACAGCACGCTTTCGTCGAACACGGCGCAGGAAGACGCAGGCGCGATCTACCTCAACAGCGGCACGCTCACGATCACCGACTCGATGGTCGAGTCCAACAGCGCACGCTATGGCAGCGGTGCGTATCTGAACAACGGCAACGCCACTCTCACGAATGTGACCATGCGCAGCAACACCGCCAATGAGCAGGGCGCAGGCGTGTATCAGCGTGTGGGGACACTCACGATCACGGGCGGGTTGTTCGAGAGCAATACGGCGCGGTTCGGCAACGGCGTCTATGTCGATGCGGGTACGGCGACGATCAGCGGTGTGACGATGCGTAACAGCACGGCGACTGAAGAAGGCGCAGCAATTTACAATCGAACCGGAACACTCTCAGTGATTGGCAGCACTTTTGATAACAATCGGGCGCGCTACGGTGCGGCGATCTCTAATCGAGGTCCGGTCACGATAGCGAATAGCATCTTCACAGGGAACATTGCGGTGGAAAGTGGCGGTGCGATCTATAACACCAGTAATGCCACTGCCAATCGCGTCCAGAACGCCTGCTTCAGCGGCAATACGGCGCGGTTCGGCGGGGCGGTCTTCAGCCAGACCGGAAACTTCAACGCGCAGAACAACTGGTGGGGCGCGGCGACGGGTCCGACGAGCGCGATGGTGAACAATAACGTGTTGACTACGCCGTTCCTGACGGCGGGCTGCCCGAACTAGCTCTGGAGTGGTTCATCGGTACAGCGTCTCCAGGTGTTTCGGCTTGGAGGTGCTGTTTTTTTGGCTGACCATTCAAAAACAGTTACCATTGGCACCATTCCACATTTGCGGATACGATTAACCCGATCGAACGGACAACACATGAACGAACGGGTTAGCATCAAAGGCTTTCGTGACGGCGTGCTGATCGCCCTGGACAGTGGCGAATCATGGCAGACGCTCGTCGATGACCTGGCGCATCGCATCGAAGGACAGGCGACTTTCTTTGCGGGGGCGCGCATCACCCTCGACGTAGGGTCACGCCCGGTCACGCGCCACGAACTCAGCTCGATCAAGGCGATGCTCGAACGGCGCGGCTTGACGCTGATCAATGTGCTGACCGAGAGCAAGACGACGCTGGACTCGGCGGGGGCGCTCGATATACGCGGCAATCTGACCTATCTGCCCAACAACGCGCACCCGTCGGCGCCGACCGAAGAGATGGCGATCCCGTCCGAAGAGGATGGCTCGTCGGGCGTGATGATCCGCAAGACCCTGCGCGGCGGGCGCACGGTCAAGAGTCAGGGGCATGTCGTCATCTTTGGCGATGTGAATCCCGGTGCCGAGATCATCGCGGGTGGGGATGTGGTGGTGTGGGGTCGCGTGCGCGGGATCGTCCATGCAGGCGCCGACGGCGACGAGAGCGCGGT
>ENA-ORBV01013588-ORBV01013588.1-microbial-mat-metagenome-genome-assembly--contig:-NODE-13588-length-12344-cov-8.577484_pt1 | contig 12344 bp, 13 predicted proteins | sample MGYA00237777_ERZ505514 | MGnify/ENA primary metagenome ERZ505514 (study PRJEB26160, sample SAMN06269048) | microbial mat metagenome | isolation source: Oligotrophic lake microbial mat | place... | reverse complement strand
CGGACATCCGACTCCGGTTGGATTGTATCCGTCCGGAGCGAGCGCCGAAGGCGCCCTGGATATGGTTGGGAACGTGTTGGAGTGGACGTCTTCGGAGTGGTCCGAGGGCAGTGGGACCTACGTGCTTCGGGGCGGTTCCTTCGACTTCAGTCGTAGGTACGCGCGTTCGTCGGTTCGCAACTACTGCCAACCGGTTGGGCAGAATCGGAACCTGGGGTTCCGGCTGGCCGGGGGAATCACTTGAGTTTTTTCCCTTTTCCTTTTGACGTGTTAACCGAAATCCACGAGGGGGAGTGCGAGGGGGCCGGCCCCCTCGTTCGAAAATTTTTAGCTTATTGTTGATACACTGAAGCCCGGAACGCGGTCGTAACGTGCTTCGGGGCGGTTCCTTCAACAACAATCGAAGGAACGCGCGTTCGTCGTATCGCAACAACAACCAACCGGATGAACAGAATCAAAACCTGGGGTTCCGGCTGGCCGGGGGATGTGGAACAGGTTTAACCGCCTGCTGCCAGAGTTCCGCCGAGGAATCGGCGGGAGCGTGCGAATCCACTTCCGGGCCGCGGTCCCGACGCGGGGAGTCCTTCGTCAAACAAAAACAGGTCCTGGTCTTGGGCTCGGCTCGCGGCCAGGGCCGCGCTATTCCAGTAGCTTTACTCCCGCAAGAAATGGGAACGCCTCGAAGATTTGTTCGCGAAGCCGCCACGTATCGCCGTGCATCGCATGGCCGATCCACGCCTGCACCGATTGGTTCACGGTTTCCTTGTCGATAAGCCCCGCATGGAAGTCCGCGTGAAGCCGGCGGAGCCGCCGCCGGAAACGGACCACGTTCGGCCGCGTCAGCCGCGCATGGGTGGGAAACAGCCGAAAGCCGAGGAACGGGAAACCATCGCGGCACCAATAAACACGGCTCTTGCCTGGATGCAGCGTGAGGCGAAAGCCGTAGAGAAACTCGCGGATCTGGCAGTGCATTTCGTGGAGTTGGTCCTTGCTATCGGAAAACAGCAGGAAGTCATCCACGTAGCGCGCGTAGGCGCCGGGGCGGAGATTGCGGACGATCATGTGGTCCATCGGATTCAGATAGACGTTGGCGAAGAACTGCGACGTCTGGTTGCCGAGGGGCAGTCCGCGGCGGCGATCATGCGGAGTGAAAAGGGTATCGCCGGGGAAGTAGTGGAGCACATCGGCTTCCGGATTCGAACTTGCGGCGTTGGAACTCGCGATAATGAGGCCGATGAGGCGGAGTGTATCGGGGCAGTGGATCGCACGGGCCAGCAGGTCTTCCAGAATCCGATGGTCAATGGTCGCAAAATACTTTCTGACATCGAGCTTCAAAACGCACGAGTAACGCGCGCAAGCGCGCCGGGCGTGAGCGAGCGCTTTATGAGTTCCAAGGCCGGTGCGGCAGGCGAACGAGTAGGGAATGAAGCGGCGTTCGAAGATTGGCTCCACGATATTCGTTAGAGCGTGGTGCACCACGCGGTCCCGGAAAGGCGCGGCGGAGATAAGGCGCGGTTTGGGATCGACGATGCGGAAAGTGCGGTAGGGACCTGGGCGATAGGCGCCGCCGGCGAGTTGCCGCCGCAAGCGGTAAATTTCGGGTTCGAGGTTGGCCCGGAAAGCGGCGACATCGGGCCGCGGCGTCTTGCCTTCGGCCGCGCGGCAGGCGGCGTCGAAAAGGTTTCGAAGTGAAGTCAGGCCGGTCCATAGTGCGTTCATTGCGACTTCCTCCATCCGCCGATCATGTGGCCAATTTCGTCGAGGAGACCCGTGGCGTGGGTGTAGGAGTCGAATGACAGGAGCCGGATGTCTTTCGCCAGGCGAAGGAGAATGCGAAGGGAATTGACGCGCTCGCCGGCGGTTTCCATGGCGCGCGCCTTATCGCGGCTGAAGGTGGCTTGCGTAAGGGCGGTGACGAGATCCAGGGATTGCGAGCCGGAAACAAGGACCTGCTGATCTTGCCTGAATTGGAAGGGCTGCTGGAAGCGCAACAGGACGAATAGGCAGCCCGCCTAATACAAAAAAACCGGCGTCTGCTTCCTGGGCTCCGCCACATGCAGCCGCAACTGGAAACCACGCGCGCCCAACGCCTGCTCCGCCATCTGCTCCACCAGCGTCGGATAGTTCGTGTTCTCGCTCAAATGCCCCAGGATCAACGTCGATACCGAGGAGTCCATGTCCTGCGTAATAAAGTCATACGCGGCATCATTCGAAAGGTGTCCTTTGCGGCCCATGATGCGCTGCTTAATGGACCACGGATACGGTCCCACCTTCAGCATCTCCAGATTATGATTCGACTCCAGCAACAATAGATCCGTGCCCCGCAAATGCATTCGGATCGAGTCCGGCATGTAGCCCAAGTCGGTCACTAAACTGGCCCGGACGCCATCCGCGCGAACCGTGAAAGCCACCGGGTCCACCGCGTCATGCGGGATCGTGAAGCTGCCGATCTCGATATCGCCGATCGTGAATCCGGTGCCCGCCGCGAAGGTCTCGCGGGGCGCGCGGATCTCTTCCCAATCGAGGACCTCCGCCGTCAAATGCGTGCAGTAGACCGGCTTGCCCACCGTGCGTGCAATCACCGGCAGGCCCAGGATATGGTCGGAATGCTCATGCGTGATAAGGATCGCATCGATCTTATCGAGGCTCTCCCCAATGGCCGCCAATCGCGCCATCGTCTCCCGGCGGCTCAGGCCCGTATCGATCAGGAGGCGCGTCTTATCGGTGCCGATGAACACGGAGTTGCCCGAGCTCGATGATGCCAAAACGCAGATTTTGAGAATAGCGGCCTCGCTCTAATAGAGTACCTCGCCGCCGTGAAGTACCGATTCCGTACAAATCGACAACAAGGGTGAGAGTTTTGTCAACACGCGGCCACTCTTAATTAGAGGTAACGTTGATGGCAGTAATAAAACCACGCAACCGGTTGGTCAACTTCCGAGTGAGCGAAGACGAGTTCCAGAGCCTGCGAGAGGCTTGTGAAACGGGCGGCGCCCGCAGCATTTCGGACTTTGCGCGCTGCGCCGTTCTAACCACTCCTGGCGGCAGGCCGGAGACCGATGAGATCCTACGCCTCCGTCTGGCGCTGATCGAAGAGAAGATGGGCGAAGTGGATGCCAAGCTCCTGCTCATCGCCCGCATGTTGCGCGATACCGCTCCCCCGCCGCTGATGGCCGCGGCCCAATATAGCTGAACCCGGAGAGGCCCCGGGTGCTTTACCGCTTTTGGGCGTATACCGCTCGCTGACGCTCGCGGCTCGGTAACTCTTTCAGGATCATAGCGATCGTTGCCGAGCCACGACCGTCAGGGAGTGGTTTTGGCCCCGAAAACGTTTAAGCCCCATAGGTCTCTACACCAGCGCCGGTTCCGGGCGGGGGGTGTGGGCCTCTTCTTTTACCAGTTGTTCGGTTGGGTCGATAAACGTAAACAGGACCGCGCTGACGAGTAACATCGACGCCAAGGGAATCAGCGCCTTGTTATAGTCTCCGCCGAACCAAGTGACCAGATAGCCGAACAGAACCGTGCTCGCGAAGCTCCCCAATTGGCCCGCCATGTTCATGGAGCCGCTAACGGCGCCCGCATATTTCTTGCCGATGTCCATGCACACCGCCCACGATACTGGGAGCATGCAGTCCATACTCCCGTAGCCGAGGGCGAGGAAGATCACGGCCCATTCCCGGCTCTCCGCCTGCGAGGTGCCAAGCATGAATAGGCCCGATAGCGCCAATCCGGCCGAGCCGATCACGCGGCGCCCGATTTTGAGGCCGTATCGCTTGCTCAAGTGATCGCTGGCCAGCCCGCCCGTCAGATTGCCGCAGGCGCCGAAGAGGAACGGTAGCGTCGCCCATATCTTCATCTCGTTCTCGGTAAACCCGCGCCCGAGCTGCAAATAGTTGGGCAACCACCCCAAGTAGAAGTAAGAACCCCAGCAGTAAGTGTGGTACATCGCCAGGATCATCCAGAAGTTGCGCGAGCGCACAACCTCTTTCCAGGGCAGCGAAACGTGCGCCGCCGCCACCTTCGGCGCGCCAATCAGTTCCAGCTCTTCTTCGCTGATTCCGGCCTTGTCGCGCGGGTTGTCGCGAGCGTAAATCCACCACCAGGCACACCACACCAGTCCGACAGCGCCAAAGAGAAAAAAGGAGGCCCGCCAGCCGTAAGTCTGCTGAATCGGAACAACCAGGAAGGGCGCCAAGGCTCCGCCCAGCCGCGATGCCGCCCACGTGATGCCGACGGCGCGAGCCCGTTCCCGGGCCGGAAACCATCGCGATACCGTTGCCGATATGTTCGGATACGCGCCGGCTTCACCAGCGCCGAAAAAGAACCGCGTCGCCAGCAAAACGTAATAATTCGACGCCAGGCCCGTCAATGCCGTGAACGCCGACCACCACAGCACAATTCGCGTCAGAATATTGCGCGGCCCGTACTTGTCGCCCCACACGCCGGCGGGAATTTCGAAGACAGCGTAGGAAAGTGTGAAGGCGGCGAGGATCCAGCCCCAACCCGCCGTACTGATCGAGAGGTCGTCCTGGATCCGCTTTCCGGCCAGACCAATGCAGACGCGGTCGACGTAGGTGATGATAGACAACAGAAACAACAGGCTGAGAATTCGGTAGCGATACGGCATAAGCCGCTTATTCTTTCACAGGTGATAGGATGCCTGCATGCGTTTGATCGTTATGCTGGCCGCGGCGCTCGGCCTTTACGGCGATGCCGATTGGCCGCGCTTTCGCGGACCGAATGGCGCGGGCGTGGCCGAGGGCAATCCGCCTTCTGATTTCGGTCCGTCCAAGAACCAGGCATGGAAGGCCACGCCGCCCGCCGGGAAGTCATCGCCGGTGATCGTCAACGGCAAGCTGATCCTGACCGGGCACGATGGCGATAGCTTCCTGACCGTCGCCTATGACGCGGCTACCGGCCGCGAACTCTGGCGCCGGGAACTGAAGCGCCGCAACACGCAGAAGCGCCATAAGTTGAATGACGCCGCCGCGCCCACCGCTTCGGCTGACGCCAAGCGCGTCGTCGTCTTCTTCTCGGAGTTCGGCTTGGCCAGCTACACGCTCGATGGCAAGCCGGAGTGGACCTATCCGCTCGATGCCATGTCGAGCATGCAGGGCGTGTCGGCCTCGCCGGTGCTTCACGGCGATACCGCCTTCCTGGTGATCGATCAGGCCCGCGATTCTTTTGTCCTGGCCGTCAACGCGGCCAGTGGCGAACTGCGCTGGCGCCAGCCGCGGCCCGACGCCGTAGGCGGTATCTACTCGTCGCCAGTCGTTTTTACAGCCGGGCCGGAGCCGATATTAGGCGTGCTTGGCGATATCGAATTCTCGGCGTATTCGCTCAAGACCGGGGAGCGCCTCTGGTGGGTCTCCGGGCTTCCGAGCCAGGCCAAAACTTCTCCGGCCGTCAGCGGGGACCGGATCGTCATGTCGGTGAACGCGATGGCTGAGGAGGCGCAAATTCCAGTGTTCGCCGCCGTGCTCGCCGGGGACACGAATGGCAACAAGAAGCTCGATTTGGACGAAGCCAAGGGCGTGCCGCGGGCCGTATTTCCAACCGTCGATCGCAACCGCGACAACCAGATCGACGAAGCCGAGTGGGCCGAATTCCGAGTGCAGGCGCTGCAGCCATCCGCGACTCTATCGATCCGTCCGAAAGGCAGCGGCGACCTCACCAAAACCGCCATCGAATGGCGCGCACCGCGGGCTGTGCCCAACGTACCGTCACCGCTCGTTGCGGCCGGTCTTGTCTACACGGTCCGCAGCGGCGGCGTGGCGGGGATCTACGATGCCGCGACTGGGGACGTGAAGAAGGAGTTCCGCCTTCCCGGCGCGTTGGGAGATTATTACGCGTCCCCGGTGGCGGCCGGTAAGCATGTTTATTTCGCCAGCATGGAGGGCAAGATCACGGTGCTGGAAGCGGGCGCGGATGGCCGGATCGTCAATACTATCGCGATGGAAGAAGAGATTTTCGCTACCCCGGCCATTGCCGGCAAAGCGCTCTACGTGCGCACGCAGCAAGGGCTTTACTGTTTCCGCAAGGCCGATTGAGCGGCGGTCGCGGCGGCGTTTATCATGTCGACCGGTTTCATCTGTTTCTTCACGACGAGCGAGAAGAGTTCGTTCCTACGGGCTACTACGAGTTGGCTGAGGGACGCATTCCAGAAGGCCTTTTCGCCGACATTGGGTACCCATTCGAGCTGCTGCGGGCGCACGATCAATTGCTGTCCATCGCGCTCCACGGTGTAGCCATTTGTCAGTTTTTCGAACCGCGCGTCGAGTTCTTTGATGGCGTTCGTCACCGGCTCAATGCGCAGGCTGAGCGATTCATTCGCCCGCGGCGGAAGCCGCTTGCCGGCCATTAGCGCTTCGCGCAACTGCGGACCGCTGGGCGGCAGCCCCATCCAGATATAGCTGCAACTATCGGCGCGGACGGCGCGAATGGGCGTCGTCTCGGGGATCTCGAATAACTGCCGTACGTCCCGCTCCGGCAAGTAACTGCACGGATCGAGCGCGGCTAGAAATGCGAGTGAAAACGGGGTCATCATGCTTTCAAATGTTTAGCCAAAAATGGAATGCCGCCGCCGCCGTGGAAGAGGTGATCGCCGTCGAAGATTTCGTGCTGGGCGGCATCCTCCGCGCCGAGCGCGGTGTAGACCTGCTTGACATGCGCGAAGGCTTCCTTGCTGGCGGCGATGGGGAAAATGGGGTCGCGTTCGCCGCTTTCGACGTAAAGCGGCCGGGGCGCGATCAGGCTCGCCACGTCGTAGTTCTCACACCAGTTCAAAATCCCGGGCACATAGTTATCGATGCAGTGGGACATGGCCACGATGGATGATTTGAACGTATTCAAATAGCCGCTGATCATGGCGGCTTTCAGGCGCGGCTCCAGCGCGGCGGCGAAAGTCGTAATGGTGCCGCCGCCGCTGATGCCCATCAAGCCTACGCGCGCCGCGTCCAGTTCTTTGCGCGTTTCAATCCAGTCCACGGTGCGCATCACGTCGTAGACGCGCCACGCCACCATGGTCTCGCCCAGCAGCAGCGCCGCGCCGGCGACGGGCTGGCAGGCGGACGTGCCTAGCGATTTCTTCTTCGTGCGCGCGTCCCGGCGGCAACCGAAAGCGATCGGCTCCACGGCGACGGCCGCCATGCCTCCCTCCACCACTTGAATGGCGAAGTCGTGCTGGTAGCCGGCTTTGCCGGTACGGTCCCGGCCTTTGTCGTCAATGCCGACAATGTCGTCCACGCCGCGGCCGTGGCCGGGCACACAAATCATTGTTGCCAGCGGGCCCTTGGCATTGAGCGGCGTGAGCAGATAGCCGAGTTGAGACATGCCGGGCTGGGTTTGAATGACGAATTTTTCGCGGCGGTAATTGGGAAAATCGCGGACTTCGAGAGTCACGGGTTGGAGGGGCGATTTGTCCTTGGGGAAGCCGCCGATCAGTTCCTGGACCTTGACGCGGAGCTTTTTCTGCCAGGCTTCGGTGGCGCGCTTGTTCGCGGGCTTATAGGTCAATGCCAACGGGGCGCGCGCGTAGCGCTCCATGGTCCAGTGGACGGGATCGAAGTTGGGCATCGACACTTTGCCTTCCAGGCCATCGAGTGCGCCGGTGTACACGGCGTCCGCGGCTGGCGCGGCGGCGGCGGAAGAAAGCGCGGCGGCGGCTAATCCGAACTGGCGGCGATTGAATTTGGATGGCATTAGTCTTTGTCCTTACTCTTCTCTTGTATTTTGCTGACGAGCGCGGTGGGCGGGTTCACCAGCAACGCAATGATGATAACGAAGAAGATGGCGGCGAACATGCCGCCGGCAATCAGCCAATCGATGGCGGGAAGGAAGATCACGCTTCCAGTTTATATGTTCACGTCGGAGACTTCGTCGAAGATACCCGGCGGCAGCGTGATGCCGCTGATGCGGAGACGTTCCAGAATCGATGGCGTCTCGCCGCTCCATTCAAAGCGGCCCTGCACTTTTCCTTCGGCGGTCACGCCGATACGGCGGAAGTGAAAGATGTCGCGGACGACGATGTGATCGACTTCAATGCCGATGACTTCAGATATGTTGATGATCTTGCGGGAGCCGTCCTGAAGGCGGGAAACCTGCACCACCATCTTGATGGCGCTGGCCAACTGCTGCAGGATGACGCGGGAGGGGATCTCCAGGTCGGCCATCAGGATCATGGCTTCCAGACGGGAGAAAGCGTCGCGGGGCGAGTTGGCGTGGATGGTGGTCATGGACCCTTCCACACCGGTATTCATGGCCTGCAACATGTCCAACGCTTCGGCGCCGCGGCACTCGCCGACGACGATGCGGTCCGGGCGCATGCGGAGCGCGGTGCGGACCAGTTGGCGCTGATTGATGCCGCCCTCTTTGGCCAGATTGGGCGGGCGCGTTTCGAATTTGATAACGTGCCGTTGCTGGAGTTGCAGTTCGGCCGTGTCCTCAATTGTGATGATGCGCTCATCGGAGGGGATGAAGCGCGAGATGGCGTTGAGCGTCGTGGTCTTGCCGGACCCGGTACCGCCGGAGATAAGGATGGTCGCTTTAGCTTGCACGCAGGCCGCGAGGAACTGCAGCATCGTGGGCATGATGGTGCGGTTGGCGATCATCTCATCGCTGGTGATAACGTGGCGGCCGAAGCGGCGAATGGAGAGCGAGGGGCCATCGAGCGCGAGCGGCGGAATGATGGCGTTGACGCGGGAGCCGTCCTTGAGACGCGCATCGACAATGGGCTGCGATTCGTCGACGCGGCGGCCGACCTGGGCGACAATCTTCTCAATGATGTGCAGCAGGTGGGCGTTGTCTCGAAAACGAACCGGAGTCAGTTGGAGGCGGCCCTGGCGTTCGATGAACACCTTGTCGTAGGAGTTCACGAGGATGTCGGAGATGCTCGGCTCCTTGAGCAGCGGTTCCAGCGGCCCCAAGCCCAGCACTTCGTCGAGCACTTCTTCGACGATCTTGTTCTGCTCGGCGGTGGTCATGGGGACGCGTTCGTCGTCGAGCAGGCGTTCGACGACACGGCCGATCTCGCTGCGAACGCGCTCTTTGGGGATGGTGGAAACGCGGTCGAGGTCGAGGACGCCGATGAGCTTTTTGTGGATTTCCGACTTCAGTTCAAAGTAGCGATCCGTGGTGCGCGCGGCGATGGAAGTGGCCGGATGGCGTTCCTTGGGCTTGCTTTGTTCGGGGGCGGTGGCGGCTCCGGGGCGTCTGGCGGCGACGCCGGCCGGGCGCGTGGATTTCACTACCGTTTGCGTCGATTTCGCGGCCATCAATTGGGCGAGCGAGAGCCGCCCTGCCGGAGGTGAAGCGGATTCGGGTGTTTTAGGATCAGTCGGCACGCGCGGGCGAAATTCTCAAACCCAAGGTAGCATGAGAAGTTGCTGACCCGACGCCAATTCGGCTTCTCCGCGGCGCTGCAAGCCGAGCGGCGGCCGAACGTGCTGTTCATTCTCTGCGACCAATGGCGGCGGCAAAACATGCCGGGATTTGGGGACAAAGACCTGATCGCGCCGCACCTTTCGCGGCTGACCGGCGAAGGAGTGGAGTTTACGCGGGCTTATGTTTCGAACCCGGTCTGCGCGCCCTCCCGCGCCGCGTTGCATACCGGCCGGTACTCCCACTCCGTTTCGATGCAATGGAACGGCCGGCTGCTCCCGCTCGAGTATCCTTGTCTTTCGCACGGCTTTGCGGAGGCGGGTTATAAGACCGGCTACATCGGGAAATGGCATCTGGACGGCGGAGACCGTTCGGCGCATACGCCGCCCGGCCCGCGACGGCGGGGATATCAATATTGGGCGGCGTTTAACCACGGCCACAACTACTTCGATTTTTCTTACTTCGGCGATGACCCGGAGCCGGTGAAGGTGAGCGGATATGAGCCGGATTACCAGACCGGACTGGCGCTGGATTTCATCGAGAGGAATCGGGCATCGCCATTTCTGCTCTTTGTGTCGTATGGTCCTCCGCATGGGCCGTACCGTCCGCCGGCGCGTCATGCGAATACATACAAGCCCGAGGCGTTAACTCTTCGCGATAATGTACCGGCCAAGTTCGAAAGCGAAGCGAGGAAGTTGATGGCGGGCTACTACGGATTGTGTTCATCGATTGACGACAATGTAGGCCGTTTGTTGACCGCGCTGGATGAGAAGGGACTGGCCGGGAAGACCATCGTCGTCTTCACGTCAGACCACGGCGACATGTTGCGCAGCCATGGGTTGGAAGATAAACAGTTCTGGTATGAGGAGTCGTCCGGCGTGCCGATGCTGATGCGCTGGCCGGGACAGTTGGCGGCGGGCAGCAAGCAGGACTGGCTATTCAATAACATTGATGTGGCGCCGACTTTACGAGGCCTTTGCGGACTGCCGCCGATTGAAGGCGCGCACGGGGAGGACCGCTCCGCGCTGATTCGCAACAAGGGAACCGGCGAGCGCCCGGAGTCGATATACGTGCAGGGCGAGTTGGGTTCCGAGCGGGAGTGGCGGATGGTGGTTCGCGGCTGGGACAAACTCGTGGTGGACCGCGAGTTGAAGCCGGCGCACTTATATAATCTGGCGCAGGATCCGCTGGAGAACGAGAATTTGGTTGGCGATCGCGGGACGATTAGGCGCCAGGAAGAGCTACTGGCGCTGATGCGCCGATGGAGTATTATGACCGGCGACCGCGTACCCTTTCCGGGACGCGAGCCGGCGGAGGACGGAAATTTATGAATGAGAAAATCGATGTTATCGCGCACATACACGCGGCGGCCGGGAATGAGGATGTTGTCCGGGCGGCGCTGGAAAGCTTTGTTGAGCCGACTCGGAAGGAGAATGGCTGTTTGCGCTACGACCTGTTTCAAGACACAGCCGATCCGCTAAAGTTCACTTTTATTGAAGAATGGTCGAGCCCGGCGGCGCTGGAGCGGCATTCGAAGTCGGCGCATATCGCCGCAGGGCGGGCCAAGATGGATGGCAAATTGGCTGCGCCCAGTTGGGTGCAAGTGGCGCGGCGGATTCTTTAGAGGTCGCGGCATTCGTGAAGGGGCGAGTGTGAAACCGCCCCCTTTACCCGCTGGCCCTATTTATATTTAATTGTCAACCTTCATGGCCGTTTGCACGAAGCCACCCCCGTGAATGAAAATAGGTGGCGGCGAGTGAACTGGCTCCTCCGCTTCGCCCACCCGAATTTGAAGACACTTCGGGCAGGCGATGGTGCCCACGAGGGTTCTTGATATTCAGTTGAGAAAGAACATTTCCGGATTGCCGACGATGGGCAGGCCAAGATCGGCATCGCGGAGGATTTGGATTCAGAAGCCCGTTCCCTGCCGGTCACGACTCGGAAACGGGTTGCGGGTCGCGGGGCCGGGTCATGTTGTCGAGCATTTCGACGGTGAAGAGGCGGTCGGCCGGTTGCGTGAATTCGCAGAGGAAGTCCTGGCTGTATTTGACTTCGTCGGCGCGCTTTTGCATGGCGAGGAATTCCGGGTCGATGTCCGGGCAGTCCGATACGGGCGAGAAGATTTTGTGCCAGCGGGTGTCTTCCTGGCTTTTCCAAATGTTGTAGAAAAAGCCCGCCGGTCGGCGCGGGGTGGACATCAGCCAAATGGCTCCGTGGGTGCGCGCGGTGGACGGCGAGACGGAGAAGTAGACGAGGTCCTTGACGAGGGCGGCTTCGTCGACGATGAGTACGTGGGCGGTGGGGCCGACGCTGGTGTCGGTCGTGTGGGCGACAGCGAAGATTTGACTGCCGTTGTCGAGTTTTAGCGAAAATTGGTGACCGAGGACACGGCGGATTTTGTGGCCGAGCCGGACGGCGAACATGGTGGCGCGGTCGATCAGGATGCCGGCTTGGAGCTTTGATCGCGAGAGGATGACGATGGTTTGATCGGGTATTGTGAGCGCGCGGTGGAGCGCTTTGAGGGCGATGGTCGTGGTCTTGCCCCATTGGCGGTTGCAGCACAGGATGAGATAGCGGGCATCGCTATCGAGGACTTCGGCCTGTTTGGCGCTGGGTATGAAATTCAGCATTTTTTCGGCCCATTCGGAGGTTTTTGTTATCGATTGATCGGCGTCCGGGCGCAATGGTGCGGCGGCTTGGATGAGTTCGCGGAAGTGGAGGCCGAGATGGCCGAATGTGGGTCGCATATTCTTCTTTCAGGTTGGTTTGCGAGGGGCGAGCGGCATGTCGTCCTCGAGGTTGATGCCTTTGGCGACGTCATCGGGGGGCAGGAGGACGATTTCGCGATGGGGGTAGAGGACTCTGTAGGCTTGGATGACCTCGGGGGAATTTTCGGTGACGTAGATGGGCGGTTCGGTAAATGGTTTGATTTCAACGGGTTGCGTATTTTCCGGTTGGGTTTGTTT
>ENA-ORBV01013587-ORBV01013587.1-microbial-mat-metagenome-genome-assembly--contig:-NODE-13587-length-12345-cov-6.078986_pt1 | contig 12345 bp, 8 predicted proteins | sample MGYA00237777_ERZ505514 | MGnify/ENA primary metagenome ERZ505514 (study PRJEB26160, sample SAMN06269048) | microbial mat metagenome | isolation source: Oligotrophic lake microbial mat | place... | reverse complement strand
CAATGACGCCCAGAAGACGTTTTGTTCTGGATGGAACAACACGAGCTGTCGTTGTAACGAAGTCATTCACAAGAAGACAACATTCCATGCAACTGGCACGCCGATTCTTCACGCAGAAGCATCGTTCAACTCAGCAGAGAGAGGACTGCGCCGAGGTGTCTCGAGCCGAACCTCTCTCAAATGTCACATTCATTTTAGCTTCATTCTGAAGCTTGCAATTTTCTTTTGCAAACAACTCAAAAGGCCTGCATCTTTTAGTGCAGTGCACTTGGTTGCAATTCAAACCTGTTTGTGAGTCAGACATGATTGCTAACAAGTTTTAAAATGCCTTTTTACTCAAAAAGCAACACAACTGCATGCTTCCACCAATCTTTCAAGCAAAATGAATCCGATTTGGCCACTCTGTGAATGACTGCAAGCAGCTTCGTTTTGCGGCATCATGCCCAAGTAGGCATTGAACATGAAGTTCAATTGTAGGATTGATCCAGGACACTGCACATTGTTTGTTTTGTAGATGTGCCTTCTTCCATTGTCCCTTCATTGTCTGCCAAACAAAACAAATCTTATTTCACATGCTGTTTTGTTTCAGTGCAATAACAATGGAACACAAAAATCCTTGTTGCAACCTGCATGTTCAAAATGTTGATGATTTGTTGTTGGAACATAGCTTTGACTCAATTTGTTAATAAATCTTGGTGTCTCTGCTTGACAGCACTAGCTAGCAGTTTTATGGCATAATTCCTGCTAGAACACATTGTGTTTGCTACATTGCACAGAGAATGACCTGTTTGGTAGCCAATGGGGGAAGGAACTAAGACAGGTCAAATTTCTGACATCAGACTTTAAAAAGGCACCACTTCTTTTCAAGCATTCAGGAACACAGCAACAAGAGCAGTCTCATTTAACAAGATGCAATCAAAACACAACAATGGTAACACACTTGGGGTAGTAGGGACAACACGTGTACACTTTCTGACATTTTTGACTTCTCCTTCAAACAGAGGCAACTATGATAGCCACTTTGATTTAGTTGTAGCAGTCTGTTGAGACACATGATGACAACATTCATCACATTCTTTTGTGGATGTCGCAGAGCTGTGTCACTGTGATCAGCTAGGGCAGCATTATCAAAGCAGGGCTCCTCTTGGAATGCAAAATACAGTAAGTGAAAACAGACGCCTTAAATTTGTTGCTGACTTATTCCTAAGAGAGCACCCCAATCTGGCTGTTTGTACACACTGCAAATGACCAGCAAAGCTTCTGTCAACTACCTTTGGTGTCCCTGTCATGTGCATTTTTGATGGTCTAATGAAGATGGGGTTAACACAAAACCTAATGACCATGTAGATAACTATCAGATAGAACAAAATCAAGCTGTGCTCATTATTGAGTTGGTGCTAATTCAAGGTCAGCTGCTCTGCAGGTTCGAGCCCTGGAGGTATGCGAGAGCAGCTTTGTGGTATATTGAGTTTGAAGGTATCTGCGGCAATGGAAAGCATATTTTGCAAGGGCTAAAACAGGCACTACACGATTACTTGATAGGATATCATTTATAAATTGCAGAGAAGCACACGTTGCCCTAAAGTCTCTAAACTACGATACAAACATATATAATTTTTTTTATTTATTGATACATAGTTTGGTGGCGGTTTCTGTTTGTGACGGAATGTGCTTTGTCAAAGTATACATATCTTGGTTTAGGTTCCAACAAATGGACAGCTTTGTATTGTTCCAATCATAGCGTGACATATTCATCGTCCATGGCTGTAAAATCAACAAAATCAACATGGTTTCTTCGCGCCGACTTTACCGACGGTGCAGAATAGGATGATGATGAAGTAGAATACGACGAACCGGCCAATGATCCCGACAAGGACCCAGAGGAGAAGGACGCTGATGATGAGGAGGAGGAGGATGCCATTTGGACTCCTTCCATAATCATTTCTTCTTGTTGTCGCAAATCCAATTTTGCAAATCGGGTCTTCTTTTGTTTATTGTTGTTGTTGTTGGTAGTGTTGGCCCTCGGTTCCCCGACGGAACGACGTTTTTGGACTTCTTGCAAAGAAAATATTGACAATAAGACTGCCGCAACACCCAAAATACCATAACTCATCTCATATCCAGAGCTAGTACTAGCGGTACCACGGACAGTCTTGAACTCGGCGTGACAATTGATCTCGTTGTTGAGTAAAATATAAATGCGAAAGGAAACACCCGTGACGGCAAAATTATCCGCCAGTGACGAGGTTGGCAGCACAAATTGGGTCTGGAAATCATAGGTCCCAGCTGGAGCACAGTAATAATCGGCATCGTAATCTCCTTCATTGCCGTCTGAGGCCGGAGAAATCCCCAATACATCACAGAACCGAATATCTTGGTCCACCAAAGCCGACGTACAAAGGTTCCCCCAGAATTTGCAAACTTTAATCTGGGCATTGACTTGATCGGGAATGGGCAATGTGCTGGTAACTGTATTGAGTATATGGTGGTTGATAGAGACAAGCAAGAGATAAATGGGTTGGTGAGACCATACAATCTAAGAAGCCGAGGTATTGTACGGTATGTATGTACTTCACTTACATGTTCCGGTAACTGTGACTTCACTACCCGTCAAGCAAGTCGGATTACCACTTTGGTCATTGCTACCACAATCAAAATCCAGACTGTCCATTTCAATGACACTGTCGCTACAACCCGTCACATCACTGTAGGAAAAACCCAAGGACGAATCTGCTTGGACGTGTTGTACATTATTTGTACCAAGAATGGCCGCTTGGAAAAGAGACAAGCGTAGGACATGGTGAAGCCAGGATCTGTTATTCATTGTCTTGTAGTTGTTTTGTGTTCTTTGTTGCAACATGATTTTGTATGGTTTGTCGTCTGTGGATGAATCAAAGAGGAGTCGAATGTGAATAGGAGTCCGATTGCGCCTTGCGCAATAACACGTAATAGACGGGCTGAATGATTTTTCTGAAAAAATGAGAGAGAAGAATTCAATAGAAGATAGAAGTACTTAGAAAGGATGTTGGAGGGTTGTTGGTCGGTTTGCTCGTTTGTGCGGAACATGTTTAAGTGAATTTGCGCGCCAAACGACTATTATCTTCTAAATATCTCGCTAGTTTAAACGCCAATTTTCTGCATGTGACACAAAGACGCAGCCTTGCTCCAATGAACTGTAATTTCGTTGAGTCCAATGGTATCCCTACCCCTATTCAATTTGAACTGGTTACCTCAACGGCCCGCCCGGTGCAGAAACTTTGGCGGCAGGTCAACGTACGACACATTACGGTAATTAGGATAGAGGTGCTCGCTGTTGTCACTAATTACCGAAAGAGTTATTTTAAATAACCATCTATGATACCTTAGTGATACAATAAACTCCAATGATATACGTCGCTCAAAGAGTAGAACACCTAATGTAAGTGTGCGAGCTTTGCGCACCTAAGTTCCATAATACATCAAGCCGGGACGTTCCCGGACAGACGTACTGGATCTGGAAGGAAATTTAAGCCGATTTTTTGGCATCACATCCTCATCATCATCAGTTGGCCTCTATCAGGTTGCTGCTGCTGAAGGCTCGGAGTGTACTGTTAGTGTCATACTCTTGGACTGGAATTAGTTTGTGGGCTATCGATAAACTGATCCGATATAAATCACAAGAAAGAAGAAGAAGAAGAAGAAAAAGTCGTCCTCGTTTAACCAGCAAGCAACCAACGGAATTCACAATGGTTCAAGCACAGCACCTATTGATAATAGTCTTGGCGGCGTGCAGCAGCGTCGTCCAAGGAGCTCGATTGGCTTTTCACTTTGACGGGCTCAAGCATGCGGGTTGCAAGAGTGGCACCTATGATGTGCAACTGAACGAGCTGAAGTTCATCTCAAACCAAGAAGACAATCTCTTTCGACCTGGTGACACTGTCATTGTCCAGGGCCACTGTAAGTTTCTCAGGAGCTGAAATGATTTTGGATTTGAAAAATGCAGTTTCCTCGTGGCTTTGACTGAGCGTTTACTTACCGGTTCTTTCATGATCTAATTCACACTACAGTCAGATCCGACAAGGTTCTTCCCATGGACATGACTATCAGAGTGAAAGCCTGCAAATACTTTGGTACGCTCTGTACACAAACTTTGGGCGAATCTCAAAATAGTTTTGGGGATGAGTGGCATCTCTACTCCATGTACGGAAATGGAACTTACCCGGAAGCAGGACTTTATGGCTTTGAAAAAACCTTTACCATGCCCAGCAACTCGGTGACGGATTGGCCCTATGCTGGCTTGACATTCGAAATGGTGGCGGATATGCAAGCGGATGATTATGGAAATTCCTATACACCCCATTTGCGATGCCACGCACAGTTTACCACGGTCAACTGGGACACCTATCGAGAAACGGGCCAAACGGGAAGTGGATTTAGTTCTGGATTTGGTAAATGGTCCATGCTTGGGTTGGTCGGACTAGTAGGTGGATATGCCGGATTCATGGCACGAAAACGACGTCTCGCACAGCCATCAATTCCCAATCTGAATGGAAGCGGCAGTGATGAAGCCACGGCCACCAATTTTGAAATGATGGACTTTGAGAATGGCGCAGCTTGTGATGCGGATTCGGTTCGAGTATAAAAAGGAAGAAACCAACACAAACCATACTACTGCATGCTGCTCTGTATTACGTATAAATTCTAATTCTCAAAAAGTATCAAATGATGATGATAAAAATAACCTTGCCGATAGGGCATATACAATGCTAACATGAGCTTGTCAAAGGTTGTCTTCTTAGTATGTAATTTTGATTGGGCCCTTGACCCAAAGCTTATGATATGGAAACCGAGAAACGACTTCTTTCCTTTTCAATTTCCTGTTGAACAATCTGGATAGAATTGAGGCGCAGAAACGTCTGTCGTCGTCTTGCGTGAAGCTCTCTCTCACGATCGGCTAGTCTTTGGTGTTCGAAAAATCGAAGAGACTCGCCTACCACTGATTCGTCAGCACCGCTGCCATCGGTGCTGCCGACGCTATCTTTTAGATCCACCACCCTCATCGAGATGACTGCTGATCCGTATTTGCTGGTATTGTTGCTTGAATGCAGGTACATGAGCCCCTTTCGCCAGCGGCAATGGGTCCGAAAGCAAATCTCGTGATGATCCTTGTGACGAGAGCGCTTGACTACTTTTTTTAGCTCCATTTGACTCTTCACAAGATCTTTTGGATCATCAATCCCCCAATGTGGTAGTATATCCTCCACCTTGGATTCTAGGGTATTCCGAATCACACAGTTGAAGCTGCAAGGATTCCACCAGGGACGCATATCTTTCGAATTGGCAATGCACGTGAACCGAGTCGCCAAGTCATGTAGCTCTTGTTTTTGACGATTGTTGATGGAATTCAAAAAGGAAATCATCTGAGGGGTGGGACGCCACGCCTCTAAAGAGGGCAGGACTATGTATTGACCGGAACTATCGACCAGATTGGCGACATCCCAGAGGAAGGCTGTCGTTGACGCATCCTTGAGCGCTTCCAAGACATAAGTAGGAGTCGCTGTTCGTTTCAGGCATTCATAAAATGTTTCTACCCTCATGGCAGGAGCCATGGCTTTTGAAAGAGCTAGGCACATAGATGGCCCAACAATGGCGTATTCATCAGAGCTATTGAGAACTGTTGCAACCACGGCAGAGTTCCGGACTCTAGAATAGCCGTGGAGAATCGTTATTGTAGGAGGCTGCCAGCTGGCACCAAAAACCACGTCGACCTGGTGCTGGCGTAGTGGCTCCTTCTTTTTGAGCCACTGGCAGAGGGACCTGGAGACTTGTTTCAGGCGCCATTCGCCTGTTTTGACTGTTATGTTATAGGAGACAATTCCTTTGTCGAAGCTGTCGGGACTTTTGAGCTGCTCACGGATAAAGTTTTTGTATTCGTTCACGGATTGAAAGCTTTGGCTGATCACCTCGTCTTCATAGCACAGGAGAGATTCCAGTAAGGAAGGATCAACCGCCCCCTTGCTGTTGACGATCAACCACATGGTAGAATCGTCAAAACCAGACGATTGCATCATGCAACCGTTTGGAAGCAAGGAGACAGGGAAAGTTTGCCCTGATTTTGCTAGCTTGTTTGTCAGTGCAAACCCTTCATTCAGGAGGACAACCAGCTTGTTGCGGAATGCGTTCTTCAATGGAAGGCCCTTTTCTACCTCATAGTCGGGCGAGAGGCTGCCGTACCGTGAAACAGAGTAGCACTCAAATTGGAGCCCCATGATGGTGAGGAGTTCTTTCCAGGCATGGAACTTGAGCTCGGTTGTTGTTGTGGATGTTACGAGGACCACACTTGCTCTTCTGTTGTATTCGTATGCAGGTTCTACTATCACTTCAAGAAGCCTTCTTTGGACAACAAACATTCCCGTGGACGTAAAATCTTCCAATAAAATCTCAGCCTGCACACCAAATTTACTGTAAGGCTTGGCATGACGACAGAGGGTCAAGTACCGCTTGAGCTGGAGGGATTTTCCTGGAGGCAGACTTTCGATAAAGAAAATATTTCCACGGAGCATGGCGTCCATATCTGGCTCAATATCAACAACATGTTTGTTGCTGTCACGAAAAACCAGGTCGTTACTGGGAGTGCTGTACTTCTGATGACTTGAACGGTAAAACTGCACGCACACGTTTCTCGTATTGTTGCCTAATAGTGCAGGGCCGATATTTGCCAGTTCAAAGGAGATAAATGCCGAGTCACCTGCCCCAAGAATTTTCATGCCCCTGATACCATCATTGTTGGCCACGGGAAATCCAAAGTTGATCTCGAAACCTTCACCGTCGTGGAAGTTCGTGAACGGTCTTTGAAAAGATGTGTTAATACCGTTCCGTTCCGGAGTTTCCGGTCCCAGCTGCAGGGCTTCAAGACGCAATCTAGTTTTGTGTATATATGGGTCAAGGTCGTCTCCTTTAGTCCGCATGTCGGGAACAATCACCTGGAAGCAAAGGGCTCCTTCGGCAATGCTAGTTTCCCCGGCCTTAATGGGGCTTCTCCTTTGTGTGAAACAGGGACACCCCTTGAATTCTGAAATGAGACTATCCAACCCAGGGCAAATTAAAATCATTGCTCGCTGGCCTAATGGTGTGGGCATCCCGCCAATATTCTCGACTTGAATATTCTTGCAATAGACCACGGCGCCGAACTGGAAGTTTTGCGCTCCAAGTAAATCGCGGGATTCGAACCGGACCGACCCCAAACGAAGGTTGTACCTATATTCATAAGGGCTAGCCTCTGCACCAACTTCTATGTGAAAGAATCCGTGGTCACCGTCGAGTCCGTCTTGTAGCGGGTCTGGTGGTGTTTTACCGTTCCTTCCGCATGGCCCGGCGGGGCCTCCCTGTGGCGCAGCGAACTCAACGGGGTCAGTGATGTGCGAAAACGACGAACATACATGAGCGCTCCTTTCAGCTGTCACGTACTGGTTGATTATATGTCCGTGCAATATAATTTCCGTAACGATCATTTCCACATTCAAACAACTGCTTCTTGTGATGTCCACCTCGTCCACCTGCACCGCCAGCTCCTGCGCAGCCGTGAACCCCGGAGTGCCCACCTGCGCCTCCTCTTACGAGCTCGGTCACCTCTTCAGGACTGTCAATACCGTGGATGGCCATCAGAAGATATGCATCACCAGCGTTGTCTAGACGAACTATAACACGGCCTCCGTGGCCCGCCTCGGCACCGCTACTACCTCTCCCACCGTCTCCACCTTTCAAGGAAACGTAATAGACACTTGATATGAGCAAGCTTACAATTCACATTATGGCGAAGACGAATTTTACAACTGGATTACCTGCTCCACCCATCCCACCTCTGCCACCGCTGCAGTACTTTGATGCATCTGTTGGGCCAGCAAGATCAGGAAGCAAAGTTTTGTTAGCAAAGAGTCATGCATGCGGTTCACAACAGATCACATCAGACGCCAATCGATGCTGCAGGTTGTGTTATTGAGATGATGAATGATAGCCGCTCAATAACAAGGCTTACTCACTCATTCCACTAGAGCCCTTGGCGCCATCACCACCGTTGCCTCCATGGCCTCCATTACCGCCGCGACCACCTGAAGAATGTTGTTAATTAAGAGTGGCAGATGTTATTCGATTCGTTTCGATCCGGCATCAGCGATCAATGAAAATAGCAAAGCTTACCTCTGGCGCCCCAAACAATATCGGGGAAGTTATCAATTCCATAGTTCCGACTGTATACTTCCACTCCGGTCCTCTCGTCTATAAACAAAAGATTAACCAGTCCGTCTCGGGTGTTCCCGAACCAAATAGTTCCACTTCCTCCTGATGTTCCAGGCGTTGGTTTTCCCGCATCGGTTCCACCACAACCAGATGCACCAGCCCAGCGGCCAGGCTTGCCATCGGTGCCAGGCAATGCGTCCACACCATCTTGCCCATCAAGTGGAAACCGAATAACCTCCATTTCTGTTTTGGAAAGGACTTTTGCAAAGGAGAGAACCCAGGGGCAGGATAGGACAATGTGGCCCTTTAAATGGAATAAGTCGCTCGGTCTGATTTGTCGGTCGTATTCTTGCCGTGTATGGTAGGAATAACCAAGCGAAGCCGACCGCTTTGGCTGTGGCCGTTGCTGCTGCTTTTTCTTTGATTTCTGCTGGTTTGGTTTCTGCCGTTTTGACTCGCTCTGAACGGTGAAATTTGCCTGAGGTAATTGCTGTTGGCGATCTGTTTGTGTTGAAGTGGCTGGCGGTTCCTGTTGCGTCTGCTGTTGCTGAAACTCTCATTTTTTAAATCGGAAGCAAACGATCGTCAAGGCGTCAAGTCGTCTACTGAATGATACGGAAGATGTTTTTTTCACACAAAGCGAACCATGTTTTCGACGACACAATTTACGAGAAGCCGACCCGAATATCCACGTCTGAAGCAATTCCCGTGATCTTCAGTTCCTCTATCTGGAGCGGAGTATTTCTCTTTGTCCGCCCTCCGCCAGCGACTACCTACATGCTAACTACTACTAGCTACTCCGGAGCAGGAGCACTACTACTATAGTAGTAGGAGAAGGCTATTCTCACTCAACTCGAATCCTCCCTTTTCTTTTCGGCTGTTATGATAGCAAAAGGTGGATCAAATCGAACCCTCCACGCTTTTATGTTACTCTTAGCTTGCATGTCTCTCGCACGGAAGAGGAAGCCATTGCGACATGTGAATTCCACGCAGCTGCTGAGCAACATGACAAAACTAACCACGATCCCAGCGGTTGCTCTCTCCAGGACCCACCCAGCCTCTACTTACAACCCCGGCACTCAAATGTGTTTTCACGCACTACTGTTACTACCTAATCCGGGTTTTTTGAGATGGGCAATTACAAATCAATGGAAACGCCGTCAAATATTGTTGGATGTGGAATGACAGCCAATGGTACAAGTACAGCTCCCTGACGCTTATTCTGAATACCTATATCCGCCACCGATCGGTCATTTGCAGGGGAAAATATTTACGTTTTCCTCCGCTATCACCCCCGAGGCAACTTTGACACCCACGCGAAAACAACGAAGATCATCAAGTTTCGATTATAATTGTATTAAGCCTACATGCTTGTTTTACATAAGTTCTGATACAACACGAGTAGCTATTTCCTCCTTGGAATTACCATTCATCATCAGTGGCAGCCTCTCCCTCCCACATGTCTACATCATCCTGGCATTCCAATCTGTTGTCTCCAGCACAGCATCCACATTTATCAGAAGCAAGAAGATCTGCCTCTAGGGCACAGGTTGTCTTACCATTCCTGCAGACAAAGACACCCACAATATCATTCACTGCATTAATATAGCAATCAAACTCCATCATCTGGAATGCAGAGCAGACTGATGCACCAGCAGCTCCAGCTGCAGTACTGCCACTTCCCTGGACCCCACCAGCACTAGGGCTTCCAGAGCCAACAGTTACAGTAGCTGTAGTAGTTCCAGTCTGGGTAGTCTCAGCTGCCGTTGTAGTGCTTCCAGAGTTCGCAGCCTCAGTCCAATCCAGATCTCCATCATCCTGGCACCCCAATCGGTTGTCTCCAGCACAGCAGCCACAGGTATCAGAAGCAAGAAGATCAGCTTCTAGGGAACAGGTTGTTTTGCCACCCCTGCAGACATAGACACCCACAACATCATTCACTTCATCAATGTAACAGTCAAACTCCATCATTTGGAATGAAGAACAGACTGCTGCACTGGTGGATCCCTGAGCCACAGGACTGCCTTGAGTTCCTCCTGTAGTAGGGCTTCCAGAGCCAGAAGTGACAGCGGCTGTTGCAGCACCGGGTTTTGGGGCTCCAGAAGCAGCACCGTTTCCTGTTGATCCCGCGGGCTTGTTACTCGTCGTCGCATTAGTTCCCGACGGCGCGGTACTACTTGTACCTGCATTGGCCACGACCGTGGTGCTAGCACCGCCAGTACCGGTGCCAGTACCAGTACCAGTACCAGTACCAGTACCGGTGTCATCGTCCATGCCTTCGTCATCCATCATGTTATCATCGGGATCCGTGAGGCACTCGATGCGGGTATCACCTGGGCAGCATCCGCACTGATCGTTGCGCGACGCCAAGGTGCTGAGCCGCGAACAAGTGGTCAAACCTCCTCGGCAAACATACACACCCACAACATCATTGGCAATGTCACAATCAAACTCGGCAAGTTGAAAGGGAGAGCAAATGGACTGCGTGGTACGACGAACGTTTTGCTGCTGCTGAGCACGAGCGGCGTTGTGTTCGCCCGTGAGGAGGGAAAGAAATGCGAGAGACGAAATGAGCTTCATGGTGTTAGCGGTGGTGTTGATCAACGGAAAAGAAGAAACGGATAGATTTTTTGGGAGGTTGTAAGCGAGGAGAGCTTTGGAATTGTGAGCTGAAACATCACAAAAGATTTTGGCTGTGGGGCCTATGTGACAGTTGCCGATTGCCAATAACTGGGTCTTTAATACTTGTTTGGGCATGACGTGGGATCGTGCAAAAAGCCCCCTCGAGATTCATGTTTAATACCCTTGGCAACGTGTGACGTTGCCACAACCTTACCTAGTAATATCCTTTTGCTTTTGGCTACTTGTAGTAGTGAACAAGGCAGGATTCAGTTACAACAACGTTTGGCTGATTTGGCATGGATCAGTCTTTCAAAATGTAACGAACGTTCCAGAGAATTCATTGCACTAGGTAGCTATTAGGTAAAAGCAATGACATCATTCCAACGTCGGTACGGTGCCGACCCAACAGCTCGATGCACGATTGCCCCACGGGTCAACCTATCGTACTTTAGGTGCACACTTGCTTGATAGAATTGGTCCTACTAAAAATCTTATCTTTTTGGCATGCCAAAGACATGCTAGCAGTGCAGCACTGTCACACTTTCAATGGAAGACTGTGAGATGTAACTTAAACATGTACACAGCTATCACATCAGTGGAAACAAAGCAATTGTGTTCTTCAAAAGGATGAAAAGACAATTGAGCATGATTTCACTGGAGGTTGCAAAATGTGTCCATTTTCCTTCAAATCAGTTTTTGTTTCATTCAAAGCCAAAAACTCATTTTCCAGAATGCAGCATCAATTGGATTTTTGACACAAAGTGGATCCAGTTTTTTTTAAATTTTTGAATCATTGAATCGTGTGATCGAAAACATGCACGAACGAATTCCTTCAGCGTCTGTGAACATGCCTTTCAACGCACTTACAAATGAAGGACACACTTTTCATGTGATTCACAAGTCTTCATTGCACAGATTGTTCCAAATTTCTTCTGCAGTTGATGTTCTTTTCTTCACCTCGTTCTCGACAATGCAGCAACAACATGGTTGATCCGGCACAAATCCTTTGTTGCTTTTTGTGACAGAGAGCCGAGACAGATGCAAAGTCAAGTTTGGATGTGAAATCATTCATTTTGGACGCTCAAGTGAGAAGCCATTTGAATTGATTCTGTTGCAGAGAGATGCATGGCAATTGTGGTCGACATGGAGGAAACAACAAAAGAAGATTGAAACATCAAGTGGATGTGTTCAGATGCCATTGCCACATTCAGGCATGGCTGTGCAATGCTCTGCTGCGAGAAATGGATCATAGAGTTTTAGTTTCATAGATCTAAGAATGTAGCCCGTCAACAAGAAGCAACAGGGCTAAGTCCACAGGTAACAACAAGTGAATTGGTGGGATGTTTAGGGTTGGGTGAGGAGGGGCAGTTTCTGGTAGGATTTCTGCACAAGCTCCCTGCCCCCCCCCTGCCTCCGCCGCCAAGGAAAATTTGGCGGGGGGTGCCCCCTCTCAACGCCAAAACATGCCCGCCGCCGAAGGCGAAGCTGGGGGGGGGTGTGAGACATAGT
>ENA-ORBV01013585-ORBV01013585.1-microbial-mat-metagenome-genome-assembly--contig:-NODE-13585-length-12346-cov-6.745945_pt1 | contig 12346 bp, 31 predicted proteins | sample MGYA00237777_ERZ505514 | MGnify/ENA primary metagenome ERZ505514 (study PRJEB26160, sample SAMN06269048) | microbial mat metagenome | isolation source: Oligotrophic lake microbial mat | place... | reverse complement strand
TCCAAGTACCTTTAGTACGGGGGGTAGGGGGGGGGGTACTGATGAGCGTGGTCGTGAACCGGGAGCCATGCCCGATGCGTATCTCAGCCAGCCGAAACTCCACGGTTTTCCCGTCCTCGACGACGTAGCGACACGTTGCCATGCGCGAATCAAACTGACTCGCCTCACAGGCCCAGAACGACATCAATGGCATGTCCGGGAATGGAGGGATGACGGTGATGTATCGCCTGGCGCATGAGGAGGCGAGCGCGATTGCGAGGATGGAAAGAATGAATCTCATAGTCTCATGCAGGCGACGTGGGACCAGGTACTCGGCAGATCCTGCACCACGGCCCCATAGCTTCGCTGCTGATGCGCCAGTTCGTCTTTCTCGGCCAGCAGCCAAACCCTTACGATTTCTCCCCGCGCGTTGCGCCTGACCTTCGCGACGCGAAAGTCAGCGTACAGCCACTCGACCCTTGATTTATTGGCCGATTCGCGCCGACCATCAGCGAAATGCACAACGATCTCGCGCTTTGCAAGTGTGATTTCCAGACAAGTATCCTCATCGAATTCCGGCTCAGAGAGCTGGTAGCAGGGTGGCCGCCCTGGCGGTAGTACAGCTATCCGCTACGCTACTACACACATTTGGATATTGTCAAGCCCCGTTTTTTTTACGATGGGCCGAAGTCTCTAAGCGGCCTGCGCGCCTAAGGCGCCGCCAGCCTTGGCGTGATCAACGCCGGCCCGGTATCTTCACCGCCCAGGTTAGTCCGCGCGCTTTGCTTGCGGATCGTTGTAGAAGATTTACGGTTATATCGCGCGAGGGGTTGAAGCAATTTTACCGTTCGAAAAAAAAGTTGTCAAGTGGCAAAATAACTCTTGCAATTAAAGCAGCGATGGTTTATAGTTAAAGTATGGAAGCCAACCGCACAAGCCGCAAAATCAAGAACCAGGGCATGAACTGGATTCGCCCGGTGAAACGCCTGGCTATCTATATGCGCGACGGGCTGGCCTGCGTTTATTGCGGCTCGACCATCGAAGGCGGAGCCCAGCTTACGCTGGACCACCTGAAGCCCTACAGCAATGGCGGCAGCAATGGGGCTGCCAACCTGGTTACCTGTTGCGCTCGCTGCAATAGCAGCCGCGGCAATCGAAGCTACCGGGTTTTCGCCGCTACCGTAGCGGCTTATATCAACCACGGCGCGACGGCGGCTGGGATTATCGCCTTCGTTGGCAAAACCACCCGCCGGACGCTGCCGATAACCGCAGCCGCTGATCTAATTGCGGCGCGCGGCGGATTCGTCGCGGCCTGCAAAGCCTAACCACCCACCGGCGGGAAGCCGGAGAAGAGAGAAGACCATGCCCGTAATCAACTACTTCGACGTCGAGGCCCTACAGGCCCTCGCTTCCGGTCCCTTTTCGTACCGCTACGGCGCTACTGCGCGGCGCGGCGAGGAACTCCGCACTGACTACGTTAAGCCCGGCCCTGGCGGCGGCTGGGGCTGGACTCTGGCGACTGACTACAGCGAGGCCGGCGAGGCCTTTGGCGAAGAGATTGACTAACCGGGGCGGTCCTCGCCCCCGACCGAAAATAGTTGAAAATAACTATTGACTTATTCCAGCGTTGGGTTATACTTATTACATGGAAGCCAATACGGCGACCAGGAAAACAGGAGAAATAAAATGGTCTACGAAAATGAAGAACGAGCGAATCAAATCGCTGAAATGCTCAACAAACGGCAAGGTTACCCAAAATCAAAAGCGGTCTACACCGCTGAAGGTTGGACGGTGATTGGGTCCTACGCTTTTGGACTATCAGGCACCGCCTAACCCACGGGCGCTCCGCGCCCCTCTAATGCAGCCTACGGCGGTCACAAGCCCGCGATAAATGCAGAGTGGAGAATGAGGACCAATCATGACGCTACGGGAAAAATGCCTAGAATTGGCGATTGCAGAAGCCGCAAACGCTTTCAAAAAATCGCATGACCGCAACTATCACAAGCTCTACATCTTGCGGGATGGATCGGTGAGCTGGTCGGAGTTCACCAGCCGATCCTCCGATCTGATCGATGCCGGCGCCGATGGATTCGCGCCGGTGCCTTCGGCAACAACTGTCGGATCAGGGAGTATCGACTGCGATTGCGATAATTGCCAGGGTGATGATTACGATGATTCCTCGGATGGCGAGGCGGTGTATGCGCACCGGGAAATGATTGAGGATCGGTTTCAGGATATTTCCACGCCTTACTTCGCTGATGAGTCCGCAGCTAAGCTCGCCTAACCAAACCCCAAAACCCACCGTCGGGGAAGCCGCCGGAGAATGAGGAATGACAATGAAAACACGATACGCCGTTATTTGCGCGCCAGGTCACGGGGATCATCGAGATAACAAGCTGCCGGTATACAGCAGCCACGCCACGGAGGCCTCAGCCAGAAAGGCTGCTGGCAATGATAAGAGCGTCTCCATAGTACGATCCGATGCGCCTAAAGGCTCGTGGATATGGGCCGATACGTTCGGCCGGCCCAAGGCCTAACCCGCATCTCGCTAACCCCCAAACCCACCGGCGGGGAAGCCGCCGGAGAATGAGGACGACAATGACGATATATGCGAATTATCTAAACCGGCATAAAGCCGGTGAGAAAAAAAGGCGGGAAGCCGCCCTTCAGGCGGCGCAAGATTGGTGGACGGCGCAGGAAGCGTTGCCCACCGCGCCGTGCGACGTGTGCGGACTACAGACGAGCCCGGTAGGCTTCGCCGGTCCTGGGAATACGTGCTGCGAGTGCGCACACGTCGCCCGGTACGGTCCAGCGACAGGAACAGTACCGGGAGATGGACCGCGGCCATTGAGGCCATCCCCACCCACCGGCGGGGAAGCCGGAGAATGAGGACGACATGAGGAAACAAGAAGCTCGACGAGAACAACTCAAGAACTTTATCGTGGGCCACGCTCGCCAGTTCGACATGGGAGTGTGGTACGCCGGCGACAGCAGCCCAACCGAGAGTGTTGCCGAAGCCATTGCGCGATTCGAAGCATGTGGGACCGCGTGCTGCATAGGCGGCGCTGTGGATTTGCTATCGGGTTTCTCCGAGCTAGATCATAATATTCTTTTAGCTCATTTCGGTTTGAACGACGAAATTGTTGATGTATGTAACTGGCCCGAAGGCATCCGCAAAGACTACGTATACGCCCGATTCGCGGGCAATTACGACAAAATGGCCGCCGCCGGGTGCGCTGCAATTGACTATTACGCCGGCGGTAAGCCGCCGGAGAATGAGGATTGACATGTACAGATATATCTATCTAGCGAAGAGAACGAGATTGGGATTGTGGCTGTATGAACGAGTTCCGGTCGTCAGGATCATGACGAACTGGGCAATAGGAATATGCTCGCCATCCGGGCCGCCGCCGGATGTCTCCTGGCTCGACCACAGGATCGAGATTGACCCGGCATGGTTAGTGCCGGGTCCTGTTCGAGTTGAACTGGGCGCGCACAAGAGAAACCTGGAGGAGGGATAATGACCCCCAACATGAACGCTGCCTATGCCGCCGCCCGTGCTGCATATTCCGCCCGCCGCATCGCCGCCGATGCGGCATATGAGGCGGCCCGCATCGACTATCGCGCCGCCGTTTCCGCCGCCATTGCGGACCATGAAATGGCCAAAAAGGCCGCCGATGCGGCATATGAGGCGGCCCGCATCGACTATTGCGCCGCCGCTTCCGCCGCTTCCGCCGCCATTGCGGACCATGAAATGGCCAAAAAGGCATATGAATCCAAGGATGAAAACGAAAGACCTAAACCATGAACCCCACAACCCCCACAAAGAACGCCGCCGGCTTCGCCCTCCAAGCCCTTCGAAAAACGAAAAGCGGTGGGCGCAACGGCGGGCGACCGCGAATCCACCCGATCAAACCGCCGCGGTTGGAGCCGTTCGACCGCGTCGCGCACATGGCGGCGCTGCGTGCGAAGAAGGCCGAGAAAAAAGAAAACAATGGCATCTAAAACCGTCTGGAATCGCGTCAACCGGGAAAGCGATTGCCTAATGCGACCGCCGTTCGATTCCGAGCCAGCGGCGACAACCTGCGAACTATTCGAAATCAACGGCCAGGAGCGATGGATGGACCGCTCTATGCCGTCCTCCTGGATCTTGGTTCCAGATCCCGCGGTCGCCGACCGTCTTAAAGTCGATGGAATGACGCAAATGAACATGTTTAGCTGAACTAATACTAAAGTAGTCGCTCACTGCCAAGGCCCTTCATGTACCGGCGAACCATGCTCGCGTCGCCGGTACGCCTCTGGTTCATGTTCCCACTCTCCGCCGGGGCCGCGCAGGCCGGTGAACGGCTTGTAGACCGATTTAGGCGTTGCCGGAGTTTGCCGTTTTTTCAGGCACACTGAGCATTTATAGCTGGATTCGCAGGTCCTAAAGCGGTTCGCGCATCCCGGCGTCGAGCATTTTCCGGTTTCAAGAGTCGCCCGTTGCTTGGCCTGATTGGCTTTCTTCCTCGCCGCCCCGCACGGATAGCACATGACAAATTTTGCGTGGCAATCCTCTGGGTAGTACAGGCGCGCGCCGCACTGCCCAGGGCATTCCATGCCGGCCGAAAAGGTGACCCGGCGCGAATAGTTGCGAGTCGCGCGGGCTGGTGTTGTGTTTTCTGTTTGTTCCATTTTGCTCCTTTATTTCCTATCCATCAATTCGACAGTCTTCCGTACAAGCGCTTCGTCTTCGGTGATCCCCCATGTCCAGTACGGCTGGTCAGCGGATCTCACCTTCTCGAGCAGGTCCGGGTTGTTAGCCAGACGCTTTGCTAATTGTTTAATTCGTTTTGGGTCCATTATCAACCTTCCTAATTTGCTCCAGCAGGTACGCCATGACTGGCACTGCCATGCTGTTTCCGATAGCCTTGTATCGCGGCCCGTCCGCCGCTGGCTTGCCGCGGTACGTGATAGATGTGTATCCGTCGGGAAATCCCTGGAGGCGCTCACATTCGAGTCAAAGCGGGGTCAGCCGACGAACTGCCATGGCTAACCCCTGCCCTCCGATCTCTGGAATAAACGTCTCGCTCGGATCACTGCCAAAACCGCCGCCGCCGTTATTTGACTTCAGAGTGTTCGCAACGTAGCTTCGGCTGCTCCCGCCGCTTGCGGCCCGCAAACTCGCCACGTCCGTAATCTCCGGCAGGGAACCGCCTTCTCGCCCGCGAAGGTTGAAGGCTATCGGCACCAACGGCGTACCCCGCCCCGTTCCGTCTTCGCTCGCGTCGAAGCCTTCGCCGCGAAGTGAGTGGGTTACGAGAAAATCCAATTCATTGCCTTGGCCTGCTGGCATTGCTGTCCCAGCCCCTGATGCTGCGAGTGTGCCTGCAATCAGCGTCTCGCTCTCGCCGTCCAGACGACCCGCGCCGCCCTTGGCGTTCAGGCACATGGCGACGGGCGCGCAAGCCTCATGCGTCCCCGCTCCTGGTCCTCCGCCACCTCCCGAAGCGCGGCTGCTAATTGTGCCGGCAACTTCTTCCCGCGTCTCGCGGCTCGGCGGATTATCCCCCGACAAGCGGTGGCACTCAGAAAATAACGCGGCTGGATAGCGCCAGTCTCCAGAATTTCCGACAAAGAACAGACGGCGACGACGCTGGGCCACTCCGAACCACTGAGCGTCCAAGACTGCCCAAGAGCCATGATACCGGATGTCCCCCACGAGCCCGAGGAAGGCTCCAAAATCCCTTCCTTCGTCCGACGACAGGAGGCCAGGGACGTTCTCAAAGATGAACCACTTTGGGCGTATCTGATCAATAATTCGGAGGGCGATGAGAGCCAGGTTGCCACGAGGGTCTCCCAGTCCAAGTCTTTTCCCGGCGACGGAAAACGATTGGCAGGGGCTTCCAAAAACAAGAACGTCGATTGGTCCATGTAGCTTTGCTCTTTCAATGAAATCCGGCGCCGTCACGTCGCCTAAGTTTGACGATTGCGGAAAGTGGTGAGAATGGACGGCAGCGGGGAACTTCTCAATCTCCGCGTGCCATTTCCAATCGATCCATGAGGCGGCGCATTCCGGCGCGCCGATCCCAGAAAACATCGTTGCGCCTGTCATGGCTTTTGCTCCTCCGCCACCATCAACATCTCCTCCGCCACTGCCCGCACGACGCGGGCTGCGGCCTCGCAGGTAGCACGGCCAGAGAACCGGCGAAGGGTTCGACGAAGTTCGCGACATCGCCGAACCGATCCCAAACCAAATGGGCCACGCGACATTTTCCTCCAAAGTTAATAGGGGAACGGCGCTTTCAAGCAGACGTTCCCCACACCTCCTGAACTAAACATGTCTCCACGTCTTTCTTTTAACGATTTTATGGACGGTAGTGATAGATATGCGCTCGCTTTTGGCAATGTGAGAGTACGATTTTCCCCCAACTACCATGGCGCGAATGCGGATAATGTCTGACGCCTGTAACTTTGCATTGTGGTGGCCTTCTCCAAACTCATATTTGTATTGCACGCCACTTCGCTGTCCTCCTGCGACATGCCGCCCCTTCGACATCATATCCGTGATGTTATCCTGGTTTGTGCCAAGGAATAGGTGCTGCGGGTTAACGCATGCGGGCGTGTCGCACGTATGGAGCACAAACACGCCAATGGGAATTGCCCCGCGATGAATCATCCACGAATACCGATGCGCCCTTTCTTGGATAGTTGCTCCGTCGATCATATACCCAAACGCTCCGTACCCCTTGTTGCGGAGCGATGCCGTCCATAACCAGCATGAATCCGTCTTATTAACTTTCGCCCAAAATCGCTGCTCAGTTGTTGGCATAGGGTCATGCTACCACAACCAGGTAAACGTGGCAAGCCGAACCACGGGAAAGGTGCTTTTATCATTTGGCCTCAGCCACTGCGTCAGCAGCGGCGAGCGCTATCATCCTAGCACGCAGAGAACGCCGCGTAATGGGAACCTCAGCCGCTACAGCGCCATCAGCGGCGAGCTGCTCCTGCGCCACTGCCCGCACGACGCGGGCGGCGGCCTCGCATGCTAGGTATTCGGCGCGGTGTATGTCATTCGCGAAATGCGCAGCGGCGATGTGATCCATCATGTCAGCGAGTACGGTTAGTTCTTGGTTTGTCAGTTGCATGAGTCTACTCCGGTAGCGATATATGCGCCAGCCTCGCGCCTCAGCCTAGCAGTCTCTACCTTGTGACATGCAGAGCAAAGACACCGCAAATTGTCTATGTCGCCAAGACCGCCCAAGCAGACCGGAACAATATGATCAACCTCGATCATGCACCAATGGTTCCCACACAGCACACATGTAGCCTTATCTCGCTTGATTGCAGCGAGCGTCGCGCGACCAGGCGAGTAAGCCCGCCAAATCATTTCCGCGCAGTGGGCGGAACACCGTGTCCGGGAGCCTTTCGGCACGGGCCCGAAGCACCAGCTACATACTCGCCCATGCCCGCGCCGTTCGGCCAGAATCTCCGCCCACGTAGCGGGTCCGAGAACGGGATGAGAGACACGGTGTATACGGGATCTAGGCATTGGGAAACTCGATCATAGCTGCATCAATTCCAGCACGGGCGCTTGATGCCGTAATCGCGTCGTACTCATATCTCCCCAAATCAATTACCCACGGCTGGATCGATATTCCTAAACCCCTTCTGCACTCCAGCCTGCCGCCAGCCTTTTCCAGCCAATCCATCCGCGCCGTATCGGCGCGAAGTTGCACCGTGCCCAGCAACTCCTTTTTCAGATTGATCAACTCATCGAGCAATTCGATGATTCGCTTGCGTTCTTCCGTCATGCCTTTTCCTCGCTTTCTGCCATTCGATCCAGGATGAGATACCCGGTGTATACGGGATCTAGGCATTGGGACACTCCGCAGGGAACTCGTCCCACGCGCGACCGTCTAGCAGGCGCCCGGCGGCTTTCTTGCCGACGTGTCGCAACCCTTCGTAGGTCCCGTCTCCGGCGGCATCAATACGCCTCGCGGTTTCGTCTGGCAATTGGTCCCAGTCGCAGTACTCGCCCCATTGCTTGAAATGGAATGCCACGCCCGCAGCCTGGCATTGATCCCGCAGCGCCCGCACCCAATCCGGGTGCATAGGCCGCGCGCCGTACCCCGACTCGCCGCCAGCTATCACCCAGTCTATGCCCGTGAGGTCGAGTTTAACTGCTTCGAGCAAAGGCTCCGCGCTGACAAAGCGCACCGCTGCAGGAGTCTCAACCAGCCATGGATTGCGCTCATCAGCGCTCCTCTGGGTGCCGGCGGTTACGCCGATCCATACGTTCGCCGTGGCCGACGATACGTACTTATGCATACGTTCCGCTCGTTTCGTCAGTAGCTGGAATGTATGCTGCGGGCATAGCGCCATCACGGCAAACACGCGATCTATCATTTCATCTGACACGAACTCGCCGAACAAATCAGTTTGGGAACAGACAAATATCTTCCGTGGCCGCTTCCACTTGAGCGGCTGGAGTAGGATATTTTCGTCGCAAAATATGTCTACCTTCTCCCCGTTCAAAACGGTGAAATCAAGGCCGGTGCCGTGGCTGGGAAGGTTGCGCTTATTGAACGTGCTGGAATAGCAGTTCGCGCACTCCGGACTGACTTTTACGCAATGCACTCCTACTTTACCGGTATCCTTCCGCCGGGCGCGGATAGGTGTCCATGTTGCATCAGTCCACTCGATCTTGCTCTTCGAACTCATGCCTTTTCCTCGCTTTCTGCCATTCGATCCAGGATGAGCGCCGCATCATGCCACTTTTCCTTGCGAAGTGCTTTTGCCGCCTCCAAAAAAGCCTGCTTCCGAATCGCCGCTGTTGCGTCGCGATCTGCCTTACGCAGGAATGCCGCCCAGCCTTTGCTCAACTTTAAAGGGACCATTCCTTCCCCTCGCTTTCCGATAAAACCGCCCACCATGATTTGGCAACTATCGATTCCCAACACAACTGGCATAGATGAGCCTCGCCGTGCGGCCATGAGTCATGATCCTCCGGGCAGAGCGCGCACACTTTTGTTGCTGATTCAACTTCCGTCAACTTGCTCATCGTTACACTCCAAAATCGTCTCGATCTCTGCTATCGCCCGCATCACTGAGTACTCCGGGTACTTGCGCTCTTTCTGGTACGCAAAGGCAATACCGCTACTTTGTGCATTTCTTATCACTGCCATGATTGCCTCGCGTTGGACATGGGTCAATGCCAGCGCGCGCTCCTCATATTTAGATCCTCCTCCCATGCCGTACGACGGATACGTCTCCATCAGTTCGTTCAATTGCGCCTCCATCTCCGCCCGTAACTCTTCGTCACTGCCATCTGGTGCCGGTGGGCCGAGTGCGAACTCCGCGATACTGGCGATAGCTAAAATGCACCGCCTATCCTCGCCGTTAAATTCTTGCTCGGACAACTGACGGCTTGCCAGCACATCTACCTTCGCCAGCGCCTCGCGGCAAAAGGACAACGATGAAGTAGCGGCGGAAAGATCACGCTCTATGTCCCTTTTTTCTTGGATGGCGATATTGCGGCAATTGATAGCATCGTCCCGCTGCGTGGCCAGTTGCTCCACGCCGTCGAAGCTCCCGTGTACGGCATTAGTTCCAAGCCGATGCCGGCACAGTTGCAACAGACGCTCCCCCATCAGATCGTATTCGGCGATATCGCGGCGAGCATCGTCCCGCTCGGCTTCCGCCGTGGCCAGCTTGATAGCCAGAGGGTGCTTATCGCAGATGGCGTCGTGCTCCGTAGCTGCTTCGATTGTGGACATGACCACATGGCAGTGAAGGCATGTAGCGCCCTGTAACTTGATGGCCAGTTGACCATTGTTTAGCATATCTTTTAGCTGATCTAGCGTAATTTCCATCTACTTTCCCTCCAGATCTTGTAGCGCCGCCCGCAGCCGATCGTTGTCCGCCGTCAGCGCCGCCATTGCTGCTTCCCACGCAACTCGGCTATCAGCGATAACCGCCGCCGCCGCCGCTTCCCATGCGGATTGCCGGCGATAATCAAGCCCTCCCCATGGCCGCTGGAGCCATCCCGGCAGATTCGCCCCATCGCCCTCCCATCCACCACAGAAGCCTTCGTATGCTACCCGGCCCGGCGTCATATCGCACCTCCTTTAACCGGTCCTAACGGGCGCGGCTTCTTTCGTAGCTCTTTAAATTCTTCGATAACATCATGCGTCAAAAAGCAATCTACCAAGATAGCTGGACCCAACCGGTTAAATGCGCTAAATCTGTGCGCATTCTTATTCAGCGCATCGGCACGCTTATCTGCTTGCTCTCGCTTCGGATAGATCTCAATCGTCCTGGTACCGTTCGTCCAATATCTTACCTCGTATGTCCACGGCATTATGATTCCCTCCTAAACTTTTTCCGTCCAGCCTCAGTCAACCGGCATACCCACGCCTGAGACTGCGGGTCATTTCCCTCGAGTCCGCATTTTAGCCACCCACGATTTACCCCGTAATTGGCCGATTCTATTTGACATCTTTCTCTCCGGCTAGTGATTACTATGCAGCCGGTCAAGCTGGATTCAAAGGCGCGTCTTAGCATGGCTTCAGATTCGCTCATCATAGCTTCACCATCGTTACCGGATACCCACCGGCGATCGTCAGGAGGACGCCGTAGTCAAACCCCCGGCATCGAGCCTGCGTTGGCGACATTGGGCTGAATCTGGTGTGCTCGACATCATCTACAGTAAGTGAGTCTATGGCGTCATCTGGCAGGTCTGATTGCCCCCATGTTTTAATTGCCGCTAAGAATTTATCCTTGTCCTGGTGTCCGTTGTCGTAGATGACTGTCTCACCGGCAAGTCCGAAACAGATCTCTCTCAGCCCTTTACCTTTGGTCTTCATATCACGCTTCCTCCAGTCCGGCCCGCAGGCCCTTCACTCGCGCCAGCGTGGCTTCCCGCGCACGCCATCCGGCGGCATCACGCAGTAGCCAGTTCGCCACGTCCTGCTCCACGTCGGCAATGCGCCGGCCGAACACATGGCATGTGACAAACACGCTGCCAGCGAGGAGCGCGACGGCTCCGACCGCGGCGGTCAGATAGATGATCATGCAGTAGCCTCACCTTTCTCGATACTCGATATCTCCTCCTCCAAGTCACCAATTTCATCTTCGATAGCGTCCCTGCGCTCGACCATTGCCGCCAGTTCACTCCTCAGACTTTCTACTTTTGCCTCTTGGATCTTTACCGGGCCGGGGTAAAGCTCTTCGTCCGCCGGCATTGCAACAGCGCCGTTCTCAATCTGGTTATATCGCAATGGCTCCAGCACCCCGATAATAGCGCCGTCCGATGACCTTGCAACAATCATAGATACTACCTGGCCGCCGTTCGAAAACCATTGCGCGTTTGACGGGAACAGTCTGTAATATGCCTCGTTGACGTAATATGATCCGACAAAACGATGGAACGGAGCAAAATGATCCCCCACCGATGCCGTCTCAGCTGCCTTGATGGGCGTCGTTCTAAATTTCGCCATCGCCAATGGTTTCGTGATGCCTTTACATTTTAACGACTCAGAAGACGGCGAATCGACGGCGATAACAAAATACGGCGTCACTTGGTACACGTTTCCCTCGTGTTCCGTTCTTCCAAAATCTTCCACGACGCCACTCGCGAAGAGCGACGCTAGCTTATCGTTCAGAGTCATCGTCCCCCCCAGTTCTTTCGCTGACTCCAAAGGAACCAGAAAACAAATACGGCGCCGACAATGAGCCACGTCGAAGGCTCAGGTACGGCGGTCATCGGCTCCGGGCACGGGTGCCAGTGGCACGGTGGCGGATGGTGTGGATTGATCATATTCATTCTCCAAATAAACTTGTTTGGTCGCCGGTAACATCCACCGGCAGGGGCTCAACATCATAGGCCGTCACCTGGCGGCAGGACGGGCAACATGCAGCACAGAGTAATCGCCCTGCGACGTAGTGCCACTCGGCGTTGGCGCCGCATTCCCGGCAGATGCCGGAGAAGCGGAAACTGGTGAAGCGGAAGCACGGCGTCATTCCGCACCGCCAGCCGCTCGCTCCAACTGTCTTCGCAGTCTATCTATCTCCGCAATTAGATCAACAGCCACGGTACTCGCGGCGGCCTCCCACGCAGCTTTCTTCTCTACGTCCAGCAAATCGTACCGCGGCAGGTACTGGCGATCAGCAAGCATCAGTTCCCTATATTCTGTGTAGAATAATTTACCCGGCGTCATTCCGCACCGCCAGACGCTCGCGGACGCCGGAGGATGGAAGGACTAGCAGAACCGCCTGCGATGGCAGGAATGGCCGTTTCTGGCCAATGGACGCCTATTCTTTCCACATTCGCCGCCGCCATCTCCGCCCTCTCCATCAACGCTTGCATCAAATCGCCTTGCTCGGC
>ENA-ORBV01013583-ORBV01013583.1-microbial-mat-metagenome-genome-assembly--contig:-NODE-13583-length-12351-cov-5.734072_pt1 | contig 12351 bp, 11 predicted proteins | sample MGYA00237777_ERZ505514 | MGnify/ENA primary metagenome ERZ505514 (study PRJEB26160, sample SAMN06269048) | microbial mat metagenome | isolation source: Oligotrophic lake microbial mat | place... | reverse complement strand
GGCATACGAGATTCGCCTTAGTCTCGTGGGCTCGGAGATGTGTATAAGAGACAGGCTTTGCTCCTCGAGCAAAGGGGCAGTGAGTTCCCTGTTGAATGGGTTGAAAACGCTGGAGTGTAGCATTGCCCCCGAGAAGTGTCGGCTCATAATCCAGGAAGTAGTGGCCGCTACTATCGTTGGGAACGGACATTACCGTGCTGTCAGCGGCCGTCACCACCGAGCTTTCCTCCTCTGTCTCATTACCTGTCATATTGGCCGTGGTTTCATCGTCATCGGAACACGCCGCATTCTTTAACCAAGCCAGTGCTTCCTTCAAAACTCCTTTGTCGTTGTTACTATACATCACAGGGCGAAACGGTCGCCGGAGGTTTCCTAGATCGAGCAAGTTGACAAGACGGTCAACATTCAAGTCATTGGCGGAGTCGTTGGTGTTGACCAGAAGCACCAGTGGCTTCTGGGGAGCTTCAACAGCGTCGCGAAGAAGGCTAGATATTTCAAAGCGGTCTTGCTCCCAAACTCGGTTCAAATATTCCTCCGTGCCATGAATGTCAACGTAATAGACGAAGCCATCAGCGCTCTCGTGGGTCTTCCTCCGCCAAAGACCCTTCGCAGGGTGCATGTTACGAGAAAAAGAATTTTGTTCAAGCAACCCCAAGAGCTGATATCCAGGTAAGTGCAAGATTTTCGTCTTGTTTTCATCATGAAGCCATGTATTGCCAACCCTAAGCCTAAACCTTGTACTGACAATCTCTGCTGCCTTGCCCTTGTCCAGATCAAAGTCTTTCTTGACAGTCTCTAGTAGCTTCGTCATTGCCATTTCATCTCTTTCGGTAGCACCTCGTGTCCGGATCAAAACATCCAAGCGAGATGCTTCCTTGTTCCCAAACGGGCTTTTGACATTGTCGGCATGGAACCCGGACGACACACCCTTTGCCGATTGCTGGTCGGGCTTGGGCGTCCTTGCTTTTCCGAAAAAGAAATTCCACATGATACTGGCCACACCAACACAAAATGAAAATGATCGGTGTCGTTTTTTGTCGCGCTTATCCGAGGACTGTTTCCAAGGGCATTATTTTTGTCAAAGAGTAGTAGCTAGCTAGTGTAATCTGCTCACAATCCAATTAGCTTCGCGGTTAGCAAGCCTGCATTCAGTTGCCAGGATAGTGTCGCGCCTTCAGTTGCCGGAATGGGTCTTGGATCCAACGTGTTCCTCGCCCAGACGAGGATAAGCACGTTTGCAGAATTGGTCGTGGACCACATGAAGTGTCATTCACGTCTGGCTATCTGTGCGGACTGCTGGTTGAAATTCATCCGTGGTTTGGGTTGCGTTATGTACCGTGGGTAGAAGAAACGAGGAATCCTTGTGCGACCAAACAATTACCCAAGTGTGCGCCTTTTTTAAAATCATTTTGCGAACATAGCTGCGCGAAAGATCTTTGTTCATCCACATCGTCTTGATTCATGAGGGAGGAGTGCATGTCAGCTACAGTGTATTAAATTGTGGAGGACAAAGAGATCCAACCAAGTCGACCTGGCCGCCGAATCGGCTTCTATAAGCAATGGTGCTACTACTAGTCACAGAGGAGAGCTACTTGCCCTTCCAAAAATTATAACATTGTCATCGTCGCTGTTGCAGTTACTGTTTTGGATTACTGCAGTCCTACAAAATTGGCTTATAGAAGCGTACATGCCAATACCACACGGCAGGAGTAGGATTACTACACGTAGTCGTTTTTAACTATAATTCAATAGAGAAGCTGTGAAGAAGAATAGATTCCATTCCAAAACGAAGAAACATCCGCCATGCTTTTGTAGCCTCTCTTTCTGTATCTCCACATTTCGTAAATATTAATGATTACCATTCATTTGCAATTTCAATTGTTGGGAGAGGGTTTCAAAGGCCATGGTCAACCGTCCCTTTTTCGGATCTGCCAAAGACGACAAGGTGGCCGTCGCAAAGGCCCAGGTTTTAAATTCCTCCCATTCTTGTTTGATTTTGATCTCCAAATCGTCCATTTGTTGGCGGGTACCATATTTGATAATGCTATCACTAATGCTCGACGAAATATGGTCGTCATCATCATCCTCATGGTCATGGCCGGCCTTGTATGGATCCTTTTGTTTGGCCTTGAGCCTTCGTCCATGTTTGCGTTTGTGTTTGGAGGGTTTGTTACTGGTCCTCTTCGTACTGCTAGCACTGCTGCTGCTGGAATCCGTGTTGGTCATCGTGGCATTGTAGATGGAAAAGGCCGTCCAATCATCATTTAGAACGCCCAAGGTGTGAAAGGCTTCTCCCATGACTTGTATGGCATCCTGGACCCTGGACTTGTCAGCCTCCGACGATTGGGCTGGAAACATGACAAAATCAAACAACTGGTATTCGTCCAAAAGACTTCGAATTTCTTTGCGCAAATTGTGATAGGATTCGTGATGTTCCACTTGTAAAATGCTCTCGTAGGTTTGAATTTCGGTCCAATACTTTTGAGCCTTGGTCAATTGCAACAAGGCCAAGGTGTTGAGACTGGTCGTGGCGGAATCTCCCCCACACGGCAATGGGGCCTGGACAACCACAGGATCCGCATTGCTACTAGTGTCCATGTCCACAGTATCATCGCCCCAAAACAAATGCGACTGCGCGTGATCAAAGCACCCCTGGTCGTGGACCTTGTCGACTAGAAAGGTGCGAAGGCTTTGACGCGACTGCAGGGCCAAGAAATGTTCGGTCCAATCCATGACGGCCCGATGGCGCTCTTCAAAGATCGGGTCGTCGGTCGTATACTCGACGTGGGCGTGATCCAAATCTTGAAAATCGCCCACCACTTCATACCCGACCTTGTAGAGTTGACGAATGGTCACCCAACTGCTGTGGGACGCATAGACGGGAGAAAAAACGTCCAATAAATCCCGCGTCGTCAAGAACACTTTGCGGGCCTGCTTGACTTTGGAAGGATCCAATACGAGTGGCACTTGTGTAGAAGTGACTTCTGTAGTAGAAGTGGAAGTCGTCCTATTGTCGGGTTTGGATTGCTGCAACAGCACATGATGCAAGGCTAGGACGGAAGCATCGTACCACGGAGGCAACATGACCTTGGCCAAATCGGCAAAGGTACTACTGCTACTGATGATGATATTATTGTTATTGTTGTTGTTGTTCGTCGTCGTGTTGGTACTGTATTGGACGTGAAAATCCGTCCCATCGTAACTCGCATCTTGATAGGCGGCTTCCCATTCCCTCGCGGGACCCGAAGCATCCGGCGCGTGGTGGGTAAACAGGTGGGGCAAAAAGACGGCCCCCAAAATCATGGCCAAGCCGCCCAGCAAAATGGCGAGGATGACCATCCGCTTGGCGGTCCGGGACAGAAAGGTCCCCCGATCGGTGCGGGCATCCCCCGACGTACCGGGTCCGTAAAAGGAACCGCGGTTTTTGTGGGTGGTAGTACTACTAGTATGGCTCAACAGGGGATCGCCTTCGCGGGGTGTCATACTGGAAGGATGGTTGTTGTTGGGAATACTAGTAGTATTTTGTCGTTGGTATTTTTGTAAGAGTGACCCTGTTGCACGAAAGTGGTGGTGAGTGGCAGCCTGCAGGAAGTCGAGTGGCGCTAGCAGACTAGCTAGCTGGTTGTCTCAGCATGCAGCAGATTCAATATAGATTCTGTCTGTCCAATCAAGTAAAGAGAAAATTCGTTACACTCGAAGGGGTTGTCATTTTTGTCGCCGTCATTAATTTTGCAAGCTTGGCGGCATGGTCAATGACGTCGTTGTCGCTTCAGATTCAGAGCAAGCGTGCGTGAAAAATAATTTGATCATCAGTAGGCACACTTGCTCATAACTTGAACAAAAGGCGTCGGGACAGGAGGTTCCGGTAATTCTTGGAAAGGTCGCACACGCTAGCTTCAAAATGCTTCCATGGCACAAATCCAACAAAACAATTCATGTCTGGGATTGTCTGGTAGATAGAGTGACAGTAAACAGTAAAAAATCATTAAGAAGGTCACATGGATGATGGTCTTTGTGACAGTGCAGGCTGGCAGTTCGCAGGGGTTCTGGTTGACAAAATGAATTCTTCAGCAGCAGTGATGTGGATCGTTTGTCAGGTTGAGGATCCACTGTTTGACATTGTCCGGATGTGCTCCTTGTTTTGTTTTGTCTCAAAGTCCTCACTTTGTTTTGTGGAATGGAAACATTTGGTCTTCTTTTGAATCTTGTTGGTTTGGCAAGACAGTTTTTGAGATCAAATTGAGCATTGGATTGCAATGATCCTGTTGAGTTTCATTGTTCGAAAGACAAGGCATGAACCCTGCACGCAAGGATGACATGATGACCTCCAACAGCAGATCAGTAAAGACATCAAGTTGCATGGAAATCTCAGATGATGGATGTTTTTGTTGCTTTGTTTTCAATCATTTGTGATCCCAATTCTTTGACATTGTGCAATGGTTTCATGAGTCTTTGAAAGAAGACAGACACATGCAACAAACAATGGAAGCATGAAAAAAGGAGGTGCTCAAAGGCAACACCCACATGGTTGTGTTCTTGACAAAATGCTTGACAGAGAAGTGCATGATTCTGCAGTGTTCTTGCAAATTGTTCAAAGAACAGAAAAAAATGTAAAAACTGCTGCTCCAACAGCTAGCAGAGAACACCAGTGCATCGCACTGTGCCCTTGCCGCTTGACCGCACAATGGCAAATTTCGAAGGCACGTCAGTCAACCCGCGATGCGAAGGCGAAACAACAATTGCACATTGCCCCCAACTAGTCAAGTGGGGTCTATCCAAATTTTGTTGACAAAAGGGACTCCAAAAGTGATTCAAAAAGTGACTAAAAATGGCGTGGTTGTGTGTGTGTGTGCATGTGTGCATGCATGTCACATAAGGGGAGGTGTCCCTGGGACAGTTTTGATTTAAAAGAAGGTGACAGTGAGACAGTGCTCACATAACAAAAGGTGCCAGTGAGACAGTGCTTAAACATGGAAAGGTGTCAGTCATGAGTGAGACATCAGTTCTAAAAATGTTGGGGGCCTACCACATCAGTGGCTTCCAGTTTGTTGGAATTGCAAAGATTCTCCGAGATCAGTAGCCTAATGGAACTCTTTAGAACAAGACGTGTAGCTGCGCCGCATTGCAGTACAGTAGTTGTCATAGGAAGTTGGGCACATAATTCCACTTTCAGTCACAGCAGCAACAAGATCTGCACTGAAGTTTGACAGAAACTGCGCTGCACATACTTTAAGTTGTTGTACTCGTAGCGGCGAACATCTGCAGCGTGGGTAATTCAGGAATTGGAAGGGGTGGTCAATCAAATCGTCAAAACATGTTTTGGTAGTGGCACAAAAGATTACCATCGAGAACCACTCGGTCAACTTCCTAGCTAAACTTGAGTATTTCTCCATTTTACCATTCTACCCTGTAACTCAATTCGCTTTCTTCAACTATTTCCAAGGAATGAGAACTGCTCCCACGAACAAGAAATGAAATACTGTGTGAACAAAGTTTTCCTGCCACAGAAAATGCCTTAGAGCAGTCATATGACACATAAAGCCATTGATCCGAACCTCCGTCAATGGTTATATATACTACTTTATGCATGACTACTAGCTACCTAGCTAGCTATCTGGGCTTTAGTCCGGCCTGTGCCAGCATGCCCTGTAGAATCGTACACACTGCAGTAAACGAGTTAAAACTTTTTTTTTGCGAAGCTAGCTAGGTGGCTGGTACAGTCATTACTAGTAGATGGGCTACTCGAATGCCTTGAAAAAGATAGGGCACTTGTACAGTACTTCTACCGCTTAATAAAGCACCCATCACAAAATCAAAAAGGATCAAGAAGGGTAAGAAGCAAACAACACAAACCCAGAATAAAAAGAAAAGTTTTTCATCTGACCTTCAAACAAAAATGGCCAAAATGGTTACCACATTTGCTCTATTTGTTTGTCTTAGCTCCTGGTTGGTCCAAGCCGTGCACGGATCCACAGTGGCATGTGTCCAGACTTCGGACTGCGAAACGATTCTTCGCCAGGGCTCTCAGTGTGTCGATGGCTTTTGTACCAACCCCTTTTATCATGGTGGTTGTTTGAAGAGCCTTCTACCCGACGACGTCAGAGACAACTTGAAAAAGCGACTTCGAGTCTGCAACTCACAAGACCCTCCCGAAGCAGAACAGCTTGGATACTGTCGCCCATCGCCCATGAAGTATGCGGAAATCAGAATTGGAGGAAGGAATTGGGAATCCGCCATGTTTGGAGCTTGGATCATGCAGATTCTACTGAGTGAGATTTTGGACGTGCCGACTTCGATTGAAGGCGGTGTGCCCGGATTGGATCTCAACTTTTATCACCCCAATAATGCCTTTGAATTCTGGAAGGCCGAATTTGATCCGGCTTTGACAGAACTGACATCGGCCACGCGTGTCAAGGACTGTTCCACAGTAACCTCGGATCCTGACCATTACGAGCCGTGCAGTCATATTTTACCCGAAGTCTGGTGGGCCACGTATGATGAGAGTGCCTTTGAAGGGTTGGAGAAAATAGGCGACCTGGGAGTCATGGCCGAAGGTGCCATGTTTATCCCCTTGTTTGCGGTGGAGGACGACGCCACTTTGACTTCCTTTGTGGGATTAAGAGGGGAAGCCAACCGACGCAAGTTGGCAGAGACCTTCAAGCGGCCTACCCGGTGGAAGCAGTACTGCGACGAGTTCTCCCCTACCGCCTGTCAAGAGCCGGACTCTGTGGCACAGCGTGCGCCTTTGGATGAAACCGAGGAAAACGTCTTCTTTCAAGAAGGGGCTTTCACGGGATTCTTTCGCGCCACGCCAGACCATGATTGTGACAAGTTTCCACGCAACTGTACCGGAGATTTGATCCAGAGTCCCTGCGAATGGTATTCGGTCGCCAAGCAGCAGTGTCATCATCTGGGAATCGCCTTGGAAAGCCATGGCCCTCAGGCCAACGGTCACTATGGGTATGAAGAACAGGTCCAAATCACGATGGCGGCCAATGCTACCAAGTCCCCCATTATGATCATTTTGTTTGACAGTGATCCCATTTACGAGTCGTATATGAAGACCGATACCCAGTTTACGAGAGTCACCTTTCCACCTCCCACGCAGGAATGTGTCGATGCTCGAAAGGGTCAGTATTATTACTGCGCCGAAGATGCGAGTCCGGAACTGTTGTTTGGTACACCCGAGGGAGCTTGTGATACGTTTCCAGAAGCGCTGCAAAAAGGTACGACTTTTTTTAGACTTTGTCATGGATTGACCATTCTATTGTTCTAACTTTTCCGAATTACTCCTGGCATGAAAAGTTGCCAGTTTGGCCTTTAGCGATATCACTATGGCAATGGACTTGGAGAACGAGTTCCGAAGCCCCGCCTTTGATGCGTTTGCCAAGTATCGCATCTCACTCCTCAACGTGTATGAGTTCTTTGCCCTGTGGAGAGAGCGCGGCACAGACTATTGGAATTTCGACCCAAGAGACGCCACCTGTCAGTGGGTAGTCAATAACTTGGACCTCGTCATGAATTTTGTACCAGAGAGCTATCCACGTCTTCTGGACGAAGAAGCTGTGGATACCCCTGATGCACTTAGCAACGGGGCGCTGGGAGTTTCCATTGTGGCCATAGCGTCAGTTCTCGTATCCATGGTCTTTACGTTTATCCGAAGAAACACGGCGGTCTTCTACTACGCACAGATGTCATTCCTCTACCTTCTACTTTCGGGAATGCTCTTGGTTGCTGTTGGGGCTGCATTCCTGGCAGCACCTTTAAGCGATTGGTCCTGTACCCTCACGAGCTGGATGATGAACCTTGGCTTTGCGCTTCAACTGGTCCCATTGTTGATTCGAGTGATGGCCATCAACCAACTCGCTGCCGATGGCAAGCAAATGCAGCGTGTTCGATTGCGCCCAGCCCATCTGCTCCTATACGTTGGCGCAGCCAGCTGTATTGTGATTGGGTATCTCCTGGCTTGGACGATTGCCGATGCGCCGGTGCAGCGCTTAGAGTACTACATCACCAATCGTACCACAGAAGAGGGAGAAACCGTGGTGGAAGCTCATGATTACTGCGGGTCCGAAAATGATTACTGGTATCTGGTTACGTTTGCATGGATGGCGTTGATTTTGGTGCCAAGCTGTATGATCGCGATTCTAGTTAGCCGAGTGAAGGAAAATATGAATGACACTCCATCCATGTCATTGGCGCTGTACTCGCATGCTCTCATTCTTGTAGTGCTCGTTGCGGTCTCTGTGACTATGTACGAGTCAAATCGTTCCGAATTGATGAGCAATGTGAGCATAATTCTCAGCGTTGATACACTCTTGTCCTTGGGGTTGTATGTTCTTCCAAAGTTCTTCAAGAGTGGGGAGAAACTGGAAGCTGAGCCTCTGCCAGATGTATTTGCGCATACCACTATTTCTCAAGTTTTCGTCGATGGATTTACGGCATGGTCGTCAGTGCGAGAGCCAGTGCAAGTATTTTTATTCCTCGAAAAACTGTATGAACGAATTGATACCATTGCTGACAGATACGGCGTGTACAAAGTGGAAACATTGGGGGAATGCTATGGTACGAAAACTGTAGTTCGCGCTGAAAGTCGGATAACCATTTTATCAATTATTTTACTCATGCCTTCTGTTTACGCTCTGTTCTGTACAGTTGCGGCTACTGGGCTTCCGTCTCCGCAGAATGATCACCCCCTCCGAATGGCAAAGTTTGCCTCTGAGTGTATGCGGACAATGCCTACGTTTCTGAAGAGTATGGAAGTCGAGGTGCGTCTTTACTGCGGAACGAGTGTGTGCAAGGTGAAGCAACATTGTTCTAATCAGCTTTGCTTTCGTAGTTTGGACCCGACACAGGTGATCTTTCGCTACGCATTGGAATTCATTCGGGAACTGTGACAGGAGGTTTCTTAAAGGGTAAAGGTGCCCGCTTTCAGTTGTTTGGTGACGCAACCACAACTGCGGCTTTGGTGCAGTCAACTGGTATGAGCAACCACATTCATATCTCTGAGGCTACCGCTAATCTGCTCATCCAAGCTGGGAAGCGTCGATGGCTTGTCGAGCGAGAGGACAAGGTACACACGGACGAAACAGGCGAGATGACAACATACTGGTTAGTGAAGGGCAATCCCCACGAGCTTGGAGGCCATGAGGGTAGTTCTACCAACCCATCACACTTTCTGGACTGCGACACAGAGGATGAGGAGCTCGCCAGTTTACAGAGTGAGCATCGTTGGATTGAATGGAATGTAGAAGTTTTCAAAGGCTTACTGAAGCCAATCATTGCGCGAAGGGGTAACGGCGGCGGTGACGGCAGCAGGCACGGTCCGTTGGCCACGCAAATTGTGAAAGGTGCAGAAATGCCTTTGGAAGAAGTCGTGGAAATCGTGAAGCTTCCGAAGTTTGATAAACGTGCCGCAAGGCGTCAGCGGGAAAATGAAAGTGACGAACTAGAAGTGCCTGCGAAAGTTGTGGAGCAACTCAAGCAATTCATCACAGAGATTGCTGGGAAATACAATGACAATCCTTTTCACAGTAAGAAAAAGATCGTGATTGGATTTTGTACTAATCCTTGCTTGCGATAATCAGACTTTCTCATTGCCCCTTGTTCCTCATTGCCCTTTGTTCCATTGCTCCGTTAATAACCACAGATTTTGCCCATGGTACGTTGCAGATTTTCATCCGGCAAGTGCTTCACGAGGATTTTCCATGGTCTAACAAAATCGGTTGTCCTATTTTTTTCTGGGACCTTCCAGCTTCGTATGTTGTAATGGCTGTTTCGAAATTCCTCCACAGAATTGTCGCAGCCACGGAAGCTGATCTGGGTGATGGGGATGATGATCGTTACCGAAGCCATGTCCAAGCTGCGCTCCATTCGCATACTTACGGTAAGTTCAGGGTATCGAATTGCTGATTCTTGGCCGGATCGTGCGTTCCTCTTTTTTGGTGAAAAAACTCATTTTGACCTTGTGTGTTTCAGGAATTACGTCTGATCCCTTGACACAATTTGCTTGCGTTTTCAGCGCTCTCATTCATGGTAATTAACTAATGCGTCTTTTCTTTTAGTTTTGGAGAGCTGTAACTAACAAGGGCCTTTGATTTTGCAAATGTATCAAAAGACGTCGACCACCCCGGCGTCCCCAACCCGCAGCTCATCAAGGAGGATACAAAAGCAGCAGACCGATACAAAAACAGGAGTGTTGCAGAGCAGAAATCTTTTGATATTTCCTGGGGTTTGCTCATGGAGGCTAGGTTTTCCGATCTCTTGTCTACTATTTGCCACAATACGGAGGAGCTTCGTCGTTTTCGCCAGGTACGATCTTTTTCACTGATTGCGGCTTCCAGTCCACCGACGCCTTATCATTTTCACTTACAGGACCTTGCTGTGCTGCTCCCTGTGAAATAGTTGGTCATAAATTCAATCATGGCTACTGATTTGGGCGACAAACAGCTTAAAGACCTACGTAATGCAAGATGGGAAAAGGCTTTCGAGCTAAGTGAAGCAAGTAGTACATACACAGAAAGCGTGACTCCGAGCAATCCAGACGAAGAATCAGCACGGGAATCAGCGCAGGATCACGTCAATCGAAAGGCGACGATTGTGATTGAGCAGTAAGTACTCGTTATTCCAGCGCTAGAATCTGTCTTCAATCTCAGACCTTGCCTGACGTAATTGCTGTCTCTTTTTTGCGCTGTCGTCAAAATCGTTCACAGCTTGATACAAGCCGCAGATGTAGCCCACATGTCCCAACACTGGAACATCTATAGGAAATGGAATGAGTGCTTATTTCGCGAGACCTACAAGGCTTGGAAAGAGGGAAGGGCGGAAAGCAACCCTGCAGAATCGTGGTTTCAAGGGGAGCTTGGCTTTCTGGACTTCTACATCATTCCATTATCCAAGAAACTCAGAGATTGTGGTGTGTTTGGGCCAACCAGTGCAGAAAACTTGAACAATGCCATTAACAACCGCAAGATGTGGGAGAAAAATGGAAGGAAGATCATCAAGGAAATGCTTCAGCGTGTAGAGTCTGAGTACAAAGTTGAAGCACCACTGGAAGGCACAGTAGACTCCTGTTACACTGCCGATGCAGCATGCTGATCAGGATTGAAATGATGTTGGGACATTTAGAAAGACGTTCTCAACACAATGGGTCAGTAGGCTAATCTAGACATAGCAACAAACAAATGACTTTCTCTCACTGTAAATTCTTTAAATAAGATGTGGTTCACATGTTGACTGGCAAATTGTCTTGACTGCAATTTTCTAAATTGGGCACCTCACAACTCAACTGTTGTGAGCCTGGTCATTTGCTGAATGCAACAAGCCTGGTGGATTGCCCCGGGACATTCTTGGGCTGGTCAACGGAATCAATGGATGTTAATTTCCTTTTGTTTTCCAAGAAAAACTGGGATGGTCTTTGCTGGACTGACAATTCGTCCTGCATTTTCACCCAGATGCTTTCATTTCATGCTAAACAGCAAAGAGATTGATTTGCTGATTTGTAGCAAATTGTTAGATTTGTTTGTAGGCCTGACAAATAGAAAAATTAATCTCCCCTTTGTCGGTCCTCACAGTGCTCCCAGTCAGTCATCACGTAGGCAAACATTGCACTTAGCAAAATTCATAGCAACTTCATGTGTTTAGCTGTCTGTCTCTTTCGTCATTGATTGACTGATCAGTGCTGGGGGTGGTCTGCTTTGCACACCAATGGAAGCATGGTCTGTGTCTGCAAGCACGGAAGATTTCATTGTTGGAATTGACAAGAAGTTGTTGGTTGGATCTGGAATGTTTGAGAACGGCAATTCTTTCTTTAGCACACATGGCACAGTTTTGGTAGCAAAATTTTTGACTGCACTGATGGGGTTGCCTTGCAAGAAAATGATGTGGGTGATTCCTCCAAGTTGATTGGCTGGGGATGGATTGGTGTCATTGAATTGCATTGCAAGGTGTTTAGCACTTGAGTCTGATTTCTTGCCATGTTTGACTAACTTTTGGACTTCTGCAAAGTGTTGCATCATTCTTTGTTTGAGCCTTTGTTGTGTGTTTCCCATGATGATTTTCCGGTGATGTTGCACTTGACTTTGCAGACTGCCATTGAGTTTCTACACATGTTGTTGAAGCCACAGTTGCCGGTTCCTTCAGTCCTGCTGTTTGAGCAGCAAGGCAGAAGCTCAACGTCTTGGAATGTCAATCCAACTGTTGTCATAAAATTTTGGCAAAAACTCATGTGTGCACTGCGCTAAAAGCTGCATGCCTTTTGAGTTGTTTTGCAAATGAAAAATGAAAACTTAGAAATGAACCTGTCTCTTATACACATCTGACGCTGCCGACGAATAGAGAGGTGTAGATCTC
>ENA-ORBV01013582-ORBV01013582.1-microbial-mat-metagenome-genome-assembly--contig:-NODE-13582-length-12351-cov-27.439628_pt1 | contig 12351 bp, 22 predicted proteins | sample MGYA00237777_ERZ505514 | MGnify/ENA primary metagenome ERZ505514 (study PRJEB26160, sample SAMN06269048) | microbial mat metagenome | isolation source: Oligotrophic lake microbial mat | place... | reverse complement strand
GACAAACCATACGCACAAGGGTACGGCGAGTCTAAACAGTGGGTTAAAGACGTGGGATGGAAGAAGTCCTATTACATGGAGCCACGAATAGAGTATAAAATTGCAGACACTAAAAACAAAGACTAACTATGAAACTATACAACGGCGATTGTTTAGAGGTAATGAAAAAGTTACCAGATAACAGCGTGGATAGTATCGTTACTGATCCACCGTATGGCTTGAAGTTTATGGGTAAGAAATGGGATTATGAGATACCTAGTGTAGAGATATGGCAAGAGGCTATCAGAGTTCTAAAACCAGGTGGACACTTACTATCATTTGGAGGATCAAGAACCTATCACAGAATGGCTGTGGCTATAGAAGATGCGGGGTTTGAGATACGAGACCAGATTATGTGGGTGTATGGTTCGGGATTCCCAAAAAGTAGACGATATAAGCTTAGTCCCAAGTTTTGCCAGTGCGACGCAGTTGAGCATAATGTCGGAAGCACCAACCCTTTGCCAAAGCAAGACGACCACAATAACAAGGTGCTTGCCGAATCCGATGATGACCATTTTTTACAAGATGTTCAGCGTTCGAGGAGTGTAGACGTAAGTTCTCTGGGCGATTATCAGCGGGATTATGATTCAAGTGATGAACAACCTCAGGTTGTTTTATCTCCCGTCCCAGAAATTCTTCCATTACAAGAAGGTGTTCAAGAACGTAACCATTCTTCCTCGCACGATGATGGTCTGGTTTCCGAATCATTATATAACCCTTCCCAGGTTCGACATAACGACCACCTTTCCAGTCAGGATTATTCTCGCCACTCTGAAGTTTATGGCGTTCAGCCCGACAAATTTTCTGACCACAAGTTACCCGACCATAATTTAAGCAAGGACGACCACAAACCTGACAATTTGGAAAATGTTTCATATCAGAATATTAGCAGAGCATTCCCATTATGTCAAATGTGTAGAAAGCCTAACGCAGACGGCTGGGGTACAGCTTTAAAACCTTCACACGAACCTATTTGTATGGCGCGCAAACCATTATCTGAAAAGACTGTTGCACTCAATGTACTCAAGTGGGGAACGGGTGGGATAAATATAGATGCTTCGAGGGTGGGGACAGAAATTATGAATAACGCACCTGCAGGAAATAAAGAGGGTGGCAATAGTTTAAACATGAGTAAAACAGGTATGCCACAAGATGTTGAAGGTACTACATCTCTCGGCAGATTCCCTGCAAACTTTATCCATGACGGGAGTGATGAGGTGGTAGGGTTGTTGGGAGAGCCTGCACGCTTTTTTTATTTCCCGAAGGCTTCAAAGAAAGAGCGTTATGTGTACTTGACTTGCAACTGTCAAACAGTTAAACTAGAGTCATGGCCAAAACAGGACCAAAACCTAAACGAGCAGACGGATGGCACCTCACCCGAAGCGGATACCTACGAAGAGCAATCGGAGGTAGACTTGTTCTCCAACACGTCTATTTCTGGGAAGAAGAAAATGGAAAAGTCCCTGTCGGATACTCACTCCATCACATCAACCACATCAAAACAGACAACAGACTCAGCAATCTCCAGCTCGTCAATGCTCTTGAACACAAACGAATCCACGGAGGGTGTGAACTTAGAAACGGAGAATGGTGGAAGCCCTGCTCAATCTGTAGGGAACTCAAGCAAATTACAACCGACTACTGGTATATCTCCCCAGAAGGATGGCCACTTTATGGGCGTTGTCGTACCTGCCACATCAGCAGGGTGGTACAGGAAAAGCGTTTGCGTAGACTGCGGAAGCGAAGTGAGGCATAACGGACACCCAACTCAAAAGCCCACCTCACTCATGCAATACCTAGTTAGGATGTTTACCCCAGTTGGAGGAATTTGCCTTGATCCGTTCATGGGTTCAGGCTCAACAGGCAAGGCTTGCGTGCTAGAGGGCTTTGACTTCATAGGAATAGAAAAAGACCCAGAATACTGCAAGATAGCAGAGGCACGAATAGAGTATGAAGTTGGAAAGCCATGAACGAAGTACGCAGGAAAAGACCAAAGTCCTGCGAGTTCACCAAAGAGGTAAAGGTTGAAGCCCTCAGAAAAGCAGACTGGTGCTGTGAACAGTGTGGAATTAAAAAGAAGGATACTGTAGATGGCTATCTCGAAATCCATCACCGAGTAGGTATTGCCGTTGCCCTGCATAATCATCCAGAACTATCTCACGCTATGATTGCCTCAATAGCCAACGCCGTAGTACTGTGTATTCCGTGTCATAGACTGATGGACAGTGAAGATTCAAAGCACCATAACGAGTACGCTCAGGAGCTTCGTAGTATCTATGTGAGGCAAATGCAGTTAGAGCTTGCAATTATAGGTTAGTCTTTATTTAGTTCAGCCCTAAGTATAGAGAGTATTTTTACTATATCTCTAAAATCGCACTCGCATACATTCATTTTTCTATTACAATCACAGGGGTAGTTGAATATCGTATGTATTTTTTCTTTCACACTCATTATCAAGATTCGCTCGGCTTGGTGGATTGAGGCAATGAGAAAAGATTGAAAAAAAGACTCTATCTCATTAACATAAACACCTTTTACATCATATAGTGGCGGGCGATTGTGCCTATCTCTAGTCAAATTCATATCAACCAATTCGTGTCTAAAACTTTTCCTTAGATTCTCTAGTAGCATTTTTTTTGTGTAATCTGTCATAAGTTATTCTTTCCTAATCATTATTTTACCCGAGTACGTTCTCCCAAAGTATGATTTCTTATTATTTTTTGTGCTGTTGGCTGAAATCAGATCAGATAGACATTTAGCCGAGCAGGTTTTTTTGTACCCTCCTCCTTTTTTTAGAACTTCTGTAGGTTGTCCGCAAATTACACACTGACCATTAAGCACTATAGTTCCTTTTCGCCGTTGTATATCGCTAGTATATCTTTTTTACGATACTGGCGATCTCGCCTACTACCAATTCGTATTGGTATTAGCGATCCGTTAGTTTCCCAGCGTTTTACTGTATAAACACTTACTCTCAAAAAATCAGCGACTTCTTGAGGTTCAAGCAATTCGGGCATGTCTTGTATTTTAATGTTCATATTAAATTATCGTAGACCACAAACTGCTAATTGCAACTAGTGTACAAAAAGTAAAAACAACTAAGTATGCCACAATTAAGAAAATTGCTTGACTTGTATAATCTTTTTGTTTATTTTTCATTTTATTCTTTCCGCTTTTCGGCTTGGTTGTCTTTGTGTAGGGTTCTAGTTTATAGAAGTGTATACAGTACCAGTTAGATTTATTTTCATTCCAGAAGTATGGCCAATTAGTACCGTCATCCTCTTTGAAGGTGATAATATCACCTACATTAAAGTTGTTATTTCCCTCAATCACTCTGAACATATCGCCTACGTATAAGTGTGTTGGTCTTTTCATAATTTATTTCCGCCTTTCGGTCTATTATTCTTTTATTGTCCTAAATAATTAGCTTGTCCTACAGTGTGCGCACAAGTCCATGGTGTCCACTTCTTACCAGCTCTGCTGAATACTTTGTATGCTACGTCTACATTAGTTTTCCAATCAAATAACTCTTCACCACCCCAGTATGCCGAGTTAAGCTGGAATACTCCTCGATCAATTGATCCGTTTCTATTTTGATTTGTGGCCCGAGGATTGAAAGCGTGATTTTCACACTTATTAATGACAGTAATAGCATTGGCTGCATCATCACCAAATACTTCTACAATGTAGGCCATGATCTGCTGCTTCTCTGTTGTGAACTTCCGGTCAACCTCAACCTCTTTAATTACTTCTATGCGTTTTTCGATCTCTACCACCTGAATTGCATTGTTTGTGAGAGCTTTAACAGGGTTAAGCGCGGCTAGTATGCCACCTACATTATAGAATGTATATAATCCTATTAAGGTAAATAAGAAGTACACCCAAATTCGCAAGCGGTGAGGTTGGTGTTTGTACCATTTTAAACGTGATTTTGCTCTTTGTGAGTTTTTTTGCATACTCTATTTATATACCGTTGTATAACGGTTGTACAGTAGCAGAATTAGTCGAGTGAATCCTTTTCCATGGGTTAATTTTATATGCTTCGAGTAATTTTTTTCTAAAGTCCGTACGACCCTCTCTTTTGGCTTCTGCTCTAACCTCTCTCAATTTCTTTTCAAACCAAACTTCCACCTCTTTATGGTTTCAATTGTGTCTGTCATAGTTAGTACTTCTTAGTTATATACGCCTCTATAATATCTCTCACCTGCTCGGCGGTCATAGTAAGTGGCACATCGTAGTCGTTGAACACTTGCAGTAGTTTGAGTAGGAGTTCGCCTCTGGCTTTGTCTTCAACTTCTTCTACAATTTTGATCAATTTCTTCTCTAGTCCTTGTGCTTCAAGCATTTCACAACTTGAGTAAAAATCCAACCAATTAAGTATATCTTCTTTCCAGTCTGTCATAGTTAGTCCTTCTTAGTTAGATTTTCCTGTACCAGATAGCAGTACATTTTTGCTAGGGCGTTAGCTAGTGATTTTTCTTCCATGTGTCCGTTAATAAAACCAACATTAGTGGCATAACCCACCTCAAACAAATTAAATATGTTTTTACTACACGAGAGCCAAGTCTTGTTTGTGTCTAACACTATAAATGAGGGCAACTTCTCTAGTATCTCTGAGGCTGTCGGGGCTGCGAACCAAGTAAACCTTTTTTCCCCAGTAGGCAGATCATCTTTGACATGGTCGCACCAAATACCCATATTCCCAATGCCTCCCCACCAATGCAGTGACTCCTGCGGATACCCAGCTTCTTTTAACTTTTCCGCCCATTCTTTGGTTACGCATATTTGATCGAGTGTCATAGTTTAGTCCTTCTTAGCTCTCCTGCGCATTAGGTTTCGACGTTCTTTATCACGCTCGAGTGCATTAGCCACACTCAAGCCATTTAGCATATCTGTATTGACTCTCCTAGCCATCTCAATCCATAAAGCAGCTGCAGACAAACTTATTTCATGTTTCTTTACAAGTTGATACTGAATATCGACAAAATCGACCATTTCGCCCAGTTGTGCAATGATCCACTCGATAATCTCAGGTGTCCATTTTGGCCTAAAGGTGTGTGTATCTGTACGCTCTTGTTCGCTGTGCCAGTTGTTTTTTGTCATAAGTTAGTCCTTCTTCATTTTATCTATCCTTAGAGGTTAGTAAATCACTTAATTCTATTTTTATTGTTTCTCCTTTAAATTCTCCCCAAATGTGTCGCTTTTCTACTGTTCCATATAAAACACACACTCCATAAGGTTTATCTTCTCTATCTATTCCGCATCTTAAACAAGTGTTTTTCATCGTTCGTTCTTGCTTATCGTGCCAATCATTTATTGTCATAGATTAGTCCTTCTTAGTCAGTTCAGCCCTTAGTAGAGCGATTATGTCGTCTATTGCTTGGTTGTATCCCGATGAAACATCAACTGTGGATTCGTTGTCGCCAATACTTCTTGGACTACGAAGCGATCTTTTTTTCATTTTTTGCATTTCCTTGAACAGGCTAGTGTGGGATTGAGTAGAAATTATAGAGATAAGCTCACGAACACAATCAATATAGTATTTGGGATTCTTATCATTTAGCGAATTTCTCACGGACATTCTTCCATCCTCGTCAAAATATGAGTCATAATCATCCTCTTCATGTGAAAGATATTTTTCTACAATCAGATATTTTAGGTAAGTATGTATTTTTAGTTCTTCTGTTGTCATAGGTTAGTCCTTGGTAATCGTATATCCAGCTTCTTTTAAAACCTTCATCGCCTCAGCTGTTTTGTCGTCTACTACCTCTGGTGCATCTTTGAGGGTGAAGTATTCTTCTAGTTGGTCAAAGTGATAAATATTACTTAGAGTCTTTTTAAAGTCATTGGCTTGCGAAAGTAAAACAATATTCTGCAACCTCTCAAGCACCATGCGTTCTTCTCCATATTCATCAACCACAACATCCCCAACCTGAGCATCTCTGATTGTTTTGGTGTAGGGTTCAAGGTTTGAGAAGTGTATGGAGTGATAACTAGGTTTATCTGAATTCAACCAAAAGTATGGATAATCGCTGCCATCGTCCTCACTAAGCAAGATCGTATCACCTACATTAAAGAAAGGACTTCTCTTAATCACTCTGAATTGGTCGTTTATTTTTAGGTTTGTTGGTCTTTGCATAGTTATTCCTTCATATTTGCTAATACATCAAACTTGGAACTGAACGCTTTGTAGGCTTCATCTGTGGTAGAGAGTGCTTCAACTGCGTTTCTGCAGAGTTCTAAATCTTCTATACTTTTACTATTCGCAATGTGTTTGAGAATACGCGCCTGTTCTTTTTCCGATGCAACCTCTTCTGGGTGTACTGCTTCAGTATCTAAATACTTGTACTTCTCACCCTCAATCACCGCCTGATCGGCTAGAGCTGCGGTCTGCATCTGCGTAGTCATTGGTGCGTACTTGGAGAGGAGCATCTTGATAACCGTCTTTTTCGCCATAGAATTGTAGTCATCTTTCCAGAGGCCGTACCCCCTTTTCATGGACGTTGAGAACTTCATGCCGTGGTTGGTGAGTTCCTTAGTCGTCATGTACAGGCTTTTCTCAAATCCGTTGGTGAGTCTCATGTAGGCGACATAGCCAATAACGGCCAGGTTGTCTCGATCATCAGACCAGACAAACTCTATCTCACCAGAGAGCCTGTTATTTGCAGCAATCTCACCTTCTCGCACATCAGTGACGTTGAGTGTTTGGAATTGTCCGGACCGCATCGCTAATTGGATGAATCCTTTGTATCCCATCTGAAACTGAGCCTGATCTTTATAGGGAATGATGTACGCAAATCCGAGGTTGGGGTTAATGGGTAAATCTAAGCTGGCAGCTACCAGACAGGCTGCAAACAGGCTCTTGCGGTCTACTCGTTGCAGTGCCTCGTTAGAGTTTACTAAAGACGCCACAGAGGTGATGAACTGCTGCTTACGCTCACCCACCACACTCTCAATGTTCTTTTGAATTACCGGACTTGAAAGAAACTCGGCTATTGATTGTTGTTTTATAATGATATCTGTCATAATTTATTCCTTTATTAGTTCTGGGTTCTCGTAAATGTAAGTTTTCCACTTTCGGCTGTTACAACTCCTGCATAGTGGTTGAATGTTTGATATGTAGTCGCTACCTTTTTCTGAAAGTGGTTTAATGTGGTCTTTTGTAAGTTTTTTGCTCTGCAAACATTTGGCACACCTTTGGTTAAACTTCTTGCATAACTCTTGCCATTCTTCAAGTGTGTGTGTGCCGTCTGCATTTTTTTCTCTTGAGTATCTTTGTGCTTTTAAGTGAGCAATTCTTTCAGGGTTAGCTTTTACATATTTTCTGTGTGATTTATAGGCTGTCATTCCTTTATATGTGTTTTGCTCTTCTCTTGTCCAGTTTTCTTTTCTGTCATTTGAATAACATTTCATTGAACAATAGTGTCGTTTTTTTTTAATAGCCTTACTTCTTGATTCCCAAAACATTTTTTTGCAATATCTACATTCTAATTCTAATCTTGTTTTTGCATATTTAGGTTTTATTCTTGAATAATCAGGGTACTTCATACATTAAACTCTATACTTTCGTATCTGTGTTGTCAATCAGGTGTTTTGACTCGTAAATGTTGCCGATTACCTCAATAATCTTACTATCACTAAGATAACCCATTCCAACACAAAAAGAGCCTTTTTCAAAATAAACGTGTTGAGGATGGTCATAAAGACTTCCATCATTAAAACAAACCAAAACTATATCTCCCTCATAAATCTCTTTGCCATTCTTATCAAGCAAGCCTGTGAATTGCAGTATTACCACCCTTTCAGGATTTTGAATTGGTATCATCTTATAATCTCCTGCAGTTAACATTTCCCCACTACATGAAAACTTAATATAGTTAAGCCATATTTCATTATCGGTATCCCAAGCTCTAAACTTTATTTCTCTTTTAGTGTCTGTCATGTTTTGCTTTCTATATAACTACTAATACTAGTAAATCCTAGCTCTGTAAGACACGCCATTGGATCATCAAGAATATCCTGATACCTTGGTAACACTGTCATTTCGTAGTGGGTTGGATCTGGTGAATTGAAACCGTTATTCTCAGTTGAGAAATACGTAGTGCCTTCATTCTCCCAGTGGTCTATGACGTCGTTTTGTAAATCGGTGAAGTCTATTTGTGTCATATTCCTAGTATATCCGTTTTGCAACGGTTGTAAATAGGCAAACTACTCAAGGAACGGCAGAATCTCAACATCAATGTACTCAGCGCCTTTTTTTACGTTCTCCTTTTGCGCCTCTATCCGGTACACACGCGAGTCGTTAAATACGTATTTCTTCTGCAAGATATCCACAAACGCCTTCATGCAGTTATCCAAATCAGCGTTCTTGCTCGATAGTCCAACCTGCAATACAAACGTCATTTTGTCGTAGAGTACGGGCTTCCAGCTGGTGATAGCTTGACGTATGAGCAATTCGTACACGTCATACTCAGGTGTTCTAAACCGGCGACCTTGAAAGAGTTTGTTGGTTGAGAGTGGTTTGATGTGTATTCTCATAGGAGTGGTTTTCTCGTGTGGCCTTTAGGTATGTGTTAAACATGTGTATATGTATATTCCGGCATCCTGCTCTCTTACTTGTTGTTCTCTACTATGAATGTGTATAAACGGCAATAAAAACAACAGAACTAGCGCACTCTCAGTCTGATGCTGCATTATTCTCTTTCGAGACTTTCCCATCCAGTTTGCTTTTTACGGCTCGAATAGATATTAAGGGGCGAGTCTAGGCCTATGGCAGGTACGATTTTCCGTATACCCTGATGGAAGTTTCCGCTTCCACACGTTTAGATTGGTTCACGTTACGCTCTGAACCACCTCACGGCTTGTTGTGCGTTAGTGCAATGCACTAAAAGCCAGACACTCGCAGTTACGCCAACGTCTGGTTTCTACTGTACTGTACATTTGATGAACGCATAAAAAAGACCCTTAGGATTGGTGTCGCTATTTGAAACAACACCCCTAAAGGTCTATTCAAATAGTTTGCGCTATGTTGAGTTTTAAATCCGTTAAATTGCTTTAACAGTACTAAACATAGCGTATCTCAATGAACCTAGCAACTAGCACTTTTCGTCTGATGTTTTTCAGCTACCCAGGCGAAGCATCGCACTTCCGGCAGCCAGTATAAAAAACATCAGGATAAGGATACCTGCAATAATGACGGGGAGGTTTGTAATACCATTTTTCATAGACCCATCTTGTCACCTAGTATGCCCATTAGCAATGAGACTGTATTTGGCCTCTAATACGTACCCCTTCGTTCCGCTAGGGAGCTGACCCCCCCCCATAGCAGCTCTAATCAAGGGCGAGCCGTAGTCCTACCCCATGTATGCTATAGTGAAAGAAGAATTGGAGAAAGAATGAACGAATCCGCATTAACCCCAGTTGAGCGAAGGCAAGGGGGACAACTTTCCTCGATGGCTATTAGAGAACGCTTGAGAGCAGCGACCCCGAAAGCTATTGAAAGACTTATTGAACTCATGCACTCTGATAATCATAGTGTAGCTCTTGGAGCGGTAAAAGTCTGCCTAGATAAGGTAGTTCCATCAATGACTGAAAATATGTTAGTTGGTAAGGATGGTGAGGATTTAAGGAACCTAATCAATGTCGTTATTCAACCTAAGTCAGTGGCAAAGTGATGTATGGCAAAACTCTACTCGCTATAGCGTAATTAACTGTGGCAGGCGGTCCGGTAAGTCGACTCTTGCGGTATATAAACTTCTTGAGTTTGTCACGGAAAATCCTCAAACGATTGTTTGGTATATTGCCCCAACGTACAAACAAGCTAAATCTATTATGTGGTCAATGTTGACCGATGTAGTACCAACTGAAGCCATCGCTAAAAAGAACGAAACAGAACTATCCATACGCCTAAAAAACGGCTCAGAGATACATCTCAAGGGTGCTGACAATCCAGATTCACTACGCGGTGTCAGAATAGACTTTGCAATCTTTGACGAGGTTGCTTTTTTTGAGAAGTGGGTTGAGGTTTGGAAAGTAATTAGACCAACGCTTATGGATTCACAAGCAAGTGTCTGGTTTATTTCTACCCCAAATGGTTTTAATCACTTTAAAGACTTAGCAGAAAGAACGGGCGAAGATTGGAAATATTTCCATTTCACCACGTACGACAATCCTCATATTCCTGTTTTTGAAATTGAGCAATCCAAGTTAGAGATGGATGAAGACTCATTTGCTCAAGAAATGATGGGAGAGTTCAGAAAGATGTCTGGTTTGATTTACAAGGAGTTTTCTCGCGATATTCACATGGTGGACGTTCCAGCAATCACTAATTGGACAATTACAAGGGCATTAGATTTTGGTTTCGCTCATAAAACAGCACTTATATACTTTGCCATTAATTCAACTGGTAGCGAGATATACGGCTTTGATGGTTTGTATGAGACTCGCTTTGTCTCCAAAGATATTAGTGACGCTATTAAGATTAAAGATGCTGGTAGACACATTACCAACCCTATAGCGGATAGCGAATCACCCTTGCAAATTGAAGAGCTTGCTCGTGAGAACGTGATGTTTAAGCCTGTTAAAAAAGATAAAGACTCAGTGGTAACCGGCATTAAAAAAGTGGCTTCACTACTTAGAGTACGAGCTGATACTGGCAAACCCACACTTATGTTTGACAAATCGCTTACTTGGATAGCTGACGAATTTGAAAAATATCGGTGGATAGAAAACACATTTTCTAATGTCATAAGAGAAGTGCCTAGAAAGCGTGAAGATGACGCGATGGATGCTATTAGGTACTTCGCTATGAACTACCGTGCAGAGCAGGAACCAATACTCTCAACGTATAAAAAAGATAAATGGAGGATCGGATGAAACAACACCTAACGGTAGATCAATTAGCAGAACTAAGTTTAGGTGGGCAAAACAAGCTTCACTTGTGGTTTATTGAAAATCAGCAAGTAGGGGAAATATATAAACTATTTCACCCAACAGACTTAGACAACGAAAAACCAAGCGTTTCAATGATGAGCGGAGATATTGAGAACTGTCCAACAATAATACTCAATGAAAACAATGATCCAGAGCTAACATATCCACAGCACGAGGAATGGGAATGTCTACCACTTCTATCAATCGGTCAGATGATTGAGTTTTTAGCAAAAGGGGATCGTTCATTTTACCTGCCAGATTGTGCTCCTGAAGGCGAAATTGACCCCGAAACTTGGTGTAACAATCTTTGGAGAGAAGTAAAAGAAGAATTGGAGAAATAACCTATGCTAGAACCGAAAGAAGAATCTATAAACAGAATAATAAAAAAACTTGAGCAACGAAAATGGGATCACTTTATAAAAAGTAGAATGTTTCCTGATAAGAAGTATATTCTAGGAATAAACGATGCAATCTATCTACTCAGGGCTGAATTAGCTAAAAAGGACTAACCTATGAACGACAAAAAATTAAGAGTGCCTACTGCTGTACTTAAAAGAATTAAGGAGCATTTAAAAAATGATTTATCAACAGCACTCTATTCACAAGAAGTTCTACTGAATAAGAATTTTGAAGACGAGATTCTAGCCATGACCGCCGAACAACTAGAACTGAAAAAACTAATGATTAAGAAACAGCGAGAACTCTTTGAAAGACTATCAGGCAAAATGTTGGGCTTAGAAAGCCTATTGGAGAAATAACCTATGTCAAACCAGCCTGCCCGGTACGACGATCCTTTCAAAGGCTTAAAAACTGGTAAATGGACGAAATACGGTGGATCTATCTCCGGACTGAAAAAAGAACGAGTAAGAGGCACTTGGTTCTGTCAGACTTGTGGGTGTGAAATGATTGAAGAGATCAAACCATTCTTATTTGAACTCTATCCAGGAGAATTTATCCGCCTCTGCCCACCATGCACTCACATTGCAACAGCGGAAAAAAAAACAGTTTCGATTGTCGCCACAATGAAGATTGTACGCAGAGATCATTGATTACCTCAAACACATTGGTATATACCTGCCAGACATGGCTGAAAAAAAATACAAGAAACGCAAAACCCCACAATCACAGACTCCTATTCTCCAAGAAGTTCAAACGCACTATGCCGACTGGACAGAGGATCGTGATATTAGAATGACCCGAGAGAATGGGTGGAATGATGTTCTTGATGCCTACTTTGGTAGGTTACCTGAGAACTGGCCATACCTATCTCAAGTTGTCGACCCTGTGCTTCGTACCACAATCGTTGAAAAGAAAGCAAGGCTTACCAACTCGAAGTTGCGTGGCCGCTTAGTTCCTCGTGAAGGGGCGGATATTACTGGG
>ENA-ORBV01013581-ORBV01013581.1-microbial-mat-metagenome-genome-assembly--contig:-NODE-13581-length-12352-cov-4.178737_pt1 | contig 12352 bp, 8 predicted proteins | sample MGYA00237777_ERZ505514 | MGnify/ENA primary metagenome ERZ505514 (study PRJEB26160, sample SAMN06269048) | microbial mat metagenome | isolation source: Oligotrophic lake microbial mat | place... | reverse complement strand
ACATGCGTCCGGTGGACGCGCGCGATCTGGGTCCGTTCTGGAGTGGAGCCGTGGGCTTCTTTGCGTACGACGTGGTGCGACACATCGAACACCTTCCGCACCCGCCTCCACGCACGCTCGACTATCCCGACGCCTGTTTCGTCTTCACGAATGCGTTGGTGGTGATCGACAACTGGCGTGGCCAGGCGCGCATCATCGTGTCGGTGCCGGTGCCGGCCGGCGCAAGCGAGGTGCACCTCGAAGCGCTGCACGCCGACGCCACGCGCACCCTGGAAGACACCATCCGTCGCTTGCACGGGCCTGACGTGCTGGAGCCGCTCGCGCTCGACGCGGCTGCCCCGGCCGCCGTTGCCGCATCCAACTACACGCGCGAGAAGTACATGCAGGATGTCGCGCGCATCAAGGAATACATCCTTGCCGGCGACGCTTTTCAGGTGCTGCTGGCGCGTCGCATGCAGATGCCGCTCGATTTCGAGCCAACGGCGTTGTATCGCGCGCTGCGTGCGCTGAATCCGTCGCCATACATGTATCATCTCGTGCTCGACGGTCTCGAACTCGTGGGCAGTTCTCCCGAGTTGCTGGTGCGCGTGGCCGATGGCACCCTCACCGTGCGACCGATCGCCGGAACGCGCCCCCGCGGTCGCACGGCGGAGGAAGACGCGTCGCTGGCCGCCGAGTTGCTGGCGGATGAGAAGGAGCGCGCTGAGCATGTGATGCTGGTGGACCTGGGTCGCAATGACGTGGGCCGTCTCGCCAGGTATGGCACCGTTCGCGTCACCGACCTGATGACCATCGAGCGGTATTCACACGTCTTCCACATTGTCAGTCAGGTGGAAGGCGAACTGGCCGACAATACGAGCGCGCTCGACGCGTTTCGCGCCGTGTTTCCCGCCGGCACCATGACGGGCGCGCCGAAGGTCCGCGCCATGGAGATCATTGACGAACTGGAACCGGAGCGTCGCGGTGCGTACGCCGGTGCGCTTGGCTTCATTGGTGCCGGCGACACGCGCATGGATCTTGCCATCACGATTCGGACGTGCATCATTGCCGATGGCGTGGCGACCGTCCAGAGCGGGGGTGGCATCGTACACGATTCCATTCCCGAGATGGAGTGGGCGGAGACGGAGAACAAGGCGCGCGCGCTGCTGACGGCGATCGGTCGTGTGCGTGCGGCGACGGCGCGGCAGCGTGCGACGACCGCCGCGACGTCGGCGTAAGCATGATGTTCGTGCTCGTGTCCCCCGAGGGCGACCGCCGCTTCGAGCTGCCGGTGGAGACGACGTTGGTGGCGGGTCGCGAAGTGGCGTGTGCGTTGCCGATTCTCGACCCGCGCGTATCGCGGCGTCATGCCGAGGTTCGCGCGCAGGTCTCGGGAGTGGAACTCACCGATCTGGGCTCACGGAACGGGACGTGGGTGAACGGTCGTCGGATCGAGCATGGGGTCGCGGCCGTCGGCGACGTCATTGCCTTTGGTGGCGTGTCGTTCGTCGTGATGGATGCGATTCGTGAAGGTACGTCGCGCGTGACTTTCGCGCCGGCCGTTGACGCATCGCCGACGATGATTCGCGAACGGTCGATGCCTCCGCGCAGCGTGGCTGTCGCCGAAGTCGCGGGTCAGCGGCTGGCACAGTTGGTGGCGAGCGCACAGCGCCTGGGTGCGGTGACCAGCGTGGAGTCGATGCTGCAAACGATCGTCGACGATCTGTTCTTTACGTTCTCGGCAGACCGTGTCGCCGTACTGTTGCCTGACAGCGCCGGCGCGCTGACGCCGCGCATCGCACGTGATCGCCGCGGTGGCGATGTCGTTCGCGCAGTGCCGCGCGCGATTGCCGACGGGGTCGCCTCGCGACAGATGGCGCTGATCACCCACGACGCGCGCGAAGATGCACGGACGGCGGGCGCTACCGTGTTGCAACAGGCAGTGCGTTCGGCGATGGCGGCTCCGCTCATCGGCGAGGGTGGGGTGACGCTCGGTGTGCTGTACGTGGACAACATGCACGATACGTACGCGTTCGCCGATGGCGATCTCGATTACCTCATCGCGTTCGCCGGACTCGCTGCGGTGACCGCGGAGCGTGAAGTAACCGCGCTCAAGTTGCATCAAGCGGCGCAGGTTAGGGAAAACTTCGAGCGCTACTTCACGCCGAAACTCGCCGAACGCATCGCCCGTGAAACAGGACGCGTGACGCCGGGTGGTGTTCGTCGACATGTCATCGTGCTTTTCAGCGACATACGGGGGTTCACGCCGCTCGCGGAGTCGTTGCCGCCGATGCAGATGGCGGCACAGTTGAATGAGTACTTCGAAGCGATGGTCGAGTGCGTATTCCGGCACGATGGCGCGCTGGACAAATTCATCGGCGACGCGCTGATGGCCTACTGGGGCGCGCCGGACTCGTTCGTCGACGACGCGGACCGAGCGCTCGCGGCGGCGCTGGAGATGCACCGTGAGTTGCGCCGGCTCAATGAACGCTGGCGTGCAGAAGGGCGGCCCACGCTGGAGATCGGCATCGGGGTGCACAGCGGTGACGCATTCGTAGGCAACATCGGTTCGCCCCGACGTCTGGAATACACGCTGATCGGCGATACGGTGAACGTGGCCAGTCGACTGTGCTCGAGTGCGGACCGCGGCGAACTGCTGGTGAGCGACCCGGTCAGACTGGCGCTGCGTGCTCCGTTGGCGATGCAGGCGCGCCCGGACATCGTCCCTGAGCGTCGCCCGGGAACCGTGGTGCATGTCTGGTCGGTGGACAGCGACGCGTGAACATCGACCATGACGTGCCAGACGTGCCAGACGTGCCAGACGTGATCACGCGTGTCACCGCGACGGGCGATGTGACCGCGATGCGCGCCGTGGTCGACACGCTGGCCGCGCTGGTGGCCCAACACGGCACCTTGTACGAGTGGGCCGCCGAACGTCCGCAGCCGCGCGCGTTGCGTGGTCGCGCACCGGTGTTCGTGGCAACGCTGCCTGACGACAGCGAAACCGTCGTGGTGCGGCACGCGTGGCACGGTGGACTGCTGGCACCCGTGACGGGCGATCGCTTCCGGTCACCAACGCGCGCGCCCACCGAAATGCTGCGGTCGCACCTCCTGCGCAAGCTCGGCATTCCCACCTCCGAAGTGCTGGGATTCGCGCGCTATCGCGCCTGGCCGGGACTGCGACGCGTGGACGTGGTGACGCGGTTCATTCCCGATGCATACGACCTCGGCATGATTGCGTCAGGACTCGCACCGCAGATCGATCGCGATGCCGCGCTGGCGGCCACCAAGACGCTGCTGGTGAAGCTGGCCGCGCACGGTGTCATTCACCCCGATCTCAACGTCAAGAACGTGCTGCTGCGTGCCGACCGGCGTGCCGACCGGCGTGGCGACGTCGAGGCGTTGGTGATCGATGTCGATGTGGTGCAGTGGAAGCCCGATCGTCCGCCACTCGAGACCATGCGGGCCAACACCTCGCGACTGCTGCGTTCCATGCGGAAGTGGCGCACGCACTTCGGCTGTGACGTCGGTGAATCACGCATGCAAACGCTCGAACAGGACTGCATCGCGGCGACGCCGCCGCTGGCGACCATGTCCGTGTCGGACCTGCATCGCGTGGAGCGTGTGTGAACGCGCCCGTTCCACCATTGTCCCGCGACGCCAGGCAGATCGGCATCGTCATGATGAGTGCCGTCGGCGACGCGGTCCACGTCATGCCGATCGTACACGCCCTCAAGGCGCATGCGCCGGCGGCGCAGATTTCGTGGGTGCTGCAACCGGGGCCCGCCACACTCGTTCGCGGCCACCCGTTGGTGGACGACGTCGTGCTCTTCGATCGCGCACGCGGATGGCGCGCCTTTCTCGACGTGCGTTCGGCGCTGCATCAACGACGGTTCGATGTGGTGCTGGCATTGCAGGTCTACTTCAAGGCGGGCGTCGTCACGCAGTTCACGCGATCACCGGTCAAACTCGGCTTTGATCGCGAACGCGCGCGTGATGCCAACTGGCTCTTCACCACGCATCGCATTCCCCCGCATGCGGGACAGCATGTACAGGATCAGTACTTCGAGTTCCTCGATGCCCTGCAGGTGGCGCACGGCGCGCCGCGGTGGACGCTTGGCCCGTGGAGCGACGAAGAGCGGGACTGGCAACGCGCGTTCCTGCAGCAGTTCGATCGGCCGATCGCGCCGCTTGTCGTCGCCACCAGCAAGGCCAACAAGGATTGGATGCCCGAGCGGTGGGCTGCCGTCTGTCGGCTGCTCTGGCGTGAGTACGGGCTGCAGCCCGTACTGGTGGGCGGGCGGTCGCCTCGCGAGGAAGCCGCCGAAGCGGTGATCCTGCGCGAGGCCCCGATGGCGCATTCGGCGCTGGGCAGCGGCCTTCGCAGGCTGGCGGCGATACTCGACGGCGCGGCGGTCGCGCTCTCACCGGATACCGGACCACTGCATCTGGCGGTCGCGCTGCGCACACCGGTGATTTCGCTGCTGGGCTACACAAACCCCAAGCGCGTCGGCCCGTATGACGCCTCGCGCGATCTCATGATCGATGCCTACGGCGAACCCGGCGAAGACTATCCGCTGGACATGAGCTATCGCCTCGATCGAATGCCGCGTATTACGGTGGACCATGTACACGCGATGTTGCAGCGGTGGCGCGAGCGATACGAAGCGGCGCGCCTGACCGAGCTCGCGCACCGCTTCGCGCGGTAGGTACGCGAGATATGTACGCGCGCCGACTACGCGGTCGGAGACGTGTGGCTGATCGGCCCGTACTGGTAATGCAGACCGTGATCGCGAATGAGGCCGATCATGCGTCCGAGGGGTAGTCCCATCACGGCGAAGTAGTCGCCGTCGATGCGTTCAACGTTGGTGGCGCCGTACCCCTGAATTCCGTAGGCGCCGGCCTTGTCCATGGGTTCGCCGGTGGCGACGTAGGCCGCAATGCGTGCCGCGTCCATATCACGAAATGTGACCGACACCATCTCCACGCTGGAACGTGTCTCTCCGCCATACGCGACCGCGACCGCAGTGAAGACGGTGTGCGTGCGTCCGCTCAGTCTCGCCAGTATCGCCTCGGCGTCGGCGGCATCGGTCGGCTTGCCGAGGATGTCTCCATCGATGACGACGATCGTGTCGGAGCCGATGACGACGGCGTGTGGATGCTGCACCGCGAGTGCCTCGGCCTTGGTCCGTGCGAGTCGTTCGCAGTGGGGCACGGGCGCCTCGTCGGGGTGCACCGTCTCGTCGATGTCGGCCGGCTGCACGGCGTGCGGAATGCCGATCAGCGTGAGGAGATCGCGACGCCGAGGCGACTGCGACGCGAGAATGACCGGTGGTAACGTGCTCGGAGATGCGCTCGGGTGCGCGTGCTGGCTGTGCATGTTCGATAAATTACCCGGTCCGCGCACGTTCCCGACACTCCGCAGACCCATGGCCGACGACCCGCAGCCGACCGCACCCGACGCTGCATCCACGAGCGACTCCGCGCACTTCGAAACATTGGCGATTCGCACGCAGGCGCCGATCACGCAGGAACGCGAACACTCGGTGCCGTTGTACCTCACATCGAGCTTCCGCTTCGACGACGCCGAGCATGCGCGTGCCCTGTTCGCGGAAGAGGTGCCGGGGAACATCTACAGCCGCTACTCGAATCCGAACACCGACGAATTCGTTCGCAAGTTGTGCCTGCTCGAGGGGGCGGAGGATGGCATTGCCACGGCGTCGGGAATGTCGGCGGTGTTCACGGCTCTGGCGTCGCGATTGAGTGCCGGAGACCATGTGGTGTCGTCGCGCGCGCTGTTCGGTTCCACGCATCAGATTTTCACCCGCATTCTCCCCAAATGGGGAGTGAGCACGACCTACGTCGATGGCCCCGATCAGGCGGCGTGGGAAGCGACCATCCGTCCGGAGACGAAGGTGCTGTTCATCGAGACGCCGTCCAATCCCGGGCTGGAACTGATCGATCTCGCATGGCTGGGTGAACTGGCGCGTGCGCGCAACATTCCGTTGCTCGTGGACAACTGCTTTGCCACGCCGTACCTGCAGCGCCCCATGTCCTTCGGCGCGTCGATTGTTATCCACTCGGCCACCAAGTACATCGACGGCCAGGGGCGCGTGCTCGGCGGGGCCATCGTTGGCGACGCGGCTTTGATCGCCGACGACCGGTTTTTCGCGCGACATACGGGCCCGTCGATGAGCGCTTTCAACGCCTGGACGCTGTCCAAGTCGCTGGAAACGCTGGCCGTACGAATGGACCGGCACTGTTCGAACGCCCTCACTTTGGCGCGATATTTCGAGGGGCATCCGGCGCTCGAATCGGTGCGCTATCCCTTCCTCCCGTCGCACCCGCAGTACGCGTTGGCGCAGCGGCAAATGTCACAGGGCGGGGGAATCGTGGTGCTGGTGGTGCGCGGAGGGTTGGAGCGCGGCCGTCGCTTTCTCGACGCCATCCGGCTTTCGTCGCACTCACCGAATCTTGGCGATACGCGAACCATCGTCACGCACCCGGCATCCACCACGCACAGCAAGCTGACGGCTGCCGAACGCGGGGCGGTGGGGATCAGCGACGGTCTGGTTCGGATCAGTGTGGGACTCGAACATGTGGACGACGTGATCGCCGATATCGAGCAGGCGCTAGCGAAGTCGGTGAAAGACTGAGAAGATGGGGAGGGCTGGTGGTGGCGTGTTCTTGTCGCGGGGCGCACCGCGATCCGACTGCCACCAGCGGAATGCCGTTTCGTCCTCAGGGTGGCTGCGGCCCTGAGCGGATGAGGCGGGATGTGGAGTACTCTTGACGAGACGGTCGGCGTTCTCGTCTGCAAGGAAGCGGTACCGACGATGGTGCCGATCTTGCTTCAACATCAGCCGTCAGCACGGGACCTGTCGCTCGCCTCCCGCTCGAGCCACAGGGTCACCGGACCGTCATTCACGAGCTCGACGTCCATCATGGCACCAAACTCGCCAGTTTCGACCGTAGCGCCCCTGTCGCGCAGCAGTCTCAGGAAGCGCTCATATAGTGGAATAGCGATCGTCGGCATGGCGGCGCCGACGAAACTGGGGCGCCGGCCCTTGCGCGCGTCGCCATAGAGGGTGAACTGTGAGACCACGAGAAGTCTCCCGCCGTGCTCCATCAGGTCGTGATTGAGCTTCCCTTCCTCGTCGGGGAAGAGGCGAAGGCCGATGATCTTGTCGGCCATCCAGCGCAGTTCGGATTCCGTATCCGACGGCGCAAATCCGACCAGTACCACATAACCCGGGCCAATCCGTCCGGACACACGGGTCTCACCGTCCGCCGTGTCCGGCCGAATTCGGACTTCAGCCCGCTGCACCCGCTGGAGTAGAATTCGCATGGCGCCATAGTCTCGCCGCCGTCCGTCCTCGACGGAAGTGCGGCACCAATGCCAATCAAGACCTCCGTGCAACAACGACTTGCTCTTCAGTTCAACCTCGTACCGCGCAACGGTGCGATCGATGCCGACTCCGCCTTTCTCGACGCTTGCGTCGTATGGTTGGGGCTCGAACATGGTCAGACGCTGACCTGGGACTCGCCGTCCAATCACACGCTCGACGGCGGGCGGATCCTGCGCTGGGCGCCGTACCGCAAGGCAGGTCAGGCGCTGGCCGACATCGTCGTGCATGCGCCGGATCCACTCGATCGATCGTTGCAGTGGTCGACGCATGTGACCTACGTGGCAACGCCGACCTCCAACGGTGGAACGCTGCGACAACTGAACATTCGGGTGGGCACCGATGGCGGCTCGCCGTCGGGCGCGACGCCGCCGGTGCGTGCGCCACGCCTGTTGCCCGAACTGGACACGCACTTCACGCTGGTTTCCAACGATGGCCCGCTGCAGCGCGTGCCAACGCAGCTCGAAGCAGGCACGCTCGATGCCTTCGTGCGCTTCGTGCTCTGCGATCCGGCGCGTACCATGCCCGTGTTGCTGCTCACCGAGCTGCCCGACGGTGGCTATGTGCTCCCACCGGAGCAATTTGCCGGCGAGCTGTTCGGACTTGGGCTCTGCTTCATGCTGCGTCATTCCGACACGTTCGCCCTGTCGGACGCCGTGGGCGGCCATGCGCGCAGCGTCTTCCTCGGCTCGGCGCGCGCCTACTTGCCTGGCTTCTCGCTCGAAGCCGACCCGTTCCAGCATCCGCTGGTGCTGGCCCGCGCGCTCGCCTTGCCGGGCGAACGCCGTCGTCTGGTGCAGCGACTGGCTGAGGTGTCGGTGCAGCGTCCGTTGTCGGAGCCCGCACTGGTCGACACGCTGCGTGACGCGCGTGCCGCAGCCTACGGCGCCCGTCCGGATGCCATTGAAGCGATGCTGGCCACGGAATCGGGCGCAGAGCTCGATCGACCGCAGCTGCTTGCCCTCGTTCGCAACTACGAAGAGGCCGTGCGACAGGCGGAAGGTGAGCTGGCGCGCACCCGTGAGCGACTGCTTGAAACCCGACAGCAGCTGGACACCGAACGCGCGATGACGCGCGCGTTGCGCACTACCCTCGCCGCGCAGAAGGAACGCCAGCCAATTTCGAAGCCGGCCAGCGATGCACCAGAGTCGGTGCTCGAATCCGTCGAACGCGCACAGGCGATGTACTCCGACGCGCTCCGCTTTCTTCCGTCGGCCTTCAGCTCCGCGCACGAGTCGATCTTCCCCGATCCTGACACGGCGTGGAAGTATCTCAAGGCGCTCGGCGAAGTCGGCCGTCGTCGTCAGGACCGCGCACTCGGGCGTCCCTTGGCCGAAGTCTTCACCGACCTCGGCGTGGACTACTCGCCGGGCCCCAGCGATGGCTCGCGCAAGACACCGTATGTCTTCCCCGACGGCGACCGTGAAATCGAATGCGCCGACCAACTGCGCAAGGGGAGCAATCCGAACACGTGCCTGCGCATCTACTTCACGTCATCGGACGACGGCGGATTCGTCATCGGGCACGTCGGTCGTCAGATCGACACGCTGGCGCCGCGCGCGGTGTGAGAACTTGAACAACAAACAGCAAAAGCGACTGACTATCACGGATAAAAACAGATAAGCATGGAAACGCGGGGATACCGCAACAAGTTTTCTTTGGTTGTTGGTAGTAGCCCCGCGTTTCCGTGGTGCATCAGTTGCGATCGGTGATTGGTCAGTCGCGGTCGCGGTTCCCTTCCTGCCGACGTTGCAGCTCGCCGAGGCGCGAGCAGTGCTACGGCTGGGTCTCGTGAAAGACGACCGTGTCCTCGTGCTGCAGCGCGCGCCGCAGTGCCCAGTTGTCGGAAAAGAGCACCACGACGTTGCCTTTGTGATCGAAGAGGCGCATGCGCCCCTGCCCCGTCGAGACGCGATCGACTTCGTCCTTCGGGCCGGTGAGCCAGCGTGGGAAGCGATACGACATCTTCTCGAACTTGCACGGCGCGGCGTACTCGTGCTCGAGACGGAACGCCATGACGTCGAATTGCAGTTGACCGACGGCGCCCACGATCGGTTGTGAGCCGGTGGACGTTTCCGCGAAAAACACCTGTGCGGCACCTTCTTCGGTGAGCTGACGAAGGCCGCTGTCGAACTGCTTGCGCTTGAGCGGATCGGCGGGAATGGCACGCGCGAAGTGCTCGGGCGGGAAGCGCGGAATCCCCTGGAACTCCATCGTGCCGTTGCCGCCCAGCGTGTCGCCAATACGCAGCGTGCCGCGGTCCATGATCCCGATCACGTCACCCGGCCAGGCGTCCTCGATGCCGATCCGTTCGCGCGCCATGAACTGCTGCGGTGCGGCGAGTCGGATCGGCTTTCCGCTGCGCTGATGCAGCACCTGCATGTTGGCTTCGAAGTACCCTGACACGATGCGTACGAATGCGACGCGATCTCGATGCTTGGGATCCATGTTCGCCTGGATCTTGAAGACGAAGCCAGTGAAGTCCTTCCCGTACGCATCGACAGGCCCGACGCTCGATTCGCGCGCACCCGGGGATGGTGCCAGCTCGAGGAACTCGCGTAGAAACGGCTCGATACCGAAGTTCGTCAACGCCGACCCGAAGAACACCGGCGTGAGCGTGCCGTCGAAGACGCGCGCGTGCTCGTACTCGTGACCGGCGGCGTCCAGCAATTCGATGTCGCCCATCAACCGGTCGAAGGCACTCTCCCCCATCGCGTCGATCAATGCCGGATCGTCAATGCTGACAATCGTGTCATCGGCGCGCGTGGCCCCGCGATCGCCGCTGCGCTCGAAGAGATGCACCTCGCGCTTCAGCCGATCGTACACACCGACGAAGACATCGTTGTCGAACACCGGCCAGGTGGCCGCGTAACAGTCGATACCCAGGTCTGTTTCGACATCCTGAATGAGCTTGAGCGGATCTTCGCCGTGACGATCGCACTTATTGACCAGAGTGAAGATCGGCGTGCGCCGACGTTTGCACACGTCGAACAGCTGTCGCGTGCGCTCTTCCACGCCCTTGCGGTTGTCGAGCAGCATGATGGCGCTGTCGGCCGCCACCAGCGTGCGATACGTGTCCTCGGAGAAGTCTTCGTGGCCTGGCGTGTCGAGCAGGTTCAACTGATAGCCCAGATACTCGAACTGCAGCACGCTCGACGTGACGGAGATACCGCGCTCCTGTTCGAGCTTCATCCAGTCGGAGGTGGCGTGCCGAGTGGCGCGGCGCGCTTTCACGGATCCGGCCAGGTGAATGGCACCGCCGTACAGCAGCAGCTTCTCTGTCAGGGTCGTCTTGCCCGCGTCCGGGTGCGAAATGATGGCAAAGGTCCGTCGCCGCGCGATCTCGCGCTGACGTCTCGACTCGGACGGCATCGATTCGGTGTTGGTTGGCTCTACGTTGGTACTCATGCCGTGAAAAGTAGCGGGGCCGCGAGGTGACTGGAAAAGGATTGTGCGGAGACCTGAAGCGCAGACGCTGGACGCGTATGTTTCCCCGATGCTCCAGCACTCCGCCGCGCGCCTCAGCCGCGCCCAGATCGCTCGCTTCGCTGCCGCACTCACCGTCACGGCGCTCGCACTTCCGGTGTTCGCGCCGGGTGCGCAGCCAGCGCCGAGACCAGCACCCGGGTCCGCATCCAGGCCGACACTCGTGCTGTTGATCGCTGTCGACCAGCTGCGTCCCGACTACTTCGACCGGTGGCAAACGCAGCTTGTGGGCGGCCTCGCACGGCTGCGCCACTCGAGTGCGTACTTTGCGAATGGGCGACAGAATCACGCGCTGACGGAGACGGCGCCCGGTCACTCCACCATGCTCTCCGGACGTTGGCCAGCGCACACGAACATCTACGCCAACGACGCCGGCGTCCCCGACGATGGCGCGCCACTGATCGCCGGCGCGACCAAACAGGGCGCGTCGCCGCGACGCTTCATGGGCACGGCGCTTTACGATTGGATGCGCACGAGAGACACGAGCACGCGGCAGTTGTCCGTGTCGCGCAAGGATCGTGGTGCCATTCTGCCCGTGGGGCGTGGTGGCAGCGATGTGTACTGGTGGGCGAACGGTCGATTCACGACCAGCAGCTACTATCGCACCGAACTGCCGTCGTGGCTCACTGAGTGGAACGGCACGTTCGACCTCGCTTCCTTTGCCGGCCGCACATGGTCGCTGCAGTTGCCGGAGAGCGCGTACAACGAAATCGATGACCGCAGCTATGAGAACAACGGCAAGGAGCTTGTCTTTCCGCACGTCCTCACGAGCGATCGCGCACTGCTCACCGACAAGCTCGAACGCGCACCGTGGATGGATTCCCTCATCCTCGATGTGGCGCTGCGCGGCGTGCGTGCCACCGGGGTCGGTCAGCGCGAAGGGCATACCGATCTGCTCACCATCTCGCTCAGCACCACGGATGCCGTCGGTCACGACTTCGGACCGGACTCACGGGAGGTGCACGATCACGTGCTCAAACTGGATCGATGGTTGGGGGACTTTCTCGACGCGCTCCAAGCGATCGTACCCGCCTCACGCACCGTCGTTGTGCTCACCGCGGATCACGGTGTGAGCGCGATGCCCGAGTCGGACGCGGGTCGCGCCGTCAATGCGCGACGCCTCAATCTGGTCGGTCTCGCGGACTCGCTCGGACATCACTTCCGGGCACGGTACGGCGTGGATTTCGGATTCGGATTCGACAACGGCCTGCTCGTCGCCGACACCGATGCATTGCGTGCGCGCGGCGTGAACGTTGCCGCATTGGCCAGTCGCGTCGCCGCACGGGTGAAACGCATCGACGGCGTGTCAGCTGTCTTCACGCCGTCATCGCTACCGCAGTCGACAAGTACGATGGCGGGCCTGTGGCGTCGGTCGCTACCACCTCGACTCGGCTGGCTGATTGCCGCCTCCACGCGCCCGGGCGTCATTTTCTCCGACGGCAAGCGCGCAGAGCACGGCACCAATCACGCGGAGACGATGC
>ENA-ORBV01013578-ORBV01013578.1-microbial-mat-metagenome-genome-assembly--contig:-NODE-13578-length-12354-cov-5.660829_pt1 | contig 12354 bp, 5 predicted proteins | sample MGYA00237777_ERZ505514 | MGnify/ENA primary metagenome ERZ505514 (study PRJEB26160, sample SAMN06269048) | microbial mat metagenome | isolation source: Oligotrophic lake microbial mat | place... | reverse complement strand
TTTCAAGCAGAAGACGGCATACGAGATTCGCCTTAGTCTCGTGGGCTCGGAGATGTGTATAAGAGACAGTCGTAAATGCGGAGCGTCGGGTCGGCCAGCGCGCCGGTGACGGCAAACTTCGCCAAGGTGGGACCGATGCCACGCACCAGCACGCGTTGCACGGTGCCGGCGTCACCCGTGATGACGAGGCCGCCGACCAACGGACGACCGGGGGCAACGGGCGCCCGGGCGGACAGGTTGATCAAACGCGCGTTGGCGGCGCCCGGCGCGGCGTCGGCCGCGTAGACTTCCGTGAGGACGGTGCCGCCCCGGCCGGTGTCGTCGGTGACTTCCACCGTGTAACTGCCGGGCGCAAGGGTTGCACTCACGGCGGCATCGGCGCTGCCGGCCGCAAAGGGGAAGCCGCCGAGGCGCGCGGCGAGGGCCGCGAGGGCCGACTGGTCGGCCCAACCGGCGTTTTCATGGATAAGGGCGCCGGCGGCATTGAAGACGCGGAGGCGCGGGCGCGCGACGGGGTCGGCGACCGCGAAGGCGGCGAGCGCGGGGCCGGCGGCGCGAATCAGCACGGGTTTGGCGGTCGCGCCGGTGATAACGAAGCCGGCGGTGGTCGCACCGGAGCCGGCGATGCTCGCGCGGGCGGAGAGGTTGTAGAGGAGCGCCGCGCCGGTGTTGGCCGAGCCGGGCGGATTCACGGTGACGGCGATCTCGCGGGCCACGATGCCGCCGGCGCCGGTCGAGGTGACGGTGACGGCGTAAACGCCCGCCGTCGCGGTCACGCCGGAGATCACGCCCGTCGCGGGGTCGATGACGAAGCCGGGAGGCAGACCTTCGGCGGAAAAGACGGCGGCCGACGCAGCGATCGGAGCGGCGGTGGCGAGGCGGAATTCGCCTCCGGTGGTCGCGCCGATAGCGCCGGCGGAGTTGAAGACCGGGACGACGGAGAAGTTGAAGGCCTGCACGCCGCGAAGCAGGCCGGCACCGGCACCGGAAGCGCGGACGTAGAAGGTATCGGACGCAGGGAAAGTGAGGCCGTTGAGCTGCCAGTTGCCGCCGGTGCCGACGCGGGTGGCGTTGCCGAGCGGGGTCCAGTTGGCGGCGTCGGAGGAAAACTCAAACCGCACGCCGGTGATCTCGGGGGCGGTGCCGGTGCGCTGCCAGGTGATCGTGGTGCGGTTGGCGCCGGCGACGATGGTCTGGGCGGCGGGCGCGGTGCCGGCGAGGCGGGCGAGATTGTAGCGGGACTGGCCGCCGGCAGCGGTGAAGGTGCCGCCGAGAACGGGAGCGCCGTCGGCTTGGAGGATGGCGGAGAAGACGGTGCCGTTGGCCCCGGGGTTGAAGCCGGCGTCGAGGGTGCCGTCGGCGTTAAGCCGGGCGATGTTGGCCCGCGGCGCACCGGCGACGGAGGTGAAGGTGCCGGCGATGATCACGCGGCCGTCGACCGAGGCGGCGAGGCTGCGGACCGTGCCGTCGGCCACGGCGGCGGTGAAGGTGGTGTCGAGCGACCCATCGGCATTGAGCCGGGCGAGGCGGGAGCGCGGGCTGCCAGCGACGCTGGTGAAGGCGCCGGCGACCAAGATGCGTCCGTCGGGGCGGACCAAAACGGCGCTCACGGCGGTGTTGACCGCCGGGGCAAACGCGGCGTCGAGGGTGCCGTTGGCGTTGAGGCGGGCGAGGTTGGAGCGGGCCGTGCCGCCGACGTTGGCGAAGGCGCCGCCGACAATGATCCGGCCGTCGGTTTGGACGGCAAGCGCGGCCACGGGCCCGTCGAGGTTGGGATTGAAGGCGGCGTCGATCGCGCCGCCGACGGCGAGGCGGGCGAGGCGGTTGCGGGGCAGGCCGGCGATGCTGGTGAAGTTGCCGCCGACGAGGAGGGCGGTGTCGGCCTGCTGAACGAGCGCGGCGACGGCACCGTTGGGGTTGGGCGTGAAGAAAGGCGAGGCGTTGCCGTCGCCGTCGAGGGCGGCGAGGTTGGCGACGGGCGCGCCGCCGATGTTGGCAAAGGCACCGCCGACGATGAGGCTGCCGTCGGGTTGCAGGCCGTTGAAGAGGCCGCCCGCGAGCACGCTGCCATCGGCGAGGGCGGCGACGGCGTAGACGGCACCGTTGGGGCCGGGATTGAAACCGGGGTTGATCTGGCCGTCGCTGTTGATGAGCGCGAGGCGGGTGCGGGTGGTGGGGAAGGCCGCGCCATTGGGACGGAAGGCGGAGAAATCGCCGCCGACGACGATCGTGCCGTCGAGGGAAGAGGCGAGGGCGTTGACCGGGCCGTTGGCGGAAGGGTCGAAATTGGAATCGAGGGTGCCGTCGGTGTTCAGGCGGGCGATGAAGGCGCGGTTGTAGGTGGCGAGCTCGTCGGGCCGCACCCCGAAGAAGGCACCGCCGATGATCGGTTTCTGGTCGGCGGCCTGGACGGCGATGGCGTTGACGGTGCCGGTGGGGCCCGGGTTGAAGCCGGTGTCGAGAGTGCCGTCGGTATTGATCCGGGCCATGTTGCTGCGCCCGACCGCGGTGCCGGTGGCACCGGGCTGAAAGGTGGAGAAGGAACCGCCGACGAGGACCTTGCCGTCGGACTGGAAGGTGAGCGCGAAGACGGTGCCGTTGGCGGTGGGGTTGTAGGCCGTGTCGAGGGAGCCGTCGGCGTTGAGGCGGGCGATGTAGCTGCGGCCGGTGGTCGTGCCGGTGGCGCCGGGCTGGAGGGTGGTGAAATCGCCGCCGAGGATCAGCTTGCCGTCGGACTGGAGCGCGAGGGCGCGGACGTTGGCCCCGGCGGTGGGGTTGTAAGCGGTATCGAGGGAGCCGTCGGCGTTGAGGCGGGCGATTCGGCCGCGGGCGACGGTGTTGACCTGGTCGAAGGAGCCGGCGAGGACGAGCTTGCCGTCGCTCTGGAGCGCGAGGGCGAAGACGCTGCCGTTGATGAGCGGCTTGTAAGAGGAATCGAAGCTGCCGTCGCGGTTGAGGCGCGCGAGGTTGGAGTTGGTAAGGCCGGTTTGGTTGGTGAAGGCGCCGGCGACGATGATCCGGCCGTCGGGCTGGAGAAGCACCGCGCGGATCTCGCCGATGAGTTGGCGGACGCCGAAATGGTCGAAGGCGGCGCGGAGCGCACTGTTCCGTTCGAACCATCCGAAATTGGCGGTGGTGGCGAGGGAGACGCCGCGGGCGGGCTGCACGAGAAGGGCGGCGACGGGTCCGTCGGGATTGGGGGCGAAGGCGGTGTCGGCGGCGCCGGCAGCGGTGAAGCGGGCGAGGTTGCGGCTGGTGGCGCCGGCGAAGTTGGCGAACGCACCGGCGACGAGCAGGCGGGTATCGGGCTGCACGGCGAGCGCGATGATCTGGCCGACGTTGGCCGGGGTGACGGCGGGGTCGAAAGCGCCGTCGACCGTGCCGTTCGCGTTAAGGCGGACGATGCGGTTGGGCGCGAGCACGAGGCCCTGGCCGGCGGGGGTGAGGGCGCTGAAGCCGCCGCTCACGATGACGCGACCGGCATTGGCCCCGGCGGTGAGGACGGTGATCGCGTTGACCTGGCCGCCGGCGTTGGGGTTGAAGGCGGTGTCAACGGAGCCGTCGGTGTTAAGACGGGCGATGCGGTTGATATCGACGGTCTTGGCGAGGTCGTCGCCGTTGCGGAAGAAACTGAAGAGACCGCCGGCGATGATTTTTCCGTCGGCTTGAAGCGAGAGGGCGTTGATCTGGGAGGAGGCACGCGGGTTGTAGGCGGTGTCGACCGTGCTGTCGGAATTGAGGCGGACGATGAAGTAGCGGATGGTGGTGGTCGTGGCGCCCTTCGGGACGAGGAAATTAAACGCGCCGCCGAGGACGACCTTGCCGTCGGTCTGGACGACTTGGGCGAGGACGGGGCCGTTGGGCTGGGGGTCCCAGACGGTGTCGACGGTGCCGTCGGAATTCAGGCGGGCCGAGTAGGCGCGACCGGTGGAGGAGTTGCCGGCGTTGGGCGTGAAAAAGGTGAAGCCGCCGCCGACGAGGATTTTGCCGTCGGAGAGGACGGTGATGACGTTGGGCGCGCCGTTGGCGCCGGGGTTGAAGCCGTCGAGGGTGCCGTCGGCGTTGAGGCGGGCGAGGGAGCCGCGCGCGGTCGTGGCCGAGGTGCCGTTGGGCTGAAAGGCGGAGAAGGCTCCGCCGATCAAAATTTTGCCGTCGGGTTGCGCGGCGAGGGCGGTGATCTGGCCGTTGGGCGCGGGATCGAAGCCGGTGTCGACGGAGCCGTCGGCGTTGAGGCGGGCGACGAAGCGGCGGGCGACGCCGCCGATATTGGTGAAGGCGCCGCCGATGACGATCTGGCCGTTGGCCTGCACGGCGATCGCGGTGACGGCGTCGTTGGCGAGGGGGGCGAACGCGGTGTCGACGGTGCCGTCGACGTTGAGGCGCGCGAGGTAGTTGCGGGTGAGCCCGCCGAAGACGGTGAAGACCCCGCCGACGAGGACCCGGCCGTCGGCCTGCACGGTCTGGGTGAGGATGCGGCCGTTGGCGGAAGGATCGAGGGTGGTGTCGACGGAGCCGTCGGCGTTGAGGCGGGCGACGTGGTTGCGGTTGACGGGATTGGGGCTGGCGCCGGCGCGGAACTGGGTGAAATACCCGCCGGCGACGATCTTGCCGTCACCGAGGAGGGCGAGGGTCTGCACCGCGCCGTTGGCGGCGGTGTTGAAGGCCGGGTCGAGGGAGCCGTCGGGCAACAGGCGGGTCACGAAGGAGCGGGCCGAGGCGGCGGGATCGTTGTTGGGGCGGAGGGAGGTGAAGGCGCCGCCGACGAGGACGGAGCCGTCGGGTTGGACGAGCAGGGCGTTGACGGGGGCGTTGGCGTTGGGGTTGAAGGCGCCGTCGAGGGTGCCGTCGGCATTGAGCCGGGCGATCCGGCTGCGGGTGGTGACCGTCGTGGAAAGGGCCCCCTGGATGGTGCCGAAGTCGCCGCCGATGACGATGCGACCGTCGGTTTGGACAGCGATGGCGTTGACGGCGGCGTTGGCCTTCGGATCAAACTCGGAATCCGGGAAGCCGCGCAGGTTGATCCGCACGAAGCGAGAGCGCGGGGTGGTCTCGCCGCCCTCGGGGCTGAGCGAGGTGAAGGAGCCGCCGGCGAGCACGTTGCCGTCGCCCTGGAGGGCGAGGCTAAACACGGCGGCGTTGGGGTTCGGGTTGTAGGTGGCGTCGACGGAGCCGTCGGCGTTGAGCCGGGCGATGAAATTACGGACTGCGGTGCCGACGGAGCGGAAGGTGCCGCCGATGACGATCTGGCCGTTGGGCAGCACGACGATGGCGTTGACCTGCGGGGCGAGACCGCCGCCGATATTCGGATTGAACGTCGCGTCGAGGGAGCCGTCGGCGTTGAGGCGGGCGAGACGGTTGCGGGGCGTGACGATGGAACTGTTGGCCCGGACCGAGGTGAAAAGACCGCCGATCAAAACTTGGCCGTTGGGCTGGAGGGCGACGGCGTTGACCTCACCGTTGGGGTTCGGGGCAAAGGTGAAGTCGAGCGAGCCGTCGGGATTGAAACGGGCGACGTAGAGGCGGTCGATCTTGTCGGCGGAACCGTTGGGCTGGACGGTGGTAAACGTGCCGCCGAGGATCACCCGGCCGTCGCGTTGGGCGGCGGAGACGAGGATGGCGCCGTTGACATTGGGATCGAAGCCGTCGTTGGCGGAGGGCGTCTGGCCGATGAGGGCGGTGGCGGCGGTGGCGAGCAGGAGGAGGGACGAGCGAAGGAGCGCGCGCAGGCCGGAACGGGGAAGCGATGAAGACAACATGAGAAAAGACGGTGGACGGATAAACTCGGCGGAAAAGTGAGGGACGCGGCCCAGCCGATTGCGGGCGAAAACGAACTGTGGGTTCGCTGGCGGACGCAACCGTCTGATTGGCGGGAGGGAATACTTTTTAGTCCCGACGCCCCCGGCGCAAGTTCCGAAAATCTCCCCGTGGGGTGGCACAGGGCGGCACTGTAGGGGTGCCGGAAAGGGCGGTCAGAACCGTTTCACAAGAAGGACCACATCCGCAGGAGTGCGGGCCGGGACAGCAGGTTGCCGATCGGAGGACCCGCGACTGACTCGAGGATTGGAACGGGCCCGGGCCAGTCACGGGCGGACGGTCAGGCGATAGGTTTGCAGCTGTTGGCGCGCAAAATCTAAGTCGGCCGCGTCGCCGACCAAAGGCACAGACGCGAGACCGGTTTCGATATGGGTGGTGAGTTGCACTGCGGCGAGACCCGGTGAAAGGGCGAGGCGGGCTTGGGCGGGGGAATCCGATAGGTTCCAGAGCCGGACAATGATGCCGCGGTCGATCCCCTCCTCGGCGGGCTTCACCGCCCAGAGCAGGGTGTCGGGGTTGCTGACGGTGAGGAGGGAATAGGTTTTCCCGTCATAAGCGCCGGTTTCGCCGCCGATCACGGCGGAGGCGACGAGCGGGTTCTGGTGCTCGAGGGCAAAGCGCATCGCCGCCGTCTGGTCATAAGCACCGTGCGGGCGCAGGGCGAAGCGTTGGAGAAAGCGCGTGGCCCCGTTTTGGTCGTGAATTCCGAGGTTCCGGCCGTCGACCTGGCCGCCGGCGAGGGCGTGGAGCGACGGGGTGGTCGTGTCGAGCGCGTCGAACGTGCTGCGGCCCAGCTTGGCGAAGGCGAGGTCGGCGTTGGAAATCGTGACGCCCTTTTGCCCTGAGCCGTCGGTGAAATCGGCGAAGTGATTCAGCGTGAGGTAATCGTAGCGGGCGTGGGTGTCGGCGTAGGCGCCGCCGGCGGAGGCGAGCTTGTTGAGGTTGATCGCGCCGACTTCCTCGGTGCGAACGGACGGGGCGGCGAGGTTGAAGGTGAAGGCCCAGTGCCGGACGTCGGAGAAATTGGCGGTGATCTCGTTGCGGAGGTCGATGCGGTCGGAGTCGCGGTAGAGCGTGATCTCGGTGGTATGGTCGAGGCCGGCTTCGCTGCGGGCGCGAAGGGTGACGGAAACCGGACCCGCGTTTTCGACGCGGAGCGGTTCGCCCTCGTCGGAGTGCGGCGCGAGGTCGTTGACCGCCAGGCCGTCGAGCGTGGCGGCAAGCTCGGTGTCGCCGCGGCGTTTGTCGACAAGGCTGCGGATCGCGCCGTCGCGCGAGACGGCGAGGCGGACGGCGGAGTTTTCGATGATGTCGCCGGTGACGGTCGCGGCGGCGTCGCGCGGGGCGGAGCCGGAGCCGGGGAGGATCTCGTAGACCTTGTAGCCGGCGGAGGGAACGTCGCGCGCGAGGATGCGGAGGTGGCGGGCGCCGGAGAGTTTGACGAGTTGGTGCGGGACGTCCTCGCCGGTCGCGAGGTCGCGGACGTGAATGTCGGCCGGGCCGCGATAAGGGTAATCGGCGGCGTCGGTGCGCGGCCAGCCGAGAGGATTGAGGACAAAGAAGCGGTTGGCCTTGCCGGGATTCGGGATCATGCCGCCGAGGCGGACGAGGCCTTCGCCGGCGATCGAGTCGACATAGGCTTCGATGTTGGCGACGAGTTGGTCCTGCCACGCGGCGCGTTGGGGGCGGGAGACGGGGCCGTCGGCGGTCCAGTTGTGCTCCCAAAAGAGCCCGATGTCGGTGAAGGCGCGATCGCGCGCGGCGGCGTGGCGGCGCATGAAGTCCGGGAATTTCAGGCTGACGAGCGTGGCGAGCAGTTCGGCGGTGCGGAGTTTTTCGACGGCGCGTTTGGCGCGGGCGGAGGTTTCCGACATCGAGGCGGAATAGAGGTCCCACTCGTTGCCGTAGGTGACGGTTTTCGTGGGGAGCGTGGCGCCGTGAGTGCGCTCGAAGTCGGCAAAGTAGTCGAGTTGGTTGGAGACGACGACCTGCCGCTCCCGCGTGGACTCGCGTTGGGCGATGACGTGGAAGTGTTCGCAGTAAGGCCCGGAGACGACCTTGTGGAGACCGGGGACGCCGGGAACTTCCGGCGGCGGGGTGACGCCGGTTTTGCGCGCGAGGTCGTCGCCGCCGAAACCAAAGAGCCCGAAGACGCGGTAAGGTTGCCGGGTGACGGGGTCGACGTGCCGCCGGAGAAAGCCGGCGTCGGCGGCGATGTAGCGCAGGGCGTCGAGCGGTTCGCCGGCCTCGACGTAGCCGCCGATGTTATGGGCGCCGAAGGAATACCATTTGAGGAGGAGCTTCCGGCCGTCGGGCCCGGTATACCAATAGACTTCGCGGGTGCGTTCGCCGAGGACGGGCTTGGCGAGCCGGCTCGCGCAGGCGCAGACGCCGCGCCAACTGTAGCGCGCTCCGGACCCGGCGAAGAGCGAGGCGAGACCGAGCGGGAGCGTCTGGTTCTCCATCGCGATCGCGAGCGGGAAACGAAGGTCGTGCGCCCGCTCGATGCGACCGGCGTAGTAGAGGCCGCGCAAGACGGCTTCGACGGGCTGGCCGCCGAAACAGGAAACGAGGGTGTTGAGCGGGACACTGATCGTGCCGTCCTTGATGCGGGCGATGAGCCGCGCGAACTCGGCCGGGCTTTTTCGTTGCTCGTAGGCGGCGAGCCAGAGGCTGCCGTCGGCATTGAAGCGCGCACGATAGGGCGAGGGGTTGGCGGCGGTCTCGTCGGCCAGCTTCAGATGAAAATCCAACATCTCGACGAAGACCCGATGGTAGGTATCGGCATCGGCGGTCCACATGAAATCGGTGTGGTCGTCGTTGGCGAGGTAGACGCGGGTGGGCTCGGCGGCGGGCAGCGCGGCGACTGCGAGAGCGAGGATAAGGAGGGCGAACGGGGACGCGGGGCGGGAGATAGGCAGCATCTTCATTTCGTTTCGAGGGCCGCGATAAGCTGGGCCATGAGGCCCATGCCCATCTGGTAAATGACTCGGTAGTCGCCGCGCTGGAGTTGTTCGCCGCCTTTGTTGGCCTGAGCGACGCCGCCGAGGAAGCCGTCCGTCGTGAGGTGTTTGACGAGTCCGTCACGACAGCGGGTTGCGGCGGTGCGAGCGCCCAGATCGAGCCAGCCTTGTTGCGCGCCGATGGCGAGGGCGGCGGCGATGCCGGCGCTGCCGGCGGTGTCGGGCGGCGTGGCCGGTTCATCGACGAAGCAGGACCAGAGGCCATCGGGGCGTTGCGAGCCGAGCGTCCACGCGGCGAGTTGTTTGAAGGATGCGATGTGCTCGGCGAGATCTGGGCGTTGCCTAAGCTCGCGGAGCGTGCGCGCGGCACCGAGAAGTTGCCACGCGATGCCGCGGGCCCAGTTGCGGTTGCCGAGTTTGCCGTCGGCGGCGTCGCGGGTCCGCCAAAAGGTTTGACCGTCGAAGAGCCGCGCGTGGCGGGTGCTGAGCTGGGTCAGGGCGAGTTGCTGCAATGCTTCATCGCGGCGGATGCGGCCGATGACCGCGAGCGGATAGCCGATGGTGTAGGAGCCCTCGCTTGAGGTGTGGCCGCCGTCGAGGATCGCGTGCTCGGCGTCGTAACGGGTGGACCAGAACGCGAGCGGCAGATCAAGGAGCGGAGAGTCGGGCTCGAGGTGCGCGAGCGCCGCGAAGGGCAGCGTGCCCTCGATGCCATAGATGCGGCCATCGCTCGCGTCACTGACGTGGTTTTCATAGACGAGTTTTCCGTCGATGACATAGCGCGCGAGCTGGCGGCGGGCGGCGTCGCGTAACCGCGCGTGAGCCGCGAGCGCGGAGAGATCGAGCAGGCCGTCCAAGACGCAGCCGCCCTGCCAACTGAAGCTTTGCACGCACGCGAGGGAATCCATCCGCGCGAAATACTCCGCCATCGCGTCCACACCACCGGGCACCAAGAGATGCGGCTGGAGCTCCGCGGGTATGCCCTCCCCGCAAGTGAACACGCGCAGGTCGCCTCCTTTTATGCGGCGCAGGCCGAGACCCTCACGCCGGAGACCCGCGACATCGGCGGCGGCGAGAGGGATTTCGAAGGGTTGAAAAATGCAGCCGTAGCGGATGTCGAAGGTGCCGACCACCCGGCCTGACTGCACTAGGAATGCTTCAATGAGTTTCTCATCGCGCACATCGAGCCCTACCGTCACCCGCAGACGCGTGGGTGTGACTGTTTCCGGCAAATCAGGCCATGTGAGGAGCAAAGGAACCTCGCCGATGGCGACCGTTTGCCAGCCGAAGGGCGAGCGTTTTCCCATTGGCATCGGCACCGCCAAGGCAGACGTCGCGCGCGCTGGAAAATGCCGTGCAAAGGTCGCACTGGGGGCGGCGCCGAGTGATCGAACGAGGCAACCAGTAGCGATGCTCGCCGTAGTCGCGCGGAGAAAGGTGCGTCGGTTCATGGGAAGCCTGCGAAACGTCAGAGTTTGCTCGTCCAGACGTTGCCGCCGGACTGAGGAAGATGAAACTCCAATTGCTTTACCGTCCCTTCGGGAGCGACGGCCTCGACCCGATGGCCGCCATTAAATCCGCGCAGCTTCAAGCGACCGGTCGCAGCGGTTTCCCGCGCCAAGCGTTTCGTTATCCAATCGGTCTGAATCAATTTCTGCCGGCGAAAGCAGGCGGGATTCGGTCGCGACTCTTTGGCCGCCGGGCCGCCGCCCGCGAGCCAGATGGCCCGATCCCTAAAACCCCAACCATTGATTAACGCGACCGCCGGATGCCCGGACGCCTCGTTGAAGATCTGCTCCGAGAAATCCGCATGGGGCGCCGCAGTCGAGGGGCCGCTGACGCAACCCCCGCTGGCAGTCCGGACACGCGTTGAGTTATTCATGCGAAGTCGGTTTACGGGATGGCGGCAATCATGGAGGCCATCCGTTCGCGGGAATACGCGCGCGCACTGGCGGCAGCCGCGCGAGCCCTGGGGAGATCGCGACCGATCTGCACCAAGCGCTCGGCGATTTGCGCCCCGCTCGTTTGATCAATTTCAAAAACCCAGTCGTTTAGCTTGAGGTCATACCACATTTGGCCTTTGCGCGTATCGGTGGGCTGCCGGACGAGCACCGAGGGCACGCCGGCAGCGATGCCCACAATGGGAGAGTGTTGTTCGAGACTTACGATGGCCGCCGCTTGAGCATACACACTGCATGCTTCCGCGGTGAGCCAATAACGAGTTAAGTAGCTCACGTGCGGCTTCACGTCGGGAGGCAATTGGTCGTAGATGAGCGTGCGCAGGAGTGGAACGGCGTAGGTCATTTCCGGCGTGAGCAGCACGCGCAACTTCGTCGCACGCACCCAAGCCGTGATACCTTCGCGCAACTTGGCGTGGTCCTTCTCCGCGAACTCCTCGTTGGCCTTGATGCGAGCAGGATTCGGCTTCGTCGTCTCCGGATGGATTTCCCAATAGGGAGTCCAACGCAGGCGAGGGATGGCACAGAGGAATTTGCCCGGCTCCATCTGGTGCTCTTGCAGGAGCGAGGCCGCAGCCACGTCATCCCGCAGATCGATCGCAAAGGTCGCATCCGGGCCGAAATTCAACTGGGGGCCAGTGATTCGACTGGCTTGCAACGCGCGCAGGGAATCGGTGTCGCGAAGGAAGACGAATTTCGCGCCCGCGAGTAATTCGCGGTGCTCCCTGATTTCCCCGTCCCCCAACGTGACTCCACCGATGCCGTAGGGTTTGCCGACTTTCTGAGCCAAGATCAGTTCCTTCAGTCCCACCAGCATGGGACCGGAGCCGTGCAGGAAGAAATCGCAGTCAGCCAGCGCGCTTTCGCGCTCCGCTTTGCTCTTGGCGATTTTCAACTTCGGAAACCGTGCGCGCAAAATCGCTTCAACGCCGCGATCCACGCTACTCGGCCAAAGGGTGATCTCGGCCTCGGGGCGATGCTCTTCCAGTAGGGCCAGCATTCCCGGGGTGTGGGCGATGTCGCCAATGTTCACCGTCTGCCACGAAGAACGGAGTAAAATGCGCGTGGGTTTCCGCGGCTGCGCGTGCAGCGCGGTGCCGAGGCTACCGGCAAGCATTGTAACGACAAAAGTGCGGCGGTTCATAAGTGGTCTGGCGTGGCCGTGACGCGGACGTTCGCGGCGGCGATCAGCGGGCGACGGGGAGCGCGGCTGCGGCGACGACGGCCATGGTCTCGCGGAGGCGGTTGCGAACGAAGTCGCGGGCGGTGGCGGCTTTGGCGCGGGCGGCGGCGGGATCGCGGGCGAGCGCGAGGACGGCGGCGGGCAGAGCGGCGGCTTCGGCGGGGACGTCCAGATCGAAGAGCCAATCACCGAGGCCAATGTCGCGCCACATGATCCCCTTCGTGCTCTGTTCCTCCCAGCGGCACACGATCGCGGGAATACCGTGGCCGATACACATGATCGGGCTGTGCATCTCGTGGCCGAAGAGGCCGGCGGAGCGGCGATAGACGCTGATGGCTTCATCGGGTAGCCAGAACGTGTCGCGCCACACGACGCGCCGACGCACGTCGTCGGGAAGTTTTTCGAAGAGCATCTCGCGCGTGATAGTCATCCTGTC
>ENA-ORBV01013577-ORBV01013577.1-microbial-mat-metagenome-genome-assembly--contig:-NODE-13577-length-12354-cov-8.773072_pt1 | contig 12354 bp, 13 predicted proteins | sample MGYA00237777_ERZ505514 | MGnify/ENA primary metagenome ERZ505514 (study PRJEB26160, sample SAMN06269048) | microbial mat metagenome | isolation source: Oligotrophic lake microbial mat | place... | reverse complement strand
GTAGCTATCCGGGGTGAGAGAGGGAGCTACAACGGAAGTTATACAGTTAAACCTAGTAGCTAAATTGTAGCTATCCGGGGTGAGAGAGGGAGCTACAACAGATGAACATGACCATAACCGAAAACCTCAATTGTAGCTATCCGGGGTGAGAGAGGGAGCTACAACAGGTGGCGCGGTGTATCTCCGCGATGCCTTATTGTAGCTATCCGGGGTGAGAGAGGGAGCTACAACAGCTGCCCCGGCGACACGGTGTAGTGTCCAATTGTAGCTATCCGGGGTGAGAGAGGGAGCTACAACCGCGGCCGTCGGCCAAACTCTAACCGACCCATTGTAGCTATCCGGGGTGAGAGAGGGAGCTACAACCTCGCTGTCCACCTATCGCTTCGGCGTTGAATTGTAGCTATCCGGGGTGAGAGAGGGAGCTACAACACCTTCGCCGTCGGCATCTCCGCCCGGGGCATTGTAGCTATCCGGGGTGAGAGAGGGAGCTACAACCCTGGACCTGATACATGAGCTCCGGCACGGATTGTAGCTATCCGGGGTGAGAGAGGGAGCTACAACTGCTGGGCGCGCTGGGTGGCGGCGCCTTCGATTGTAGCTATCCGGGGTGAGAGAGGGAGCTACAACACGAGAGGAAGGGGCTCGACTCCGAGATCAATTGTAGCTATCCGGGGTGAGAGAGGGAGCTACAACTTCTTCATGCGCTCCTGCAAAGCCTCCTTTATTGTAGCTATCCGGGGTGAGAGAGGGAGCTACAACACGAGCGCAGCGAGCCACAGCACCCACAGGATTGTAGCTATCCGGGGTGAGAGAGGGAGCTACAACGCCAACCTGAAGGATGCCGTGGACGTCGAGATTGTAGCTATCCGGGGTGAGAGAGGGAGCTACAACCCAGCCCGAAGGCTGGCCCTTTTCCGTTGTATTGTAGCTATCCGGGGTGAGAGAGGGAGCTACAACCCGGACGCAGCTTGGATGCGGTGACCTCAGATTGTAGCTATCCGGGGTGAGAGAGGGAGCTACAACGCGGATGCGGTCGGCCCCCTCGAACCTAACATTGTAGCTATCCGGGGTGAGAGAGGGAGCTACAACCACCCGGTCATGCGCAAGCCACGCCTCAATATTGTAGCTATCCGGGGTGAGAGAGGGAGCTACAACGCGCTGCACATAAGCAGCATAGGCAGCAGAATTGTAGCTATCCGGGGTGAGAGAGGGAGCTACAACGCATTATATGAGCGTGCTGCCGCAGAAAAAATTGTAGCTATCCGGGGTGAGAGAGGGAGCTACAACATCATTGGCACTCTCACTGTTGGCCAACTAATTGTAGCTATCCGGGGTGAGAGAGGGAGCTACAACGATCTGCGGCGCGGGCGGGGACGGTGCCAGATTGTAGCTATCCGGGGTGAGAGAGGGAGCTACAACGACATTCTGGCGAGCCACGGCGACGACCCGATTGTAGCTATCCGGGGTGAGAGAGGGAGCTACAACCTCCCAGGTCGAGGGCACCCGCGTTCGCACATTGTAGCTATCCGGGGTGAGAGAGGGAGCTACAACAACGGCGACGTAGGGGGCAGCGCCGTAGCCATTGTAGCTATCCGGGGTGAGAGAGGGAGCTACAACCAAGGGGACAAGGGAGCGGCAGACATTGCCATTGTAGCTATCCGGGGTGAGAGAGGGAGCTACAACCACGACGCGCGCCTCCCGCGCGTCGTTCAGATTGTAGCTATCCGGGGTGAGAGAGGGAGCTACAACAACCCACGGGTCATCAACCACCTGGATCATATTGTAGCTATCCGGGGTGAGAGAGGGAGCTACAACTCCATCGCCCAACCATCCCAACCTTCAGCCATTGTAGCTATCCGGGGTGAGAGAGGGAGCTACAACTCGCCCGGTCCCGTGGCGCGTTACGGACACATTGTAGCTATCCGGGGTGAGAGAGGGAGCTACAACGGCTTACGCTACTTAGCCCGGACTGACCTGATTGTAGCTATCCGGGGTGAGAGAGGGAGCTACAACATCACCCGAGCCAAACCGAGCAGCCCCCCGATTGTAGCTATCCGGGGTGAGAGAGGGAGCTACAACTAAAACGGCAAAGGAGACGCAAATTGAAGAATTGTAGCTATCCGGGGTGAGAGAGGGAGCTACAACCGAACTCAGACTGGGGCCAGGCCCTGAAGGATTGTAGCTATCCGGGGTGAGAGAGGGAGCTACAACCGACTGGTCTGCGGCTCAAACCAGCCAGCCATTGTAGCTATCCGGGGTGAGAGAGGGAGCTACAACACGCGGCGGTGACGGGAGAACTGTTGCCGAATTGTAGCTATCCGGGGTGAGAGAGGGAGCTACAACGGCGTGACGCGAATGGCGTGTGGCGCAATGATTGTAGCTATCCGGGGTGAGAGAGGGAGCTACAACGAACCTTCTGGAGCGGAAATGCACCGCTCCAGAAGGTTCGGCGCAGTTCCTGCGCGTTTAGCAAGAAGAAGGGCTACTGCCTTGCCTAGTCGTGCCAACGGCCGCATCAGCGGCCCTTTACGCATTGAATGGATTCCGGATATCGCTGCGCGATTCCGGAATGACGGCCCTGTTGAGATCGAACGACTGGCTGCCCGCCGATTTTCCGTCGCGCGTCAGCGTGACCGTGTCGGAGTCACCCTCCGCCAGGACTTCGGAACTGAACGAAACCCCCATCGATCAACGGGCGTTTTCGATCTTTGCATGCAGTCGTGCGAGCACCACCTCCGCCGGAATCCAGGCCGTTTTCCCCGCTTCCATGCCGGTGACCCGGCGTCTGATTTCCTCGTCCCATGCCTTGGCGATGGCTGCGGGGCTACCGTCCGGCGCAGCCTCCAAGCTGACGATCAGGCGATGGATCAGTTAGTCGCGCTCACTGGGCGAAAGCAGCAAGGCTTGCGCTTCAATCGCTTGCAAGGCATCAGTCATGGGCGCTCCACGCTGGACTGCGCATGAGTATGCCAGCACTGCACACGTGACGGATACAGACCAGAAGCGGCCCTCTGCGAACTCAACGGATTCCGGAGTTCGCGTTGCGATTTCGGAATGACGGGGGCTACCTACGATGCAGCGGTCGAGCGGCTCGTCCAGTGCTACCTTGCTTGCGTTCTTGATGCTCTATACTTGTTCATATATATTCTGAGTATGCTCCCGGTCGAAAAAACGCTGGTATGGATCGGCAGCAGCTACAAGGACTTGATGGCCCTGCCCGCGGACGTTCGGCGGCTATTCGGCTTCGCGCTGTCGTTGGCGCAGTCTGGCGACAGACACGATGCGGCGAAGGTGTTGAAGGGCTTTGGTGGCGCCGGGGTGCTTGAGGTGTTGGAAGACGATGCGGGCAGCACGTACCGCGCCGTTTACAGCGCGAAAAGTGGCCGAGGCGTATGTGGAGGAGTTACAGAAATGAAAAAACGACGCATCCATGGCATCAAAGTGCAACGCGGTTCGGGCAACGTGTTTGCCGACCTTGGGCTGCCCGACGCGGACAAGCTCAAGATCAAAACCGGCCTGGTGATCGAGATCAGAAAAGCCATGCGCGGTCTGGACCTGACGCAACAGGAGGCCGCCAGGCGCATGGGCATTACACAGCCCAAGGTGTCCGACATGATGCGCGGCAACTTCGCCAACCTCTCGGAGCGCAAGCTGATGGATTGCCTGACGCGGCTCGGCTACGACGTGGAAATCAGCATTCGGCCGGCGCGATCAGAAGTCGGTCACCTGAGGCTCGCTACGGCCTGAAAGCTGCCGCAGCCAGCGCGTCGCGAAAGCGCGCCCTTCTCCCTGGATGGCGCGTTAGCGCAGCGATTACCGAGTGACGGCCGGCTATTTCACCTCGAAGGTCTTGCTGCCCGCCGGCTTGCCGTCGAGCATGAGCGTGACTGTGTATTTGCCGGCCGGCCAGCCGCTCGCCTTCTCGATGTGAAATTCCGTCACGCCAGGACCGGCAGGCGTCATTTCCTGCACGCTCTCCATGACTTTCTGTCCGTCGCCGTAGGTCCACAGCGCGGTGAGCGTGACCTTCGCACCGGTGCCGCCCTCGGTGGCCACCGATGCGTAGATGGTGTCCTTGGGTCCGAACGCCTGCATGGACTGCGTCACCTTCTTGTCGGCGCCGATGGCGTTGCCGAGGTCGATGCTCTTGACGCTGACGGCAACCGGCGCGGGGGCTGGTGCTGGTGCGGCAGCCGGCGGCGGCTTCGGCGCTTCGGTCTTGCCGCAGCCAGCGGTGACGGCGGCAAGAACGGTGATCGCGAACGCGGCGGCAACCGTGCGGAGTGGGGTCGTATGCATGATGGTCTTTCCTTGTCTTAAACCGGCGTGGTGGGAATCTTGATCTTCTGGCCGGGGAAAATCTTGTCCGGGTCCTTGATGACGTCGCGGTTCGCCTCGAAGATCTGCTTCCATTTGGCGGCGTCGCCCAAGCTGCGCTTGGCGATCTTCGACAGCGTGTCGCCGGACACGATCGTGTAGAGGTTGTAGGCGGGGCCGGCGGGCGCGGTGGCAGAACTGCCGCCGGTGACGTCGGAGAAATCGGGTTTCGGGTCGGTCATGGTCGTTGCTCCTTTGCGCGAAACGGTTGCGACAGGGTAGGCGGGCTGGCCTACAAACTTGGCTCACGGCTTTATAGAAAGCCGGAAGCGGTAGACGGTAATCGGTAATCGGTAATCGGACGCTGCAGCAGCGCGGGTAATCCGGCAATCTCACCGTCGTTTGGTCCAATAGCCCGGTCTGCGACGCTGGTGAGCCAGGGCAACGACGATAATGGATTCCGATGTCGGCCGGTAAACCAGATCGTAAGGAAAACCATGCAGAGGCAAACGGCGCACCTGGTGGCGGATTCGCACGCCCACTTCGGGGCGATCCCGCAGTTGCTACGTCAACCGTTCAATCGCGCCCCTGCAGTCCCCCGCCACCTCCAACCCGGCGCTAAGGCGATAATAATCAACGATGGCATCCAGCTCCGCCTCGGCCTGCGCCTGCCAGAAAATATTCACGCACCGGCTTTGCGCGATGCGGCGTCTAGCCTTGAAAAAACTTCCTCTTGAGAGATCAGCACTGCCGTGCCGGTTTCGATTGCCGCCACGCGCCGCCCGATTTCCTCATCCCAGGCTTTGGCGATCTCCTCGGGGGAGCCATCCGATCCCTCGTCAAGACTCAAGATCAGGCGGTGGATCAGATCCCCGCGTTCTTTCACCGGCAGTTGCCGGGCTTGCGTTTCAAGTTCTTCGACGGTCGCGGCCATGGCGAACCTCCTGCCCCAAAGATCGTGCGGATGCATGCTAGCAGTAACTCGATGACCGAAACAGGCCCGCCCGGTTGGCGCGATAAGCAATGACTACTGACCAAGCAGCGCACGCCTTGCCAGCGTGCGCTGCTTGAAGCAAGCCAAACATAACGCAACCCGGCACTGGATTCCGGACATCGCTTTGCGATGCCGGAATAACGGGACCAGGCTACTCCAGCGCCTTGACCATGTCGTCGACGACTTTCTTCGCGTCGCCAAACACCATCATGGTCTTGTCCATATAGAAGAGATCGTTGTCGAGGCCGGCGTAGCCCGCCGCCATCGAGCGTTTGACCACGATCACGGTGCGCGCCTTGTCCGCTTCCAGGATGGGCATGCCGAAGATCGGGCTGCCGGGCGTCTTCGCCGCCGGGTTCACCACGTCGTTGGCACCCAGTACCAGCACCACGTCGGTGTTCGGGAAGTCGCTGTTGATGTCGTCCATCTCCAGCACCTGGTCGTAGGGAATCTCGGCTTCCGCCAGCAGCACGTTCATGTGGCCGGGCATGCGGCCCGCCACCGGGTGGATCGCGAAGCGGATGTTGACGCCCTTTTCTTTCAGCTTGTGCGCAAGCTCCTTCACGGCATGTTGCGCGCGGGCCACCGCCAGACCGTAGCCCGGCACGATGATCACGGAGTCGGCGTTGCCGATGAGGAAGGCCGCGTCGTCCGCGCTGCCGCTGCGGTGGGTCTTCTGCGTGCCGTCCCCCGCCGCCACCGTGCCGCCCTCGCTGCCGAAGCCGCCGAGGATCACCGACAGGAACGGCCGGTTCATGGCCTTGCACATGATGTACGACAGGATCGCCCCGGAAGACCCCACCAGCGAACCGGCGATGATCAGCATGGTATTGCCGAGCGAGAAGCCGATGCCCGCCGCCGCCCAGCCCGAGTACGAGTTGAGCATGGAGATCACCACCGGCATGTCCGCCCCGCCGATCGGGATGATGATCAGGAAGCCGAGCACGAAGGCAATCGCGAGCATGAGCGCGAAGGCCGTCCAGTTGGTCTGCGGGTCGAGGAAGAACCACACGCCGCAGCCGATCATCGCCAGCGCCATGAGCAGGTTCACGGCGTGCTGCCCGGGGAAGGTGATCGGCGCGCCGCTCATGCGCGCGGACAGCTTGAGGAAGGCGATCACCGAGCCCGACCACGTCATTGCGCCGATGAAGCTGCCGAGAAACAGTTCGAGCTTCGCCCCGGTCGGGATCGGCTGGCCCGCGGCCTGCACGATGCCGAAGGAAGCCGGGTTGTGGACGGCCGCCACGGCGATGCATACGGCCGCGAGACCCACCAGCGAGTGCATGAAGGCAACGAGTTCCGGCATCGCGGTCATCTGCACGCGCCGCGCGATGACCGTGCCGATCACGCCGCCGAGCGCGATGGCCGCGAGGATCAGCGCCCAGTTCTTGACCAATGTCAGCGTCGTCAGCACGGCGATCGCCATGCCGACCATGCCGAACAGGTTGCCGCGCCGTGAGGTGACCGGCGAGGACAGGCCCTTCAGGGCGAGAATGAAAAAGACGGACGCGACGAGATAGGCGAGCCCGACCTGGTTCGGCGTCATGCCGCCCCCTGCGCGTGATGAGTGGAATCACTCATCCCAGTACCCCGTCTCTCGTCTCTCGTCTCTCGCCTCACTGCGTGGCTCCCTTCTTTTCTTTCTTCTTGAACATGTCGAGCATGCGCTGGGTGACCAGAAAGCCGCCGAACACGTTGATCGCGGCGAGCGCCACGGCCGCCGCACCCAGCCAGGCGCCCCAGTCCGTTTCGGCGGGGCCGGCGGCGAGCATCGCGCCGACGATGATGATCGAGGAAATCGCGTTGGTCACCGACATGAGCGGCGTGTGCAGCGCCGGCGTCACGTTCCAGACGACGTGGTAGCCGACGACGACGGCGAGCACGAACACGGTGAGGGCGCTGATGGTGGGATCGACGGTCATTGTTGTTCCTTCGGAGCGGTGAAGGGTAAATGGTGAAGGGTGAAGGGATTCATTCCACCCCTCCAGCTACCGCGAGCCATCGTGACTTTCATGCAACACCCTTCACTGTTCACCATTTACCGTTCACCGTTTGGCAACAATATCGCCGTTGATCGTCACCAGCGTGCCAGCGACGACTTCGTCCTCGCGGTTGACGTTGAGCACACCGGTCTTGGGATCGACGATCAGGGCGAGGAAATTGAGCAGGTTGCGGGCGAACAGGGCGCTGGCATCCGCTGCCACCAGCGCGGCGAGGTTCGGAATGCCGACGATGCGCACGCCGTTCTTGACGGCGATCTTGTCCAGTTCAGAGCCTTCGACGTTGCCGCCCTGCTCCACCGCCATGTCCACGATGACGGAACCGGGCTTCATCGCCTCGACCGTGGCGGCCTTGATCAGCTTGGGCGCCGGCCGGCCGGGGATCAGTGCGGTGGTGATGACGATGTCGGACTGCGTGGCGCGCTGGTGCACGAGTTCCGCCTGCCGCCGCATCCAGTCCGCCGGCATCGGCTTGGCGTAACCGCCTTCGCCCTTCGCAATTTCGCGTTCCTCGACCGTCAGGTACGGCACGTCGATGAACTTGGCGCCCAGCGATTCAACTTGTTCCTTCACCGGCGGCCGCACGTCGGAGGCCTCGACCACCGCCCCGAGCCGTTTGGCGGTGGCGATGGCCTGCAGGCCGGCCACGCCGACGCCGAGGATCATGACGCGGGCGGCCTTCACGGTGCCCGCCGCGGTCATCAGCATGGGCATGAATTTCTGGTACAGGTCGGCGGCCATGATCACCGCCTTGTAGCCGGCGATATTGGCCTGCGAGGACAGCACGTCCATGCTCTGCGCCCGCGAGATGCGCGGCAGCGATTCCATGGCGAAGGCGGTGATGCCGGCGCGGGCGAGCGCTTCGATGCCATCGGTGTGGAAGGGATTGAGCAGGCCCAGCAGGAGCTGGCCGCTCTTCATCTGCGCCAGCTCCGCCGCTTCGGGCGCGCGCACCTTGAGGATGATCTCGGCCTGCTGGTAGACCTCGGCAGCGGTGGCGGCGATCGTCGCGCCGGCCTCCGTGAACTGCGCGTCGGGGATACTGGCCGCAACGCCCGCACCCGCCTGCACCAGCACCGTGTGTTTGCCGCCGGTCAGAAGCTTCTTGACCGTCTCCGGTGTGGCGGCCACCCGGGTCTCCCCCGCGCGCGTCTCCGCCGGAATGCCGATCTTCATTTTGGGGACTGCTCCCTGACTATTTTGAAGCCGGATTATAGGCCACGGCCCCGCTCAGAACCGGTAGAGATTGCCCGGATTGTCGGCCAGGATGCGGCGGCGGACCGTTTCATCGGGCGCCCATTCCGCCAGCAGATCGAGCAGGTCCGCGTCATCGGGCGGCGCCCCCTTCACCGAAGGATGCGGCCAGTTGCTCGCCCACAGTAGCCGCTCCGGCACGGCCGCGACCAGTTCGCTGGCCAGCGCGCCGATGTCGTCGTAGGCCGGCGGCCCGGATTTCGATCCGTGGTAGGGCGCGGACAGCTTGACCCAGCAGCGGCCGCCGTCGACCAGGCGGCGCAGCACCGGCCAGCCGCCGCGCTCGCGTGCCACCGGCGCCGTGAAGCGGCCGATGTGGTCCACCACCAGAGCGCAGGGCAGGGCCTGCAACTGCTTTTCACGTTCCGCTAGCTGTTCGCCCGGCAACTGCAACTGCACGTGCCAACCCACTTCGGCCGCGAGGCTCGCCATCGGGGCCAGGTCGTCCCAGCCGAGCCCGCCCTCGGGGAACATGTGAAAGCGGATGCCGCGCATGCCCAGCGCATCGAGGCGTTGCCACTCGGCGAGCGGCGCCGATGGATCGATCACCGCCACGCCCCGCGCCGCATCCCCCAACGCCGCCATCGCATCGAGCGTGCAGGCGTTGTCCGCACCGTAGCAGGCGGGCTGCACGATCACTACCCGCTGCAGGCCGAGGCGCTCCTGCAACGCGCGGTAGGCGGCGACGGTTGCGTTGCGCGGCGGCACCGTGAGCCCGGGCACCGTGGCGAAGCGCGGATCGAAGATATGCATGTGCGTGTCGCAGGCGCCCGGCGGCATGGCTAGGCGCTGCGTCATTTGAGTGCAAATCCGCGCAGTTGCGCCGCCCGCGCGGATGCGCCGGCCATCATGAAGGCCAGATCGCTGCCGGCCAGGATGAAGCGCATGCCGAGTCCGATATAGGACTCCATCAGTTTGGGATCGTAGACGCCACCCATGCCGGGGAACTTGCCGTGCTTGCGGCAGGCCGCAATGACCGCCTTATACGCCTCCGCCACGCGCGGATCGGCGAACTGGCCGTGAATGCCCATTTCCGCGCACAGGTCGTTGGTGCCGATGAGGAGCACGTCCACGCCCTCGACGGCCGCGATCGCGTCCGCGTTGGCCACTGCCTGTGGCGTCTCGATCATCACGATCACCAGCGTTTCCTCGTTGGCCTTGCGTGTCGCCTCCGCGGTCGGATGCGTTTCGAAGCGGAGCATGGGCTGGTTGCCCGCCACCGAGCGGTGGCCGATCGGCGGGTAGCGGCAGGCTTCGACGGCCTTGCGCGCCGCTTCCGGCGTGTCCACATGCGGGAACACGACGCCCAGCGCACCGTTGTCCAGCACGCGCGCCGCGTGGTGATGCTCATGACCCGGCACACGGACGATCGGCGTGACGCCGGTCGCGATCGAGGCCATGGCGATCTGGCAGGCCGCGTCGAGATCGAGCGAACTGTGCTCCATGTCGATGAACAGCCAGTCGTAGCCGCAGGTGCCGGCGATGGTGGCGATGTCCACGGTGCGCGATTGGCGCAGGCCGAAGCCCAGCGCGAGCCCGCCCGCCGCGAGTTGCTGTTTGGTACGGTTGATTGGGTGCTCCACCGCGCTTCTCCCCTGGTTGTTTGTCTCGATGTTAGGCGGCGGCGGTTAAATCCTCAAGCATGCTGGCGGCCAGTGTCTCGATACCCCCTTGAGGGATACGCCGAGGACGCCAAGAAGATCCGAAAAGCGAGAGGCATAGACGAGAGACGAGAGACGAAAGGTCGTCGCGACCCGACCTTCTACCCACTTCTATCTTCTCTCGTCTATCGTCTATCGTCTATCGTTGCTGTTTTCTTGGCGCACCCCTCAAGGGGGTATCGAGACTTTGGCGGCAAATCAGGTCTTGGGGGCAGACCCGCCCGCTATAATCACCCCATGTCCCGCATCCGGGTTCTGCCCGACCTCCTCGTCAGCCAGATCGCCGCCGGCGAAGTCGTCGAACGCCCCGCCTCCGCGTTGAAGGAACTGCTCGAGAACGCAATCGACGCCGGCGCGCGCAGCATCGCGGTGCTCCTCTCCGCCGGCGGCGCAAAGATCATCAAAGTCACCGACGACGGCGGCGGCATTGCGCAGGACGAACTCGCCCTTGCCCTCACCCGCCATGCCACCAGCAAGATCGGCACGCTGGAGGATCTGGAGCGCGTCGGCACCCTCGGCTTCCGCGGGGAAGCCCTGGCGAGCATCGCTTCCGTGTCTGAACTGGCGCTGACCAGCCGCACCGAAGACGACAAGCACGCTTGGCAGGTCGTCGCCCGCGGCCCGGAGATTCCGCCGCCGGCCCCCGCTACCCACGCGCGCGGCACGTCCATCGAAGTGCGCGACCTGTACTTCAACACGCCGGCGCGCCGCAAGTTCCTCAAGACCGAGCAGACCGAATTCGCGCACTGCGAGGAAGCCTTCGTGCGCGCCGCGATCGCCCATCCGGCCGTCGCCTTCGCCCTCCAGCACAACGGGCGCGTGGTCCACAACCTGAAGGCGCAAGCGCCCATGGACCGCGTGCGGGCACTGCTCGGCGACGACTTCGCCGCCGCCGCGATTCCGGTGGATGAAGGCGGCCCCCTGCTCCGGATCACCGGCTACGCCGCCAAGCCGACTTTCGCCCGCGCCTCGCGCGATGTTCAGTACTGCTTCGTCAACGGCCGCTTCGTGCGCGACAAGCTGCTGGCGCACGCGCTGCGGCAGGCCTACGCCGACGTGCTGCACCACGAGCGCTTCCCCGCCTACGTGCTGTTTCTCGACATCGACCCGGCAGTGGTGGACGTCAACGTGCACCCGACCAAGATCGAGGTGCGCTTTCGCGACTCGCGCGCCGTGCACCAGTTCGTGTTCCACGCGGTGCACAAGGCGCTGGCCGCCACCGGCGGCGGTGCGGTGCCGGCCGTCGCGCCTTCCTCTCCGGTAACCGGCTCCGGCTGGACACCCGGCAACCGCTGGGCACCCCCGCGGCAGTCGTCGATGCCGCTGGCGCCGTTGGGCGCGGCTGAAAAAACGGCCCTGTATGACACGCTGTTCGGCCGCCGGACGGATCCCGCCACCGGCATCGCCCTGGCCGACGCGCCCGCCGATACCGAGGCGCCGCCACTGGGGTACGCGCTCGGCCAGCTGGCCGGCATTTACGTGCTGGCGCAGAACGCGCACGGCCTGATCGTCGTCGACATGCACGCCGCGCATGAACGCATCATGTACGAGAAGCTCAAATCGGCACTGGATACCCGCGCGCTCGCCGCGCAGCCGCTGCTGGTGCCGGTGAGCTTTCCCGCCAGCCGGCTGGAGATCGAAACCGCGCAGGCCGAGGCCGCCACGCTGGAGAAGCTCGGCTTCGAAATCGCCCTGCTCGGCCCGGAAACGCTGGCCGTGCGCAGCGTGCCCGCGCCGCTCGTCGATGCCGATGCGGGCGCGCTCGCGCGCGACGTGCTGCGCGAAATCCGCGAGTACGGCGCAACCCGCGCGCTGGAAGAACAGCGCAACACCCTGCTCGGCACCATGGCCTGCCACGCCGCGGTGCGCGCCAACCGCCGGCTCACGCTGCCGGAGATGAACGCCCTGCTGCGCGACATGGAAGCCACCGAGCGCGCCGACCAGTGCAACCACGGCCGGCCGACCTGGTTCCAGATCACGGTCGGCGAACTGGACAAGATGTTTTTGCGCGGCCGCTGACGCGCCGCGAGTGATGGGTGATGGGTGATGGGTTATGGGTTATGGGTTATGGGTAATGGGTAATGGGTAATGGGTAATGGGTAATGGGTAATGGGTAATGGGTAATGGG
>ENA-ORBV01013575-ORBV01013575.1-microbial-mat-metagenome-genome-assembly--contig:-NODE-13575-length-12355-cov-7.811696_pt1 | contig 12355 bp, 12 predicted proteins | sample MGYA00237777_ERZ505514 | MGnify/ENA primary metagenome ERZ505514 (study PRJEB26160, sample SAMN06269048) | microbial mat metagenome | isolation source: Oligotrophic lake microbial mat | place... | reverse complement strand
GTCAGGGCGGGTGGGCAACAGTTGCTGCAAGAATTCCATTCATCCAGTCTTCTTCAATCATGCTTCACCCCAACTCTAATAAAAATGCAGCATCACCCCATTGCCACATCACTCACCCCCCCCCCACTAACTGCCACTCAGTGTGCCGGTACTTGGACGCAGAGTACCTCCGTAAGCGGCTTCGATGACCCTGCCTGTGACCACAACCAACGACACAGTCGGTGTTGCCTCATTATTTCAATCGCTTGGATGAATGAACCTCCAGGGTAACCATCAGCCATTAAACGAGGTAGATAGCACAAGGATGAGCCAGACATCTTGTTCGTTCTCTTGGCAGATATGTGTGCTCTGTTGCTTGCTTCTCCACTTGTCCGTGGTTTCCTCGTTTTCCATCTGCCATCAGAGTTTCAGTCGTCTGCATCGTAATGTACTGGGTTGCGATTCAAGAGAATCTTTTTGGAAGGGGCAATCATTGATTTTAAGAGATTCCTTTAATGTGGATGGAAACACTGGAAAAATCCAGCAGAAAAATCAAGAATACACAACAACTTCCCTTGACCTACTGGCCAAGCTGAAACGGGATTTGGCAACCCTCACGGCACTTAAACCTCCACAGCCTTCGGCAGACGAATCGATACAACCTGCCATTGTCAGTGCCGGCTCGAGTTATACACGCATTTGGACACATTCGACTTGGAAAGTGCAAAGCGACCCACCTCATAGACGATACGTTCGACACATACTTCGCTGGCACAAGAGTACGACGGCCCGCAAAGTTTTACCTACTGTTGTGCTAGCTTGCCTCTGGAGTGTGGTAGTGTCCCTTTTAACCAAGTATTGTGCCACGGCGGATGTTCGATATACAGTGATGATTCCAGTCCAAAAGCTGTTAACTAGTGCGGCTTCGTCGACGTCTCCGGCATTTTCCTTCTTGTCGGCACCCTTGGCCTTGCTGCTAACCCTTCGTGCCAATGCCAGCATGGCCCGTCTCTTGGAAGCAAGACAGGCATGGGGACGATTGGTAAGTTGTTTCTATTTCTTTTCTTTTTCCAACCAGAGCGATTCGCTTCATGCCACTTGATGGTGTGATTTGGCGTCCAATGTAATACAACGCACTTCATAACAATACAACTAACGGCAATTCGTTCCGCATGAATCAGGTACTACATGCAAGAAATCTTTCAAGTATTATTAAGACCTATGTCTACCCGATCAATCCGTCAGCGGCTGTGTTGATGGTTCGCTACTTGGCCATGCTCGGGTGGCTTCTAAAAGCACAATTAAGGGCAGAAGACGACACGCCAGTCATGCGGCTCATGTTGAACGATGCGGAATCCGAGTGGCTCTCATCGCAACCCAAACGAAGCGTGGCCGTCGTTTCCAGAGTGCGGGAGATTTGTGCTCTGGCACTCTCCCACAACATGGCGTCCACCACAAATGGGCCGACCATGGACTACTCGGCCACTCAATTGGTGGTAGAGGAACAGATCCGGGAATTGGCATCGGTGGTAGGAATTTGTGAACGGTTGTTTGGATCTCCCACCCCTCCTACCTATACACGACACTTGAGTCGAGTCATGGCCATGTGGTTGCTTTTATTGCCTGTTTCTCTGATTGCCACATCGGGGGGGCGACTGTCTACGGTAGGGGTTTCTTGTGCTTCCACCGTAGCAGCCTACGTTTTCGTGGGTCTTGATGATGTTGGCATGGAAATTGAAAATGTCTTTCAGCTTTTACCTCTTCAACAACTTGCTGCTGCCACACAAAATGACGTGGCAAATCCGTTCTTATCGGAACCACCAGAGTTGGATATTTGAATGTACAAATAAAAGTCCATTATGCTCACAGTATTAATTTTGATGTTCATGTTACATATTCTAGACGTGTAATACCCATTCCCTGCCTGCAATGCATCGATACTCTTGACCGAAGTTCTGCTGAATTGAAGACAATACAGAAGCATAAAGGTTCCCGCATGCTGTTTAGAACCCGGAGGACTTATTCTCCACATTTTAGCAGAAACATCCACAGAGTTGTGGTGCATGTGATTGAATGCGTCCTTTGCTTTCCCGATGCCTATGAGACCGGCCACTGCTTGTCGTTTGGGTGCGTTTTCGGCTACATACGAAATAAAGATTGGTTAGCTACTAGCCCTTTAGAGGCTTTATCCTGTTCAAAAGGGAAGGTCTAGCTAGCTAGCTAGAGTGGGCTCTCCGGCTCTCCGGCTCTCCAGCTCCGCTGCCTTCTTGCACCCTACTCTAGCTAGCTACAGTAGGGAGACTTAGTAGGAGCGTACGCACCATACTCGTACTAATAGTTACTACAGTTAGTGAGTACTAGTAGTAGTACTATGCTACACAACCGACGTCCAAATAAAGTCAACCATGCCGAAGAAGTCGGCGTCCGAGGTCAAGAAATGTTGAGTAGTGGGAGCCAGTGAATCACGCGTGGAGGCAATTTTTGTCTCATTATTCCTTCTTCGGCGAGAAAACAAGATTTAATTTTCATCAACAGTAGTCATAGATATTTTGACTCTAAATGTTAATTTGCTAGGGCTATCGAAAAAAAGGGAGTGGGTGGAAGCACTTGCTTAGGAAACAGCATTATGGAATATCACCAAGGGCTCACAAGCTAGCTAGAGGTTAGCTGGGGGGGGCTTTTTCAAAAGTAAACCGATTGACACCAGCAATATAGCTGATCTCTTTATTTCCGAAAGTTCATGCTAGTATACCATGCCAGTCTACGATATCCATCCGTATGGCTTCTGGTCTTATAACTACCAGGCAACAAATGAAAAAGACAGCGAAGATGCATTTGAACTCGTTCAGGATAGCTGGTTGGGTTGTATGTCCCCTTTTAGTTCGGGGTATAAGGCTACCATGGCAGCGAGAAGTCCTGGTTATGTTATCGACTCGGATGCTTCTAGTGGCGCTAGTGACAACGACAACAGCAACAACGAACAACTCATGCGAGTGGAGGAAGTCATCTTGGGTTGGACCGAAGGAGGATGTTGCTCCTGTTTTTTACGCCCAGCTTTTGCTTTATATAATGCCAAAAACATCCGCTACGCGACAGTAATACAGGAAAATGCAGAGACGAACCCCTGTTGTTCCGCCGATTACTTTTACAAGGTCGTAAAAGCTGGGCCTGAACCATTGTGTCGTGATAAAGTTAAGGAGATCCGCTCTTCTGACGACAACAGCTCTATTACCGATGATGGGTCCGAAGAAGACGAATCCCCAGTTTGGATGACGATCATTGAAGATGTTGGAGATGATTTGTGGTTGTCGAATGGTACATCAACCTACACGTTTCGACTCTGGAGGCAACCGGAACAGCGATCTAGCCGTCGAGGCATGAAGAAAAGGCGCAACAAGTACTGCAAACTCCAAAAGGTGGCAAGACTATCTATAAACTTTTCCTTGTGTTCACCACAACACAGACTCCAAATTAATCATCCGGATACAACACGGGAGGAACGACATACTATTATGGCGCTGGGGCTCCTTATTGTGAAACTCGCTGAAGAGAAGCGCCATAAGGATGCGGGCCCTATCTCTTCCGCCGTATGATACTAAGAGCAATCACGAAATGGAGTGTCTGAGACGTTCGAAAGGACATTGAGTTGTCTTTTTGACCCCCCTTCCTCAAGAGAGGATGTACGACTACGAATAGACAACCATACTCTTCACGTCCATCCCAACAGAATTTCTAGCCCCGCCCAGCCCAGTTTTTCAGAGTTGCAGTGGACATTCTTACCCATGTCCTTAGCATCGACTGGCTTGCTGTTATCGGTGGCTGACTTTATGTGTTTTACACTGAAGGCGGAGCTCCAGAAGGAATTTAGAACTCACCCATTCCAAAAGGTTGGCACCATTGACTCATGCTAGCATCTTCCCGTTTCGCGAGCCTCGATAATCAAGAAGGAATTGAGTGTGCTATTTGGTCCGTCAAAGACCCATTCGACGGGTTTGAGGTATTTTTTAAGAGACAAGAAATTTTCAAACAACAATGCAAATGTGCACCGAAAGCTAGTTTTTACATTTGTACAGATCAAGTTTGCATCGTAGTTAACGAGCGTGACATGAGTCAAACTCTTGTAGTTTCCATTTTTGTCAGTTGCAGTGCTGTAATGATATTATCTGGGTATCCGCCTTTTCCTTGAAAGACCATCTTAAAAATGTGTTCGTTGGTCAAACATTTCGCCTGTAGCGTTGAACGTTTGCACGGTCCTCTGTCTCCTTGTTCCCGTTGAAATCGGCATGCAGTTCAGAATAAGATTCGGATGCGCCAGTGAAGAAGCAACCATGGAGATATTGCTCTGAAATGGGGTGAAGCGCTTCAGATTTATGAACTCCACCTCTTTGTTGAAGACCAAATCAGCCTCTTCTTTCCACTTGGGGGACAATTTGAGAAGTAGGTGTGCCTTTCGTGTCTTCTGAACAGCCACCATTCTGAACGAATACTGCCCAAGGCAGTACCATTGGAAATATGTCGAGAGGATCGGGACAGAGAACACTATTAGTTAGAATGCACATGCCCGATTGGGACCTTTGCTTTTTGTGGTCGACTCTGGCCCAAGGTAGCGAAAGCTGTTCCCTGCTAATCGCTACCAGTATCCACGATAAGTAATATCTCTCTAGCAAGACCTTTACGGGTGAGAGTGGCCCGGCTGGCGGAGAAACTAGGGCAAAAAGTCAAGGGAAATCCACTCATTGGAATCCCATGTGGCACTATCTGGTGGCTGTTGAATAGCCGTCCCCGACGGCTGTATTTGTGGGCCTAGCTAGATGGTTGGCTAGAAAATGACAGAACTACAGTAAAATTCAAACAGCTTGAGAGAGGCCATGCCTTTAGCGCGATGCTCGTCCGACGAGAGCCGTCTGTTGTTACAATTCAAATCGTTGAATCCGAATAACTGCCTATAATTTTCTTTGAAGGAAAAGAAAGGCATTACAATTGTGTTCGCTATCACTGAACCGTAGAAAAGCCAACGGGAAGTGCATTGCTTTGACAACGTCAGGTGAAACATTCGAAAAACCCATAATTATATAAAACCTTGTATTATCTTCATGTTAGGAGTAGTCATTTTGTAGTTACTTGGTTTGGGCAGCAACAGCTCCAATGCGCTGCTTGATGGCTGCCTGGTCTCCAAGGTAACGTCCCTGCAAAGGAAAAATAGCTTCCTTGGAAGGAATGGGTTTCAAATTTTCATCCAATTCGTAGACAAGTGGAACGCCGGTGGGAATGTTCAATTCACAGATATCATCGGAACTAATGCCATCCAAATGCTTGACCAAGGCACGCAAGGTGTTTCCATGGGCGGCAATCAAAATCTTTTTTCCGCTCTTGATATCGGGAGCAATTTCATTTTCCCAGTCGACCAAAAAGCGTGCTTCCGTAAGTTTGAGAGATTCCGTCAAGGGGAGATCAGCCTTTGGAACGTCTTTGTACATGGGATCATTGCCCGGGTAATACTCCGAGCTCTCCTCACAGGGTGGAGGAGGAATATCGTAGGAACGTCTCCAAACCAAAACCTGATCTTTGCCATGTTTATCGACGGTTTCTTGTTTGTTGAGTCCTTGGAGAGCTCCATAGTGACGTTCATTCAGTCTGTGTATTTTTTATAAGGTTGGCGTGGCAGGTAATAGAGGTAAGAAAAAGGCTGAGAACATGACTTCCTCTGGCTTTTTCAAATCGAATATTAAAAAGAAAACGAAAGCAAAAATCAAAGTAAAAAATACATACCTCCATTTGTTGACAATCGGAATGTACATGAGATCCAACTGTTCTAGACAATTCCACAAGGTTTTAATGGCTCGTTTCAAGGTGGAAGTGTAGGCTTTGTCAAAGGTAAATCCAGCTTCTTTCAACAATTTTCCACCGGCAATGGCTTCTTGCTCTCCCTTTTCGGAAAGGGGGCAATCGTACCATCCCGTGAATCGATTTTCGTCATTCCATGTCGATTCTCCGTGACGGATCAAGACCACGGTGTATTTCATGCAAAGTTCCGTGTTGGAACTGGATCGAACGGGAGTACTGACGCGAGGGCTGTGTCAAACAGAAGTGAAAAAAAGATAAGAAATGAGATAAAATCCGAAGAAAAATTCAGAAAGATAAAGGAGCCCGGAAGCCTTCCTTCGACAGGAGAGACAAACCAACCACAAATAATTTTGAAAGGCACAGCACTCACCGCACAGCTTTTCCCAAGAACCCATTTTGAGAAGTAAACGCCGAGGCGGCTGTCGCCAAGGCAAAGAAACGCAAAAAGCTAAAATTCATGGTTGCAAAATTCGAATTAAAAAGTCTTGACAAAATAAAATAAGTTATGACGCTCAAAAGTGACCCGAAGAGAAATAAAACTGAGCTAATATTATCGATGCCACAACACTACTGGTAATTATTCAAGAACCGAAGTAAAGGTACTAGCTAGTACTGGTATTGCCAACGAATCTTTTGCGCTTGCATTTTATTGATGGGTCGAGATACGATTTGATGGCGACATCACAAGAGGCGTGCGAAGATCGAGGTGATGGCTGGCATGCTATGGAAGAAGCAAAACGCCACCAACATCAGTCATGGATCGACGTACTAGTACGAATACCGGTCAGATTTTGCTACGTCACTGTCGCCGACGCGCGAGAGATCTTAACAGTTTTAAAGAGCACATGTGCGCCCTACAACATCTTCTCTTCTTCATCATCCATCCAACTGTTTGTTCCCAGCATTATTTGTTTTTCTTCAGTGAATCTTCATCGTCAAACATACAAAACCAACTACACTAAGGCTAGCTTTCTACTATCTATCTAGCTACTAGAGTAGTAGTAGAACTTGCTCTGGCAGACAATAGCTTCACCTCTGTGAAATATCGAACACCCAAAGCTTTTTTTGCTTTCTTTACAAGCAGCTGAAACCAAGTTGTAGCCGCTGGCATACGGAGTTACGGACGGCTACGTAAAATTCTAATCGCGTCCCATTCTCGCGTCAAATTCGGGCCGAGTCAGTCAGTGAGTCCCTAATAGTGCTGCTATACGATTAGCTAAAGCGCGTTGAGTTCAAGCCAGTTATATCAAATTATCAAGGGCCAGCAGAAATCTCAGCGCGGACGATCGCTTCGACGATATCATACAAGGTTGAGCAACAATATTAGAACCGACTGGAAGCAGATTTCAAATCCAATAAAAATCCAAATCTAGTCATGTCCAGCCCACAGCATTATAGTCCCAAGCACGGGGCACGGGCTAATTCAAATGATTGGATGGATGACAGTTCCAGTGGTGTCGTCGTCGGTGGTTCTGATGAGCGACTGCCCTTGTTGGGTGCTTCCAATACCCGTCGTGGTCGTCCGTTTACCACACCTGCTTCGAGTCAACCTCCCATGCCGTCACCTACCAAATACTCAACAGGAAACAATGGCAATGGCAACTGTTACAACGTCAAAGGCGGCAAGACGACAGCTACTATTAATCAACCAATTGCTCTCGATGCCAATCGCCATACCTTTCAACGACAATCTCGTCCTCGAAAAGCCGTGGCGGAATTTCGAAAAAAACATCGTCAAACGGCCGATGCTACTGCGACTACCGAAGGCGGCATTTTGCCCGTCACCTCGTGGCAAGGCCGGGTGGGCATTCATTTGCACGTCGATGAAATTGATATTGATAAAGTCATGCAAGTCTTTACGTCTCCCACCAAAAAAGACAGCAATTGGAATGCCGTCGATCATTTTGAGGTTGTCCGATTGTGGCAATCCGAACCACCCTATATTGGGCATGAACTGTGGTCGGAATGGCCCTTGTCGGAAGATGAAGACAATGGTGGAGGAGAAATTGATTGGACGGCCGCCATGCCCGAAATCTATGTCTTTTCCTTTGGCGTCATTGTCTTTTGGAATTTCCCCAATGAAGATTACGAGAAAAAATGGATCGACAACATATTGCTAAATGAATTGGAAAATGCGTGTGGAGATTTGTACAAGGAGGATGAAATTGAAAGTGCCATGGATTCCGTCTCGTTTCAATACGGTGGAGAAGATCAAAAAATTTCCATTAAACAAGATCATTGTATATTGTCGACAAGAGACGAAGGAGAAAAGTTGGCCGTGTCCTTTGCCTTGGCCAAGAGTTCCTTGTTGAGTCTTTATGAACTACGGGTACAACACGTTATCGAACGCAATTCACATCTTCCACAGGAAATGGTCGAGAACGGACGCATTCACATGTCCACCAAAGACATGACGCGCGAAGTGGGGCGGCTATTTTTGGTCAAGCACGGGATCAATTTGGATCAGAGTTTGATTGATACGCCAGAAGAGTTCTGGGAAGATGATCGGTTCGAAACAACCTATGATACTACTCTCAAGTACATGAAGGTGGGAAAGCGTCTGGATTTGGTCAATAGCCGGTTGGATATGATTGGCGAATTACACAACAAAATCATGGAAGAAAATCACACACATCATGCAGAAATTCTAGAATGGATCATTATTTGGTTGATTGTGGTGGAGGTTTTGCTGGATATGTTACATCTGGGATTCTACTAGAAGCAAGAAAATAATAGACACGTACAACATTTTGTAGATGTTATTTGTTAGTTTGCTGCTGTGACTTTCATTTGATTAGTGCATTCTTTTCTGATCGATTGAGTATGTCAACTTTACTAGAAAGGCCAGAGCCTATCAAAGTCGCGAGAATGCATTTGGTATTCACTTGATTGAGCTTGGGGATGCCAGCAACTTTACAAAGACCACGTACAAGCGAGATGAGTCAAAGTTGCGCTCGATGTCCAACGAATTACCAGAAGAACAAGGGGAAACAAAGCTGTTCACTTCATTTGGTGGAGATGACGGCGGCAGCAACCACCAGGAGTGATGGCGTTGTTAGTGCACTTGGCTCCATTCTTCCAGTGGCCCTTGCACTTGTGCGGGTCAACATTTTCATTCTCCTCATCTTCCTCGTCTTCGAAGACAGTGTCGGCCTCCCACTCTTCTCCGTCGTCTTTGATGAAGCTCGCCGACTCTCCTCCCACCTCGGCGTGAAACGTGTCACTGTGGATTTGGGAAGAGTTGGGATCTTCCATTTCGGAAGCGTTGGGATCTTCCTGTTTGAGACTGGCTAAGATTCAGGAGGATTCGTGATCTTCCTTCTGACTGGTGGATGAGCCTCCAAGCATGCCAAATCCAGCAGTGACTGCAGATGCAGCTGCACCCGCAAATTTTTGAACGTAAGATTTCTTGCTTTCCTCCTTGGGGATGTTGCCAAAGATGTCAACTCTGCAATGACAGGCAAAAGAACAACAAGCAGCAATGTGAGGAAGCAGAGATGCAAAAGCAACAGCAGAAAGGACAGACAAACATGCTCACATTTCTCCATCAGTGCTGTTGATGACAATCAAAGTCCCCACTTCCGCGGTCTTTTCAAAGGACAAGACATGAGATTCCATCAGCTCCTTGGATGAGCTTTTCTCTTTTTCCAAGCTGGTGTCATGAAGTTCGCGGTTGCGGTTGCTGGAATTTGCAGCAGAGCGATCGATGTGCTCACGGGGCTCAGCCTGTGCACGGTGGAGCTTGTTGTGCTTGTTAGCTTCAATCTGCTCCTCTCGTGAACGAGACAACTCAGTTGCTTCCTTGCTTCTCTCGGTGCAACGCGCTTCCTGACCCTTGGCAGCCTGCAGGAGTTTGGCTTCTGCCTCTTTGCGGATCTTGAGCAACTCCTTCTTCTGCTTCACTGACATGGGCGTGTTCCCAGAGACAGCAGAAATTCCTTTCAATGGCGTCACGGTTGCCGTTGCCTCTGAACCTTGGGACGCGAAGGAGACTGACAGGTTCTGACGACGAGGTGTTGGGTCGAAATCTTCTTGCACGGGTGGGGCCTTCTTGCGGGGAGCAGGCGTGGACGTGTCAGTTTGAGCACAAAGAGCTTCTGGACCGAAGAGTTGACAAGAAAATAGCCGTCTGTTGCGGCAACATACTCAAGAATGTCGGAAATGCTGCTGAAAAATAAGAGTTGACAAGAAAATAGCCGTCTGTTGCGGCAACATACTCAAGAATGTCGGAAATGCTGCTGAAAAATGGCGCGTCGCCTTCGTGGTCAGAAGCCTTTGACTTGATTGCCTTCCCAAGGAGAGAGGAATGGTCTGTGGAGCCAGCTGGAATGAGTTTGCTTTTCTTGTGCATGAAGTTGCCTTTGTCTGCGCTCAAAATGAAAACTTGTTCCATTTCGCACTCGCGACCATGGGCTGCCAAAATTGCCAGCTTCTTGCAATCGGCAGGCGAAAGTGTAACGCCATTGCAAAGAAGGGTGTGAACGTCGTCCATCTGCTCATCGTTGACTTTTTTCTTGGTCACTGGAATTCCTGTCGTGTTGTCCAACTGCTTTTGGTAAGCGTCATTCATCAAACTCTTGATGGCATCGCCGCAGCTCTCGGGATCAACCATCACAAAAACCTGGTTCCTCCCACACTGATCCCATGTGGGCGCTAAGCCCCGAAGGGCAAAAGAGAAGAAATAATGAATCGTTGCAATAACAAAGAAAGAACGTGAGATGAAGACAGCAACGCATTTGACGGTTGACGGTTGATGAAGCGAGCGAGGTGGCCACAGCCTCTCAAAACATGCGTCGTTTGCCTCGGCAACAAATGCGAATCCAAGGCTCAATGGACAGTGGCAACACAACAGGAAGTTGAACTTGCGTCAACAAATGATGTCATTTCTACGCAAATCGAGTAGGAGAATGACACAGTTAGCTCCAGTCAACCAGTTCTTATTTCATTTTCCATGCCAGTTGTCATTTCTGCACAAAAACACATGCAAATGAGTGTCGCGCGACGCAGGGGTGCAGCCCAGCGCAATGCAGCTCAAAGTTGTGCGACGCAGGGGTGCAGCCCAGCGACACAGCTCAAAGTTGTGCAACGTGGGATGGGGCCCTGCGACGCAGCTCAAAGTTGTGGAAACTCCGATCTTATTTGGGGCACGGACCTAAACAAACCACGTGACATTCGAAGAACAACCCTTCGGAAGCTTCACATTTAACATCTTCCGTTTGCTCTCGGTGCAAAGTGATCTTACCAAAGGAAACTTTCATTTGGGAAGCAACCTCTCAAGTGCGCAGAGTCACCAAAAGAAGCAGTCAGGCTGCAAGGAACTGTGGTGGTGGTGGTGGTGTTTCCGAGTCAGTCAAGACACTGCAGATCCCATGCCAGACCCTCAATCAATCCATCCACCGCACAGCAGCACGAAGAAGCCAATCCATGTTGCATTCATCGCTGCAGCTTTGATGTGCAGCCTGCTGTTGTGCTGGTTGGATGCCGCCACACTCTCAGCTAAGAGCTTGTCATGTTTCCGTGCTGACTTTTCCATTCCAAGGCAGTCAAGCGCGATGGTGCTTCACATGTGTCTCCATCCTCTCATTCTTGTTGGACGGGGAGATCAGAGGCTTTTGAAGTTTCTTGGTTTCAGGCATCTGGAAGAGGGAAGCAACCGATGGTGGTTGTCGCAAGTGTTAACAACAATGAAAATGTTGATGATGCGACTATCGCTTGTAGCTGCGAGCTAGCAACAACAGTGGTGTGACTGATTGAGTGATTGATGAGCGGGCGACACATTTGCGACTCCTGGCAGCAGAAGTGGGAACATCAATGTGCACGCAACGCGTTGCTTGAGATGAAAGGCGCCAACTTGTTTGTGTTGTCGGCGCAACCTCCGCCTTGCGCACGAGCACACGTGGCCAATCAACAATTTGACAGACATCTTGTGATTGTCATGCTTGTTTGTAAGTCGGCGTCTTTCTCCTTCTGCAGTTTGGACAAGACGGCAAATCCTTGACAAAACAACCTCTGTCCTTCTTCTTCTTCTTGATGTTGTGCTTGTTGTGGTTGTTTCAAAATGTGCGTTCCCACTTGCAACACCAATTGCGCCACATCCACACATCCAACAAGGCATCACAAGGTGACACTCGCACCAAACTGTTCTTGTTCTTGTTGTCTTTGCCCATGATGTGCTTTGCTAAGGATTGAACACTCGGTAACCATGCTAATGCCGTCAAGCCACGAGGTTGTTTGGCTTGTTGTGCATTCAAAGGTTGATGGAATGGAGACGCTCGACCACATTGCTGAATGGTGATGATGTTGTTGACACATGTCATGGGAAAAGACTAACAACTGCTTCGTGCCATGAAACAGAGGCCAGAGAACAACTAAAAAATGCCACTGCTTAATGTCTTATAAGAAACACTGATTGATTGCAATCGTCATCTCAGAAATCCATTTTTCGTAGAAGCGTTCAATGGAATTCCATAAATGTTCCAGACTTTCCAATGGCTGTCTCTTATACACATCTGACGCTGCCGACGAATAGAGA
>ENA-ORBV01013574-ORBV01013574.1-microbial-mat-metagenome-genome-assembly--contig:-NODE-13574-length-12355-cov-11.579329_pt1 | contig 12355 bp, 6 predicted proteins | sample MGYA00237777_ERZ505514 | MGnify/ENA primary metagenome ERZ505514 (study PRJEB26160, sample SAMN06269048) | microbial mat metagenome | isolation source: Oligotrophic lake microbial mat | place... | reverse complement strand
CCCCCACTCCCCCGCAATGCGCACCGACAAAGGATGCGCCGAACAGGCCGCCACCGCGGCCACCGCGGCGCGCTCGTCCAGGCTGAGTTCCCGGCCTTCATAGCGCAACAAACCCTGTCCGGGCGCCGTGAGCGTACCCGTTTTGTCAAAAACCAGCGTGTCCAACAAGGCGAGGCGTTCGAGCGCGCCGGTGTCGCGCAGGTGCAGGCCGGCCCCGTCCAGGAAGCGCAGTGCGTGACCCAGCGCAAACGGCGCGGCCAGGGCCAGCCCGCAGGGGCAGGCCACGATCAAGACTGCGGTCAGGATTTCCAGGGCGCGCGCGGGCCCTGCACTCCACCAAAACGCCGTGGCCACAACGGCCAGTACCAGGACAAAAGGGGTAAAGGCCCGGCTGAACCGATCGGTGATGCGGGTCATGCGGGCCTGGCGCAGCGAAGCCGCCAGCGGGGGGGGGACGGCATCGGGCGGCATGTCAGCAAGCGCCGGATCCGAAGGCAACCCCACCAGACCCCGCGTCTGCCCGCGCAGCGCATCGCGGTCCCACAACGAGGCCAGGTAGCTGCTGGCCAGCGCCTTTTCCACGCGCACTTGCACCGGGCTTTCCAGCACCCGCCCACCGCCGTAAACACGCGCTCCTGCCGCCAGAATTTCCGGCTCCGATTCGCCCGTTATAAAATGGTAGTCCAGGCGAGCCGGACTCATCAACAACCCGTCAGCGGGTATGATTTCTCCCGGGCGAATGAACATGACGTCTCCAGGCAGCAGCTCGTCGGGCACAACAGGGCGTCGGGTCTGGCCCTCCACTTTGAGCACGGCAGCTGGAAAAAACGATTTGTAATCGCGCTGAAACGAGAGAAATCCATAGATCCGGTCTTGAAACCAGCGGCCGATCAGGAGCAAAAAAACCAATCCGGCCAGTGAATCCAAGTAACCTGGACCGGTTCCGGCCAGGATGTCGTAGAAACTGCGAACGCTCAGCGCCATCATGCCCAGCGCAATAGGGATGTCCACAGAAGGGACGCTGCGGCGCAGCGCCAGCCAGGCCGATTTCCAATAAATGGACCCGGAATAGAACAAAATGGGCAGCGACAGCAGCACTTTTAACCAGGTGACCAGGCCCCACATGGGTCCCGCGGTGGCCGGATCCCAGTTCAGGTAATCCGGGAAACTCAGCAGCATAATGTTGCCGGCACAGAATCCGGCGACGCCCAGCCGCTTGATCAGCGGGTCGCTGGCGCGGTTGCGCTCCTGCGTCCCGTCCAAATCGGCGCGGTTAACGTCCGGCGCGTAGCTGATGCGCTGCAACTGGACGGCCAACGCAGACAGCGCCAACACGTCGGGGTTGTAGTGCACCTCTAGTTCGCGACGGCCAAAGTGTACCCTGGCCTCCTGCACGCCGCCCACAAATTGCGGCATGCGCTCCAACAACCAAACGCACGAAGAACAGTGAATGGCGGGCAGCCTGAATTGCACCACCGCCCGCGAAGCGCTGCGGAAGCGGAGCAGGCGCTCGCCCAAAACGGGGTCGTCCATCCAACTGTAATCATTCGCCGCCTGCCGCACGGGCGCACCAGGGCGAACGTTGAGCGCGTAATAATCCTCCAACCCCAGCTCGTGGATGAGTTGGTAGGCCGTTCTGCAGCCGCTGCAACAGAACGGCTTGTCTTCAAAAAAGATGGCGTGCGCCTCGCAGGCATCGCCACAATGGGCGCAAGCCTGGCCGCCGCGGTTCTGATCCGTGGGTTTTAACGGGGAGAGCACAGAAACGGACACGGCAGCAAAATTGGGAGACTGCCCTCAGCAGCTCCATGACGGTGGTCAGGCACGGGGGAAATACGCATCAATGCTGCTCAACTCCCTACCCCGCAGCCTACTCCTCTACTTTGCTCTCTTTATCGTCTTTGGTGTCTTTATCATCTTTATCCCGGCGGAAAATGTCGCCGATGCCCTTGCTGATGCGCTCAATGGTTTCCAAGCTCCGATTCAGCGGCTCCGCGGAAACGTCGTCGTACACGTCCAGTTTTTCGCTCGTAGCTGCCTGCTGCGGATAAATTATTATTTTGCTTATGAATTCTGCGTGGCGATCCATTTTAACCAGCAGGTTGTCCAGCGCGTTGTCATACGAGACAAAACCCTTCCGCGAGGAAACCACAACCAGCAGATCGTTTTCCTGCAAACGAGCAATTTGCTGCGGAAAACTATCGATGTCATCCAGGTACAGAAAGCTAAGGGCAGGAGTCAGGCTAAGCGCCTTCAACGAATTTTGTAAAGCAACGGCTGTGGCTCCCGTGCTGCAAACGTGCACCTGGGCACTCAATTCCTGGGCCAGCATGCCCACTTTGAGGACCCAACGGTCAAACCCGCTTTCGCGTTCGGCCAGGGGGGGGGCAAGCACTACAATCCGCTTGTGCAAGACCAGTGGTTTAAGCAAGTCGCAGACCACCACCACTTTGTCGGTATTGGCCACGATGCTTTCCACCTTTTCGCCGATCAGCTTTTGCAGTACGCCGCTCTTTTGCGGCCAACCCAGCAGGATCAAATCGGCCATGACCTCGCGGGAGGTTCGGGTAATGCCGCTGGCAATGTTGTGGTCAATAGTGGCAACCACGTTGACTTTAGCTTCCGTAGCAGAAGCCTGACGGACGTATTCTTCCAACTTGGTTCGCGACTTGAGAATGTTAAGTTCTGCTTCCTCGTTGTTGGGCACCACCGTCAACAGCGAAACCGGGTTCTTCGATGATTTATTGCGGATAAACAACGCCAATTCCAACAGTTTGCTAAAGTTGGCAATGTTGGCCAAGGGAAGGAGAATATGTTCTTCGGTCGGCTGCCGTTCATCATCCAGGGGTTGAATGCGCTCTTCTGAACTCAACAGCACTTTTCTGGCGGCGCGTTCCGTGGCAAACGAAGCCACTACACAGGTGACCAAAATCAGAATAATCGTACCATTTAAAATGTTCTCATCCAGGATACCCGCGTTATAGCCCACCAGGATTACCGCCAAGGTGGCCGCAGCGTGCGCGCTGCTCAAACCAAAAATCAACTGGCGCTGAGCCCCGGTAAAACGGAAAATCAATTGGGTAAACAGCGCCGCAAACCACTTTCCGAACAAGGCCACCGTGGTCAAGGTGGCTGCAACAATCAAAGCTTGCGGCCCTTTCAGGATGACCCCGATGTCTACCAGCATGCCGACGGAAATCAAAAAGAAGGGAATAAACAGCGAGTTGCCGATGAACTCGATGCGGTTCATCAGAGCCGATGAATGAGGAATGAGACGGTTTAGTGCCAGCCCGGCTAAAAACGCCCCGATGATGGGTTCTACGCCAGCCACTTCGGCTAAAAAGGCGGCGAAGAAGACCACCGACAACACGAAAATGTAGTGCGAATGTTTTTCGCTTTCCAGCGCACTGAAAAACCATTTGGCAATCCTGGGAACCACCATAAACATGAATGCCGAAAACAGGGTTAGTGAAACGCCCAACTGAATCCAGAATTCCTGGTTCAAGGTGCCCTCAGCCTTTCCCATCACCACGGCAAGAATCAAGAGTACCGCCGTGTCGGTAAGAATCGTGCCGCCTACCGTAACGGCTACCGCCAGGTTTTTGGTCACCCCAAAACGACTGACGATAGGATAGGCCACCAGCGTATGGGTGGCGAACATGCTGGCCGTCAAAAAACTGGCGTCAAAATTGTACCCGAGCAGGTAATAACAGACCGGAAAGCCAATGGAAATAGGAATGATGAAGGTGAATAAACCGAACAACAAACTTTTGTTGCGGTTGCGCTGAAAATCATTCAGGTCCAATTCTAAACCCGCGATGAACATGATGTACAGCAGCCCAATGGTGGAGAACAATTCCACCGCTGAACTTTTTTCGATCAAACCCAGGCCATGCGGACCTATCAGCACACCAGAAATAATAAGGCCAATGATGCCCGGAATGTTGAGCCGCTTGAGCAAAATCGGCGACAACAAAATAATAAAGAGCACCAGGGAAAACATCAGCACCGGATTGCCCAGCGGCAATGCAAACTCGTTCTTCAACTGGTCCCAAAATGCCTCCATGGTGGCGAATATCGCCCGAAATGGCTGAACAAATGTTCAATTTATTACCCGCCCAGGCTGCCGGGGCACCCCTTTATGCCTTAGCGCAACAGCGTAACGTTGCCCTTCAACGTCACCTCTTCGCCCGTTTCAGAACCCTTGCGGAAACGGATTAGCCAAACGTAGACGCCGCTCTCCTGATCCTTGCCGCGGAAGGTGCCGTCCCAACCGGAGCGGATGTCGTCGGAGCGGTAAATCACCTCGCCCCAGCGGTTGAAAATGGCCAATTCAAAAACCGGATACAGCACATCATTGGTGACGCGGAAAACGTCGTTAAGGCCATCGCCGTTGGGGGTAAAAGCGTTCGGAAGCACCAAATCAACCTGGTTAATAAGCACCAGCACAGAATCTGGCTCGCCGGGGCACCCGTTTTGAGTGCCGAATACCGTGTACACCGTTGGCGTTTGGGGAAAGGCCAGCGGCGAAGGGCAATTGGCGCAGGTTAAGGTGGCGGCGGGGCTCCAGAGGTACGACACCAAACCCGTAGCCGTCGTGCTCACGGCCAGTTGGCCCAGCGATCCGTCGTCAATGATCAAGGTATCGGGCACGGTATTGACCACCGGCGGCTCGTTGAGCACGGCCACAATGGGGGCACTAGTGCCGCTGCATCCGTTGCCATCCGTAACCTGCACGGTGTAAATGCCCGCAGTGGTTACGCTCACCGTTTGCGTGGTCTCGCCGCTGTGCGGCCAGAAATAGGACACAAAACCGGGGCCGGCGTCTAGTTGCACACTGGGTATGCAATCTGCAAAAGGACCCGGAGCGGGGGCTGGAGCGGGCAAAACGGTGACGTCGCGGGTCACGGTATCCGTGTTGCCGCAAGCATCAAAAATAATAGACGTATACGTAATATCGGTGGAAGGGTTCACGTACACCGTGTCAGCGGTTACGCCAAGCGGCAACCATAGATACTCGTATGGAGGCACTCCCCACTGTCCGGTGGGCGTGAGCGCCAGCGTATCGCCCTCGCAAATGGTAAAGTCCGGTTGGTCAGGCGACAGAATGACGTTTTCCGTTACGGTCCGCCCTTCGATGGTGATTTTCCAACTGTTGTTGGGCATAAAGTGGCAAATAACCCCGCAATTGGGGCCGTTGCAGGAACAGTGAAACGTGCGCATCTCAAAGGTCAACACATGGTCGGCACAACTGGGGGGAATGCAGTTGATAGTGTTAAACATGTTCAGGGAGTCGCCGTAACAAGTGCCTGCGCTGTCGCCTTCCGGGGGTAAACAACTCCAATACGAACCAGCACTGGGAGACGTCTCGCAGGGCCCGACAATCTGGAAGGCAGCTTCGCGCATGAGGCAGTCTGTCATGCCGATGACGCAACCCATCAGCACGCTGAAATACTGCGCGTCAAACCAGGCATTGGTCAGGGTGGTCATGCCCGGAACGGTTACCGTCAACGAAGCGTTGCAGTAGTCAGTCAGGTCAAAACAGGTGGCGTCGTAATCAAATCCGATGTCGCCGCCCGTATAAGTAGCTATGCCATAGAGAACAGGGTCAACGGTGACCGGATAGCTGCGCTCGGCGCTTCGAAGCCAGGCGGCATCCACCACCGTTTCCACCACAAAGCCCGTGTTGGTGTTGTACCAGCGGTATCCGATGAGGCCTGGTGTTTCCAAGCTATTTGCCCCGGAGGCATCGTAGAGCAACGGAGCCTTCAGGCCCAGCAGCGCAGCGCCCCTGGCAGTGCCGCCAAGGCTGCTGGCTTCGTCGATGCTGCGCCCGGCAGCGTCGCTGCGCTGAAGGTGGAGTTCTCCGGTAAAACAGCGCTCGCCTGCCAGCGTGATCCATTCACCGCTGCCGGGTTGCTCGGATAACTCGTATCCTTCCGGCAACTCCCAGCGGTCGCGGAAAACGATGCGGTCGCCGGCGGGCAGCGCGGCGCGATCGCGGATCACAAAGTCCGTTTCTATTTCGCCTTCGCGGAAGAGCTGAACCATGTCAATGCCGGGCCATGCGTGGTAAGCGCGCACACCGTCACGACCGACGTAGGCGTGGCTCCGGAGGTCTGGAGCACCGAGCGCGAAAGCCGGCGGAATTGATTCCATGCCGCCGGCTGTCATGGGCACATGTGTCTCGCCAAACAAACGCTCCGCGCCTGAAAAGCGCAGCGTTACCCCGTCAGCCATTCGGATAAACGCGCGGCCTGCAGCCAGATCCAAGCCGGTGGGCAACTGCTGTGAAGGGGCGTGGTAGCGGCCAGGCTCGCCTGCGGGTCTTAAAAAAGGATCGCGCGTGAGCCAGCCGCCCTTGCCGTCAGCAAAATGCAGCGGACCGGAGGACTCCTGCACAAAAAAACGGGTGCCTTCCGAGCCGTTGACCACAAAGTAGCGGCCGGTTTCGGTGCGGCGAGCTGGCAGCTCTACACAATCCGAGCAGGGGGCATCCCAGGGCAAAATACCGTACTCGGGATGCTGTCGATCGCGCACGGTAGCCAGGCGTTCCAGCTCCGGGCTAACGCGGCGCTCATATGCGTCAAACGTGGAAAAATCGGCTTTGCGGGCTCGCATGCCCGGGGCAATGACCGGGTCATTCGTCTCCATTTGACCAACCTGCTGCGCAGCGAGCGGGCGCCCTTCGCCCGAAAGAAAGGCGGTAAGCAACGCGCCGGCAGCCTGCGCTAAAAACACCTGCCGATACCAGGAAAGTACCCTCACCGGACCAGGAAGATTTCGCCGCGCTTCTCTACCGGGAACCCATCTCCGCCCACCGCAACGATGTTATAAATATAGGTGCCCACTTCCTGCAGCTCGCCTTTGTAGCGGCCGTCCCAGCCGCTGGTCGGGTTGTTGACTTCACTCGCGTTGTTGGACGTGTAGAGCAATTCGCCCCAGCGGCTAAAAATGCTGATTTGGTACTCCAGCACCGCCTGCCCGTAAATGGTAAAGTAGTCGTTAGCGCCATCGCCATTAGGCGAAAAGGCGTTGGGTACGTACAGCAGCGCCTCGCATATTTCAATGACTTCGTACACTGGAAAATTGAGGGTGACAGGGCAGGCTTCTTCCGGGCTGTTGATGACTACCTGGTAATCGCCGGGAGCGCGGACATCCACCACCTGATCGGTCTGGCCGTCGGGAACGCTGGTCCAGGAATAGGTGCTGCCGGGGAAACCGGCGTCTAGTTCTGCAGTGCCGCCGGGGCAAATGGGCAGGCTGTCGCGGAGTTCGCTTCGCGGGTATTCCACCGTTAGGAACACCGTGTCTTCGTCTATGCACCCAAACGCGTTTGTGCCAAACAAGACCGTGAACTGGCTGGTATCCGGTTGCAACGCTAAAAGGCTATTTAAACTGGCTGTTGTGTCTGCTACCAACCATTCGTAGGCAAGAATGTCTGGACTGGAACCGTCAAGTGTGAGGCTCTCGCCGATGCACAACGTTCGGTCCGTCCCGGCATTGACCGCGGTGGACGCGACCACTTCCAGGGTCTTGGTGCCCGTGCCAGAGCCGCAAATGTTGAGTCCGAAAATGCTGACATCGTAAGAACCCGGCTCGTCAAACACCATGCGAATAACGTTGTTGGCCGTGTCGGTAACCGTGCCGCCACTGACCGTCCACTCGTAAAAGGTTTCCGTAAAGAAAGGTACGCTCAGCACAATGGTGTCGCCGGTGCATAGTGGACTCGGTGCCGTAATGTTGACGATGGGCACGTCAATGACGTCAATGGTGGCTGTATCAGACCAGGGGCCGGCGCATCCAAAGTTGATCTCGCGAACGCGAATAGCCAATTCGCCCGTAAAACCTGCCAAATTGACCAAAATGGGGTTGAAGGCCCAGATGAATGGTGTGCCGCCAGGCAGGAACTGGAACTGATACCGCGATCTAATGTTGTAGGGCGACACCAGGAAACTGGCCAAACCGCCTTCGCAAACCAGCGTTTCCGCAGGCGTCAGGGTGGGCGGATCGTCAGCAGGCGCGCCGATGGTCAGGTGAATAAGCGTGCCCAGGCTGTTCTCCGGGTCGGACGAACACTCAGACACAATGCGCATATACCAGATGCCCGCATCAAGGCCCAGCGCGAGCAGGTCAAAATACCCCGGGATAGTAATAGTTACGATTGTGTCGCCGTCTGCCACCACCAGACCAAGTTCGCCGTAACTGACTTGCGTAAAAAACATAGTTTCTAATATCTCTACCACGAACACATTGGTGTCGCAATAGTCAATCAGGCTTTCCCAAATGTTGACGCCAATGGGCACGTCAACCGTCACGCCGGTTTCTTCAGTGATGCAGACAAAAATATCCTCTATTTCATTTGTTTCTATATCACATTCCTGAATACAGAAAGGGCCCCATACCGCGCCAATGGTCGCAGGGATGTTGCTCACTACGCGAATGTAATACCCGCAACCCGGCGGCACCGTAGGCACCAGGCCCGACACTGTGCCCGGCAGCGAACCGAGCAGCGGGTCAAACGTGGCCGAACTGCTGAGCGTGCCAATGGTGACCGGACTGGCAAAACTGCCCGTGGAATCGCTTAATTGAGCTGTGTAAGTATTGCCGGCAATGAAGGCGCCGGTGGAAAAAAACGGTACATCAATCACCGAATTGACGCACACCGCGTTAGAGTCAAGCGTAACGGCAGGCTGCAATGTGGTGATGGTGTTTGGACAATCCTGAATCTCAAAACACACCGAAGCAATGCCGGTGATAACCGGTAGCGGAGAAACCCTGACCAGCCGGATGCGATAACAGGGATTGGGTACGGCCGTGCTTGGAATAGGCAACGTGAAAACACCACCAAGCGTTGCGGCATCGCCGATGGTGAACACGCCCAGGCTGGTGGGCGTAGCCGGGAACGTTCCGCCCGGCGCGGAAAGCTGAATCTGGTACTGCCCGCTGCAAAGAGGTTCGGAAATCTCCCAAAACAAAAGCACGTTGGAGGCTTGGCAAACCGGGTCTGGCGACACCGACGTGATTTCTATGTCAATAGGATTGAGCACGGGATCATACGTAGCCACGAGCACCGCGTCGTCCACCGAAAAAGACGTGCTTTCGGTGGAAGTACCTCCGTTGTTGACCCAACGGAAACCAAACTGCAGATCCTGCACGTTTTCAAACAAGGGATCAGCAATGGATTCAAATTGCCAAAGCTCTTTTGCGTTGTACTTGCTCAGTCCAACGGGCGTCCAGGGACCGCCATCAGCGCGGAAATACACCTGGCCGTAGTCGTTGGTATTGCCATCGCACGTATAAAAGAAACTGAATGTCACATCCGTGAGCCCGAGCGTGCAATAGCTACCGGGAATTTCCGCAAAGGCATCGGAGGCGGCCGCCGGATCGTAATTGGCGTTCTGCACGGCCGGTGTTCCGCTGTCCGCAATGTGCAGGTAGCGGCTGTTTGGCGCGCTGTTAATGGTGCCGAAGTAGGTAGAGTCCTGGCTCGGCGTGCGCGGGTAAATTCCCCCACCCAAATACTGGTTGTTGATGACCCAGCGGTTTGGACCGGTGCTACCGCCCAAACTGGCGGTATTCAGGTCGAAAATGGAGGTGCTGCCCTCAAATGTTTCGAAAAACAATTGGAAGGTCTGGGCATGGCTGAATAACGCCAACAGGGAGGCCAAGCCGGCGAGTAAGGTCCTTTTCATGGATAACGATCTCCTCTAAAGTAGACAAAACGCGGAAATTATCGCGCTCGGCGTCAAGTTGTGGGCGCCGTTGCCGTCTCCGGGCTGCTTGGCGTCCAGCATTGGAGGTAGCCCCCACCCCCCGCGCCGCAGAGCTTGACCAAGGCTCCGAGGGGAATTTGTAGGGCTGCCGGCCCGGGGCTAGCTCCTACCCCGGTTCCGGCTCCGGCTGCGACCTCGGTTCCGGTTCCGGCTCCGGCTGCGGCTCCGGCCCCGGCCCCGGCTCCGGCTCCGGCTCCGGCTCCGGCCCGAGCGCCCGCTGCAGCGGCCCCGGCCCCGGCGGTGCCGGACGGCAACCGCGATGGCGACAGCGCCGCCGGCGCACCGCCCGCGCCGTCGCTGCTGGGCGCGGTCATCAACCTGCTGGACCAGAAATTGTGGAACCAGAACCCGGACTTCCTGAGCTACACCTTGTCCAAGGCGGCGCTGGAGGCGGCCAACACCATGCTGGCGTTGGCGCTGGCCCCGCTGGTGCGCGTCGTGGGCGTCGCGCCCGGCCTGACGCTGACCAGCAACCTGCTCAGCGACGACGACTTTCACAAGCGCCACAAGATGGCGCTGCTCGAGCAGTCATCGACACCGGCCGACGTTGCCGCCACCGTGCGTTTCGCGCTGGAGAACCGCTCGTTGACCGGCACCTCGCTGCTGGTCGATGGCGGCCAGCACTTGATGCGTTTCGAGCGCGATTTCTCGCTGATGTGACACTGCGCTGCGCCGCCCTCTCCCAAACCTTCGCACCATGACAAACTCCCGCGGCACCCAGATCCTGAGCCTGAACGGCTTGCGTTTCGACGCCAACCTGGGCATCCTGGATTTCGAGAAGACCGGCCCGCAGCCGATCCAGGTCGATGCCGAGCTCAACCTGGGCGAACGGGACCTGCATCCGCAGGACGACGAGATCAACCATGTGCTGGACTACCGCAAGATCCGCCAGATCATCATCGACGAATGCACGGCGCAACACGTGAATCTGCTCGAGACGCTGATCGGCAAGTTGTCGCGCCGGCTGATGCAGATCCCGGGTGTGCAGGGCGTGCGGGTGAAGATTGCCAAGCTGGAGATCTTCGACGACTGCGAGGTGGCTATCCGAGTGGAGTCGGGGCAATGGTGATACGCACGGACTGGATCGCGCCCGAAACGGCCACCGAGGCGGCCCCGGCGGGCGCGCGGCTGAAGATCGAACGCGAGAACCACAAGCTCGAAAAGCGCCTGTGCCGCCTGGTCGGCCAGGCCGTCGTCGACTACAACATGATCGAGGAAGGCGACAAGGTCATGGTGTGTGTCAGTGGCGGCAAGGACAGCTACGCCATGCTCGACATCCTGCAAAAGCTGCAGGCGCGTGCACCGGTGCATTTCGAATTGATCGCGGTCAACCTGGACCAGAAGCAGCCCGGTTTTCCGGAACACGTGTTGCCGCAGTATCTGGCCGGAAAAGGCGTGCCGTTCCACATCGAGAACCAGGACACCTACTCCATCGTCAAGCGACTGATCCCCGAAGGCAAGACCTTGTGCAGCTTGTGCAGCCGGCTGCGCCGCGGCATCCTGTACCGGGTGGCCGACGAACTCGGTGCGACCAAGGTCGCGCTGGGCCACCACCGCGACGATATCCTGCAGACTTTCTTCCTGAACATGTTCTTCGGCGGCAAGCTCAAGGGCATGCCGCCGAAACTGGTCAGCGACGACGGCAGACACATCGTGATCCGGCCGATGGCGCTGGTGGCCGAAAGAGACCTGGTGCGCTGGGCGGCGCACCGCCAGTACCCGATCATCCCGTGCACCCTGTGCGGCAGCCAGGTCAACCTGCAACGCAAGCAGGTCGCCGCGATGCTGCAGGAATGGGAAAAACACCATCCGGGGCGCATCGAGAGCATGTTCACGGCGTTACAGAATGTCGTACCTTCGCACCTGATGGACGGAACGCGGCACGATTTCAAGCGTCTGAAAACCACGGGGCTTGCCGACGCGAATGGCGACAAGGCCTTCGACGCCGAAGAGTTCTCCGCCCAGGGGCTGCCAGAACTGCAGGTGGTGCGGTTCGATAGCTGAGTGCGCAGATGACAGGGCCGGCAACCGGCATCCGCCGAAAGGACGAGCGATGGCTCAAAGACACAAGACGCGATGCACGATGGCGCTGCTGGTGGCGGCACTGGTGCTGCTGGCCGGCTGCTCGGGCATGCGTATCGTCGACTCGGATGTGCGGGCCTTCACGACCCATCAGGGTGTCACCGTTCCAGCCAGCTACCGTTTCGAGCGGATGCTCTCCCAACAGGCGCGCGGCGAGCCCCAGGAACGCCTGGAGGCCATCGTGCAGGCCGAACTGGCCAAGGTCGGCATGCGGCGTGACGACGCCGCGGCACGTTACAGCGTTGCGTTCGAATTACGCGTCGCGCGCGATCCCCGCGCGCCGTGGGACGACCCGCCCTACTGGGGCGGCATGTATCGCAGCCTGATCGTCACACCGAGCGGCACCATCTTGCATGTCCCGACGCTGCCGCTGCAGTTCGATCTGCCGTATTACCGGCGCGAAATCCAGCTGCTGGTGCGCCGCCTGTCCGATGGCCAGCTGGTGTTCGAGAGCCGCGCCCACCACGACGGGCGCTGGAGCGACGATGCGGCCGTGG
>ENA-ORBV01013573-ORBV01013573.1-microbial-mat-metagenome-genome-assembly--contig:-NODE-13573-length-12355-cov-15.457729_pt1 | contig 12355 bp, 10 predicted proteins | sample MGYA00237777_ERZ505514 | MGnify/ENA primary metagenome ERZ505514 (study PRJEB26160, sample SAMN06269048) | microbial mat metagenome | isolation source: Oligotrophic lake microbial mat | place... | reverse complement strand
GTGGTGAACGCCGGCGGCGTCAACCTGTTCGTCAACAACGGCCTCATCACCGTCCACACCGGCGAGTTCGTCATCGGCGTGCCGGGTGTGAACAACGGCACCATCATCGTCATACCGCCCGACACGCTGATATTCGAGACCGGCTGGACCTACAACCCCGGCTCGAGCCTTGAAGGCCCCGGCGGGGTGAGTTTCTCGGGCGGCATGCACTCCTTCCCCACCGGAGGGTTCACAATCACCGGCCCGGTCGCGCTGATTGCCGGAACGCTGGTCCTGCCGGGATCAAGCCTTCCCAACTACAACGCGGCCACCTTCACCTTCACCGGCGGGAGCTGGACGATTGGTGATGGTGCGCAACTGTTCATCAACGGTGCCGACATCCGCACCATCGCCGCCGACACCACCTTCACCCTCACCGGCGGCGGCACGCTCGCGGCCCTGGCCAACCTCGCCAACGTCATCGGCAGCCTGAGCCTCGAGAGCGGCGCAAGCCTCGCGGTGAACCCGAACGCTTCCGGCGGCACGCTGAGCAACACCGGCACGATCCGCATCGGGCCCGGCGCAGCGCTGAGCGTCAGCGGCTCCTACAGCCAGAGCGCGACGGCCATGCTGGATGTCGGCATCGCCGGCATCACCAACGCGCTGTTGGGCCGGATGATCGTCACCGGCAACGCCGCGCTAGGCGGATCGCTCGCTCTGCACTACGAGAACGGATTCATCCCCTCCCGCGGCGACTCCTTCCGCTTCATCGCAAGCACCGGCAGCACCGGCGCGTTCACCAGCACGCTCGTCCCCCCGCCGCCAAACTCAACCCTCAAGAGCCCGGTGCTCGCCGACGCATCTGGCGCACGGCTCATCGTCACCCACATCGCCGACTGGAACAACGACCTGGCCGTCAACGTCCCCGACATCTTCGCCTTCCTCTCCTCCTGGTTCGCCGGACAGGGTGACTTCGACGGCGTCAACGGAAACGCCGTCCCCGATATCTTCGCCTTCCTCTCCGCCTGGTTCAGCGCCAGTTGATGGCGGGAAAATCGCGGTCATCGCGTCTGGAACGGTGCGGCGCGAATGTCAAGTGCGCGGCCGGAAATGTCGTCTTGCAAGTCCGCTTGACAAATGCGCTGGATCGATTAGCGTTGCGCACCCTCGTTCCCGGCACGCCGGCATCGCCGCGTGGCCGGACTCTCGACCTTCATACCTCTTTGTGGTGCGCATTTGCCCGCAGTTTCCACGCCGACCCGCGCCAGCCTTCCCGACCGCCAGTTGTGGAGCGGGATGCTCACGCACATTAAGTCCGCGCACCCGGCGGTCTGCCGCCAGTGGTTCGAGGAGATCGAACCGGTGGGCATTGCGGGGGGCATCCTGCGTCTGCGCGCACACTCGGGCATCCACCGCGACTATCTCCAGCGCTCGTGCCTGGACCCCTTCAACGACGCGGCACGCACCGTCTCGCAGCGCCTCATCAGCGTCCAGTTCCTGGGCCCGGATGAGCGGGTCGAGCCGCGCCGGACGGCCGCAACGCGTGATCCTGACACCGGCACGGACCTGAGCGTGACCGTCCGTTCCGATGCCGCCCGCGCATTGCTCGATGGCGCAGCGCCTGCGGGCACTCCGGCACCGCTGATGCCCGTCGGCACGCACGACCCGTTGGGCATCGCTCCGCGTGATACAACATCTGGCAGCTATCCGTACTCGCTCGTGCTGAACCCCGACTATGTGTTCGAGAACTTCGTGGTCGGTCCTGGCTCGCGCCTCGCACACGCCGCGGCCCTTGCTGTCGCGGCCAACCCCGGGCGCGCGTACAACCCCTACTTCGTGCATGGCGACGTTGGTCTGGGAAAGACCCACCTGCTTCAGGCGATCTGCCTGCACATCAAGCAGCGCGATGACGCGATCCGAATTTTCTACACCTCCTGCGAGGGCTTCATGACGCAGTTCATGGAGGCCGTGCAGGCGGGAGAGATGACGGCGTTCCGCCACATCTTCCGCGATGTCGATGTACTCGCCATCGACGATGTCCACTTCCTCGCGAAGCGCGACAGGACTCAGGAAGAGTTCTTCCACACGTTCAACAGTCTGTACCAGTCGCACAAGCAGATCATCCTGTCGAGCGATGCGCCGCCCGAGGACATCCCCGACTTGGAGGATCGTCTCGTCTCCCGGTTCAAGTGGGGCCTGGTCGCGAGCGTTGCGCCGCCGTGCTACGAGACCCGCGTTGCGATTCTGAAGCAGAAGGCGCGTCTGCGCGGCTTCGAGATCCCCGACGATGTGGCGTGCCACATCGCCGGGAAGATCGACACGAACATCCGCGAACTCGAAGGGGCGGTCGTGAAACTCCAGGTGCTCTCGCACCTTGAGAAGCGAGCGGTCGATATGCCCTTGGCACTCGTCGCACTGGGTGACAGCACGAGCAGGGCCGAGCGCACCGTCCAGATCCAGACCATTATCGACGCGGTAACGGATTTCTTTGGCGTGAAAGTCTCGGACCTCCAGTCCAAGCGCCGCCAGCGGTCGATCGCCCTGCCCCGGCAGGTGTGCATGTTCCTCGCCCGGCGGCACACGCGGTACTCGCTGGAGGAGATCGGCGGCTTCTTCGGCGGGCGGGACCACACAACGGTGATGCACGCCGTCAAGACGGTCGAGACGCGCCTGGAGAGCGATGCGGAGTTCGCTCGCTCCGTAGTTGCGATCGAGCACCCGCTGAAGGTCACGGGGGGTTAGGCCCCCTTATTTTTGCGCTTCGCGCAACCGACATGCGAGGTGTGTGCCGGCTGTGGACAACCCGGCGCGGGCGCGCGGGCGAATACGGCGGCGGTGCAAGGGGATGAACCGACGGGGGCGGGTGCGTCAGGGTGACGCACCACCGGCGTGCGCTCGCGACATGCAACCGACAGGTTGTGCCGATCGACATGCCGGCTCTAAGTGGTGAGCCACCCGGCGGTTCCGAGGGCCGAGGCGGGTTTCATCCACAGACCGCCAGCCCTCTTTACTAATACTACTAAAGATCTTCTTTGGTATAGAGAAAAGACAGTTCGGCGGACAGACCGTCAGCGCTGGCAGTTGACGCACCACACGGTTGTCCGCTGGGCGACAGTGGCCTCGCTCAGCCTCCGGGCACAGGATGGGCATGGCTGACCGCCGCGGCCATACACAGCGTGCCGGAGTTGGAAGCCCCCCCTGAGCCCGTCTGCACCTCGATAGTCCCGCAGGGTCGATCCCTTCGCGTCAATGGCCTCCAGGAGGACCGAACGAACAGCGCCCGTCAGGGCGACTGCGGCCGCGGGCTTGATGAGACGGGCGGGCCGAGCGGGCCGGATGCGGGCGCGGAAGAGCGCCTCATCGGCGTAGATGTTCCCAACTCCTGCGATGCTCCTCTGGTCCAGGAGCAGCGCCTTTATGGCTCGTTCTGAGTTCCGGGCGGCTCGCAGGAGGTCCTCGGGCGTGACGGCGAGGGCGTCGGGCCCGAGGGCGGCCCAGTGTTCACCGAGTTCAGAGCAAGATCGGAATACGCGCAAACCGCCGAAGCGCCGCGGGTCGCGGAACAGAAGTGCCACCCCGCCGCCGGGGCGGAGTCGCGCTCCCGCTCTTGCTTTTGCACCCATTGTCCACAGCGCATGCACATGCAAGAGCGGCACGTCTTCGGGCATCGGATGCTCGACCAGGGTGAGCCCGCCACTCATTCCCAGTTGCACCAGCAGGGCGCGTTCCCCGTGCGCGCCCGAACCACGCCCCGGGCCTCGCGCGATGATGGCCAGTTGCTTGCCATGGCGAAGGACGTTCACGATCCGGCAACCCTCAAGCAGGTCGGCGGGCTCGAGGGCCGCGGGTGGAGCGGCGCGGCCGTTGACTCCCGGGCCGCGGCCACGCTGACGGGCGAAGCCACCTGACGGATCGCCGGGCGCGACCAGTACATCGCGCCGCAGGAGGCGCGCGGTCAGGACGCGCAGACCGACGAGCCGCGGCATAAGGCACCGGCGGATCGTCTCGACTTCGGGAAGTTCGGGCACGGGCAACCATAGTGACGGCGGAGTCGGAACCGGCGCGCCGAGCGCTCGTAGTGTTCCTCATGCCCCGGTGCCTTTTCCGATTCACGCTCGCGATCGTCGGACTAGCGGCTGTCCTGGCGGCGCTCGCGGGTTGCCGCGGGCAGGGAAGGGGCGTGCAGCGTCAGGATGGCTTGGCGTCGCCCGAAGCCGCGCCTCGGAAGAGCACGGGCGGGGAGCCGGGGCTGGAGGTGGTCGCGTGGACAACGGAGGCGGACGTGGCGGTTTTCGCGCGCGCGATCGCGCCCTACGCGCGGGGCGCGCCGGCCCCCGGTGGTTTGTCGCCCGGGGCAATCGCGTTCCTCGCGGTTCACGGGATGCGCGTGGTGGCGGTGCCGGTGGCGGAACTCGAGTCGTTGCGCGTTGCCTTGGGTGCGCCGCCGCGACATGTCAACCAGTGGCTGGGCCAGGCGGTCGAGTGGACGGAGGCCGTCTCGGGGCCGGATCAGCCTCGCGGGCAAACAATCGCACTGGAGGCCGCGCGACTTCGCCTCGGGGCCGGGCGGCTGCGTTTGCTGGCGCGTTCGTGGATATCTCCGGCGCCGGGTGTGGGAGAGCGCGGGGATGCGGCATCCGCTTCGATGATGACCATCGAGTTGCTGCCCCAGCACGATGAGGCGGGGCGCGCGGGTGATCACGGGGCGTTGCTCGCGCCCACGAGCATCAGCGCGACGGATGAGGGGCTGCTCTTTCCGCGCCTGCTCATGCGGCTGGCAGCGCGCGAATCGGACACGGCGTTCGTGCTGGTGGGCCTGCCGCCGGGAGCGGACATAGAACGGCTGGCGCGGGACGCGCCGCCCGAGCCCACAGGGCGCGGCGGAGGAGTTGGCGATGATGAGGGAGCAGCGGGCGCGGGACCGCGGGTGGGCGAGGTGGTCCGCCAGGGAGCGGGCGTGCCCGGCGCTGCGCAGGGCGATCTTCCGGCCAGCGATCTCGCGGGCCTGGAGCCGGGCGCGGAGATCGGGCCCCGGGAGTCGCGCCTTCCGACGATCGGGGAGGCGATCTTCTGCCCGCCGGTGTGGGTGACAGCGCGCCGTGCCGACGGGAACGCGGGCGGCCGCGTGGGGAGCGTGGGAAGCGAGGGGGGCGAGGGGCAGGTGGTGCGGACGACGCCGCGGCGGCTGGTGGTGGCCCTGGTGCCGCGCCTGCCGGAGCGTGTGCGGCTGCTGCCGTGAGGGCCGCGGGCGACCCATCCGCAGTTCTCGCCCGGTTTGACACCCGATAAGTGCTGCGATGCGCAAGAGGGAGCGCGGCAGGGTCGATACATCTTGTTGAACCGGATGGCGCGTAACCACGACCGGGCAGGCTCGGGAGAACAGTCCCATGCTGAGGTTGCCGACAGATCAGGCGTTGCCGGGCATGGTGCTTGCACTGCCGGTGCTGCACCCGGCAAAGCCCGAGCACCTGCTGCTCAGGCCGGGCGCTGCGCTCGATCAGCCGTCGATCGACCGGATGCGTGAGATGCGCGTCGGCCGCATCTGGATCCAGTATCCGCCGACGGACTTCCTGCTCCGCTTCGCCAGCCCCAAGATCATCGCCGAGCATGGCCGGATGGCCTCGCGCCTGTCGGAGTGCTTCGACACTGTGTCGGGGCGGGCGCACGCGGCGCTCGAGTTCGGGCACTATGTGGACGCGGTGCGGTCGTTCGCGCAGGCGATCCTGGATGAACCCAACGCGGCGATCTTCCTTGGCGACATTCTCGATGCCTCATCGCCGATGGTGGCGCACTCGACCAACGTGTGCTACCTGAGTCTGCTGATGGCTCTCAAACTCGATGGGTACCTGATCTCGGAGCGGCCGTGGGCGGGTGGACGCCGGGCGCAGAACGTCGAGAGCCTGGGCGTGGGCGCGATGCTGCACGATGTCGGCATGTTGCAACTCGCGCCCGATGTGCTGGAGCACTGGGAGCGGACGCGCGATGAGAGCGATGTGCGCTGGCAGCGCCACGCCGCGCTCGGGTTCGCGACGGTGCGGGGCAAGGTCTCGCCGACGGCGGCCTCGGCGGTGCTGCACCATCACCAGCGGATGGACGGATCGGGCTTCCCCAAACGGCCGCGGGCGATGGGCCCGGCGCGAGCGCTGGCGGGGAGCGAGACGCATGTGTTCGCGCGGATCATCGCGATGGCGGACGTGTTCGACCAGATGCAGAACCACCCGCTGCCGCCAAAGGGCAGTGGAAGACAGGCCGAGTCAGGCAAGGTGCCGACGGTGCGCGCGCTGGGCAGAGTGCTCGCGATGGTGCGCGCCGGGAAACTCGATCCGGTGATCTTCAAGGCCCTGCTGGCGGTGGTGCCGGCGTATGCGCCAGGATCGGTGGTAGAACTCAGCGACGGTGCGAGCGGCGTGGTGACGGCGTGGGACCCGGTCAACCCGTGCGAGCCGGTGGTGCATCTCATCCCCGACCCGGCGGACTACCTGCGCGTGCGCAAGCCGATGGAGGACCCGCCGCGGCTGGGCGCGATGATCGACCTTCGCCGCCGGCGCGACATTGCGATCGCCGTCGCGGACGGGCAGAAGGTTTCCGACGACAACTTCGCGGCCCGAAACCCCGGCGAGTTCGACCTGCGGTACCAGTTCACGGGCGGGGTGGTGGTGCCGCTGCCCGGGCAGGCGAAGCGCACGGAGCCGGCGCGGGGGATGCGGAAGACGGGATAAGGGCGTTACAATCCGGCGGAGAACGCCAGTGCCCCTGTCCGGATACTTCATGGCGATTGACCGAGTTGAGAAACGACTTTGCCGTGTCGCGAGCGCGCTGGACGCGGCCAAGATCGCGTACGCGGTCGTGGGTGGGAACGCGGTCGCGGCCTGGGTCGCGCGCGCGGACCCGTCGGCGACCCGCGCGTCAAAGGATGTGGACCTGCTCGTTCGCCGGATTGACCTTCCGGCCATCACGGCAACACTGACGGCGATCGGCCTGACGCGGGAAGACCTTCGGGGGCTCGTCTTGTTCGTTGACCCTGAGGAGCCCAGCCGCAAGGCGGGCGTGTACCTGGTGTGGGCGGGCGAGAAGGTGAGGCCGTCATACGAAGTCCCGGCGCCCGATGTGGCCGAGGCGGAGCGAGACCCGGAGGGGTTTGCCGTGCTTGGCCTTGGTGCGCTGGTGCGAATGAAACTGACGAGTTTCCGCGACATCGACCGGGTGCATATCGCGGACATGCGGTCGGTGGGGCTGATCACATACGCCGTTCGCGCGGGTCTGCCCGAGGCGCTGCGGGCGAGGCTGGACAGCGTTGAAGCAGAAGAGGACCAGTAGCCCCTCCGGACGCTGCGCGGCCACCGGCCCCCCGTCCGGGGAGGACCCGGGATCGTCCCTACGCTGATGCGATATGAAGGGCCGCGCACCGGAAGTTCGGGTGATCAGCATCGGCACGCTCGCCGCGCACCCGCTGTGGGACGAGAAGGGACCGGCGCGCACAGGGCACGCGACGACGACGCTGGTGCGCTCGGGGGAGCGCGTGATCCTGATCGACCCGGGTCTGCCGGACCGGGCCGCCGTGGCGAGATTGTTCGAGCGAACGGGGCTGAGGCCCGAGGCGATCACGCATGTGTTCCTCACGAGTTTCAGGCCCGACGTGTTCCGCGGCATCCTCGCGTTCGAGAAGGCCAAGTGGTGGGTGAGCCAGGAGGAGCGCGAGCAGGTGGGCGTGCCGCTGGTGTCGCGCCTGCAGGAGGCCGCCGCGGCGGGGGATACGGAACTGAAGGCAGCGCTGGAACTGGATGTCGGCATCCTGAAGCGCTGCGAGCCCGCGCCCGATGAGTTGGCCCCGCACGTGTCGTTGTTCCCACTCCACGGCATGACGCCGGGGCTGACGGGCGTGCTGGTGGCGATGCCAACCAGCGGGGGACAGAACGGGGCGACGGTGCTCGTGGCGGGGGACGCGGTGCCGACGGTCGAGCACCTCGAGCGGGGCATGGTGCTCTCGTCCGCGGCGGATGTGGCCAAGGCGCGGGAGTCGTTCGGCGAGGCGGTCGAGATCGCGGACATCATCGTGCCGGGACGGGACAACATGGTGGTGAACCCGGTGAAGGGGAGGGGGAGATAGACCGGCCGGGTTGCCCGGGTGCGGGTTGTGTATTACACTTTGGAGTTGCCGTAATACATGTGTCCCGAGCCTGTGTTGAGGTACAGCGAGCACTTGCCATGATCCGCACCGTCCGGCTTGATGAAGAGACCAACGACACGCTGGAACGCAAGACGCAGGAGAGCGGCGAGACGCCCTCGCAACTGATCCGACGGGCGATCCGGGAGGTGTCGCCCAGGCCGGCACCCCGTCCAGCGGGAAGGTCCGTGTACGAGCGCGTCAAGCATCTCATCGGTACGCTTGACGGCGGAACGGGTGCGGCGGCGGAGCGCAGACGAAAGGCGACATCTTCGCGTGCGACGGGGAAAGCCTTCGCGGCGTTGCTCGCGAAAGAGGACCGCAAGCGGGGGAATGGCAAGCAGGGAGCCCGGGGCGCGCGCAACAGTTCAAAGGTTTATGCGGACATGTTGGTGGAGAAACATGAGGCGCGTCAACGCAAAGGCAAGGGGAGGCAGCGGTGACGCTCGTTGACGCCGGGCCGTTGATCGCGATGTTTCACTCATCTGACGCGGATCACCAGCGGTGCCTGGTTGCGGCGCAAGACTTGGATGGTCCGCTCATTGCTTCGTGGGCGGTGCTCGGCGAGGCGATGCATGTGCTGGGACGCTGGCAAGGATGGCGCGGCCAAAGAGCGCTTTGGACTGCGGTTCTTGATGCGGCGGTTGAGGTGCGTAATCTGGACCCTGAGGATGCTCCGCGGGCTTTCGAACTCATGCGACGCTATCGGGACACGCCGATGGACCTTGGCGATGCGAGCCTCGTCGTTCTAGGCGAGAAACTGGGGATCGATCAGGTCTTTACGCTCGACAAGCACTTCCGCGCCTACCGGCTGCACGGCCGGCGCGCGTTCCATGTCGTGCCGGGGTAGCGGCGTGTGCCCCTACACTCGCCCCTCATGCGCATCCTGCTTACCAACGACGACGGCCTGCGCGCCCCTGGCATCCAGGCGCTGTACGAGGCGCTGGTCGATGCGCACGGCGAGTTCGCGGCAAGCGGGGAGGGGGGGGGGCCGCTCGGCGAGGTCACGGCGATCGCGCCGCTCACCGTGCAATCGGCCACAAGCCACGGCGTGACGTTCCACGAGCCGCTGATGATCCAGCAGGATCGCCTGGGCTGGGGCGGCGATGAGAGCATGACCGGCACCGCGGTCGATGGCCGCCCGGCGGACTGCGTGAAACTCGCGATCGCGTCGCTGTGGCCCGAGCGGTTCGGCGCGGGCACGCGCCCGGACCTGCTCATCTCCGGGATGAACGCGGGGGCGAACGTCGGGATCAACGTGATTTATTCGGGCACTGTGGCCGCGGCCCTGGAAGGGGCGTTCCTGGGCATCCCGTCGATCGCGGTGAGCCTGCACATCGGCCCGGGCGGGACCGGCAAGACGGACTTTCGCGCTGGGGCGCGCCACGCGCGTGCACGGCAGCAGCGAGGGCAGCAACGGCGATTTTTGTGGGGAACGACTGAGGCCCGCGGTTTTCGCGTGTGGCGCTCGCACGAGCAGCGGCGCCTGGCGGCGCGGTGCGCTCCCGCCCCATACAGCCGAGTCGCGGCGAAGGCGGGCGGTGGGCCCGATCGCGCGCCGGACGATTTGCAACGTCCACAATACCCCGAGAGCGTGCGCGCGAGCCAGCGAGCTGGGCGTGGTTGTTTGTGCAGCAGCCATGTGCGGCAGAATGGGCGATGCGTCCACAGTCGCTCCGCTCGCGTAACCCTCGCGTCTCGGCGTCGCCCAGCTCGCGGACGTCGCAGCGGTGGCTGACGCAGGATGCGAGTCGCATCCGGGCAGTTGATACCGGGTGCCGTGTAGCGGCAGGCATCGGCGAAAGCGTGCGCAGCGGCCAGGTGCGCAGCGGAGTCGTGGTGGCACACACACGGCGCCACCGGCGAGAGCGGCGCCGATCAATGGGGCATTGTGTGGGCCTACCCAACCCGATCGCCGCGATATGCGCGCCCACGGCGGCGTGATGCCGCCCAGGTGCGAAGTGCAGCACCGATGGCGATGCGGGCGCCGCTCGTGCGGGCGCGTCAGCGTCGGAGCCCTGCGCTCGATGCCGCACTCGCCACCTGTGTGCCGCAGTCCGGCGGTGGCAAGCATCTGCCGGCGACCGTGGGTGTGCGGGATGAAGCACGCGGTGAAGGCGCGCAGCGCCGAGCGCGGTGCGCTACGCACAACCGGCTGCTGAGATCGACAATGGGCATCCCTCACTGCCGCAAGGCCGTGCTTGCGACGTGAGCGCGAGTTGCGCCGACTCTGCCAGCGTGGGCCCGCACCTCGCGATGCGGCGTCGGCGGCGCCTCAGTGCCGCTCAACATGCTCCTGCACCAGGAGATACAGCGGCTGCAGCGTGTCATCACGCGGGCGCGGCACGTGCTAACCGCACCTCCATCCCAGCCGCCATCGCGGGGCGAGGCGATCACGGCGACGGAGGTGCAGGTGATGGCGGAGCTGTCGAGCGCGGCGGTGCCCAAGTCGCGGTTGGCCACGCCGGGCGGCGATGGCTTCTCGAGACTGCCGGGCGACGCTGGGCCAGTGGATGGCGATGCTGAGCAGAGCGGGACGCGAAGAACCGGTCGCGGCTGCGCCACGGTTGGCCCGACTCCTTCTCGCGGGCCCGCTTCTCCAACCCGCAGTGCTTGCTCACGACCACGCCGCAGGAGGCGACGCGCGCCAACGTCGCGACGAGGTGGGCGCTCAACGGACGTGATGTACGCCACCCAACGTGACGGAGTGTGACGGCGTGCGGACCAGCTGCGGTCGCCGCTCAAGGGCGGCGGCGCCTACCTGCAAATCATCTCCATCTCATCCCCATCGACGGCGCCAAGTGGGAGACGAGCTTCAATGCGCTGACGGAGAGCGATCCCAACAAGCTTGTCTCGCCTCTGCCGGTGCTGCACGTGACTGCGGTGGTCGTGGAACCCCAAGGGCGTCGCACTGTCGGCTACGAGGCGACGCTGTGCAGCTACCCAGCGTGCACCGACAAGCACCTGGCCTTCGTGGTGACGCCGCCGGTGCGCAAGGGCGTGACGCCGCAGTACTGGGTGCTGCGCGGCGTCGCGCTGCTGTGCATCACGTCATAGGCGATGGCACGACGGCGGTAGCGCGCGCCGTTGAGGCCGGGGTTGCTGAGCGAGCGTGCAGCGCGCTTGAGTGCGGCCAACCACTCGCTACAACACCACCAGCGCTCACTCCCACAAGCCGGCGCGGACCGCCACCCAGCCAAACACCGCCCACCGCCGCACCGCCCACCCGAACGCGTACACCGACACGACGCCATTCTCCTGCCCCACCACCAGCTCACCTTCTCGACTCACTGCCATAGCGGACGCGGTCCGGCATCGTGATGCTTCGCCTGCCAGCTGAAAGCCGCCGATACAGCGGGCACTCGCCACATCCCACAGTCGCACCGCACCGGCGTCACCTTTGCAGCCCGCCGCCAACACACCGCCCGGCAGCTCCACCAGCGTCGTCAGGTAGTCGTGCCACACGCGCAGCGAGCCCACTGCGACGATGGACGCGGGTGTGGGCCGCCACGACCACAGCCGCACCAAGCCATCTTGATGCGGCGTCGCCCAGCGACCGTCGCGCAGCTCCACGAAGCCTCGCACACGGGTCGGTGTCATCACTGCCGCCATGCGAGCGCCGTCGGGCACCGAGTGCACCTGCAGCTCCGCCTCGTTCGAGCACACCAACAGCGAGCCGCCGCCTGCCGCCGCCCGTAAGTGCGACGAGCCCGTCCAGCTGGAGGCGCGCTCGCCCGTATCACGGTGCCACACGTGCGCCTCGCCATTCATGTCGATGGTGGCTGCCCATGGCGGCCGCGCCAGCACCATAGTCAGCGTGGCAGCGCGGTGACCCGCGTACGCGCACCGCCACGTGCCGCTCGCCACGTCAATCACCTGCACCTCGTTGTCCATGGTGGCGAGCACGTGCGTCGAGTCGACGGCGAGAACGTCACACGGCCCGATGCGGCAGGACAGCGCCACGACGCCGGGCGCGTCCCGGTCGCCATCGACTAGGCGCGACACGTGCAACGCGTGGCGCTCGGCGGTGACGAGCAGGTCGTCGTCGGCTCCGGCGTCGGCGTGGACGATGGCGATGCGGGCGAAGTGAGCCTTGGTGCCGAACGCGCGCACACGGCGCGCGATGAGCGGCGTCTCCGCCGACTCGGGCGGGCGGGCGAGGGCCGCCAGCAGGACTGGCGCGGGTGCTGCGGAGGCCGCCATGAGTTTTCT
>ENA-ORBV01013571-ORBV01013571.1-microbial-mat-metagenome-genome-assembly--contig:-NODE-13571-length-12356-cov-5.103754_pt1 | contig 12356 bp, 12 predicted proteins | sample MGYA00237777_ERZ505514 | MGnify/ENA primary metagenome ERZ505514 (study PRJEB26160, sample SAMN06269048) | microbial mat metagenome | isolation source: Oligotrophic lake microbial mat | place... | reverse complement strand
TTCAAGCAGAAGACGGCATACGAGATTCGCCTTAGTCTCGTGGGCTCGGAGATGTGTATAAGAGACAGATTATACCCAGTAAATACCCAAAAACCACTAGGCGGTGCAGAATTAAAAACAACAAACTACCATGACAGCAAAATTCTCCTTACATTTATTTTTTCTTTGCCAATGGTTTAGGAAACCTTAATATTGTGCTAATCTTAATTAAAGAACTATGAACAAAAAGAAATCAGTACTTATTGTTGAAGATGATCAATTCATTTCAAAAGCTTTTAAGGAAACTTTTGAAGCTGAAGGTTTTGTAGTGAAAGTTGCTTTTAATGGCGAAGAGGCACTGAGTATTCTGAGGAAGTTTATGCCTGATATAATTCTGCTTGATCTGGTGATGCCTGTTAAAAATGGTTTTGAGGTCCTAAAAGACGTAAAAAGGCAAGACAAATTGTCTAAGATCCCGATAATTGTCGCAACTAATTTAGGTGAGGAGCAATATATTGTAAAAGCTAAAGAGATGGGGGCGAATGATTATATTTTAAAAAGTGAATTGTCTCTGAGTGATTTGGTAAAAAAAGTAAAATTAAGGCTGGGGATTTAGAGGCAAAGTCCCGGTTTAAGCAATAATATCCTCTATTTGAGAGATATAGGCGCTTGCAGAAAGTGATGAAATAATGGCACCAGTTTCGATAGGCAGATATTTAATGCGGGTGGAATCGGCATTTCCTCCAGTTCCCGATCCTGTGAGTGCCACTGTGTAAGTAGAGGACGTCGGGGTTGATGCGACCGTGAAAGTTCCGTTCTGTCCTATAGCATCTCCGGAAGTAAATTCGAGGTTTACAGGTTCACCAACATACAATCCATGGGACGAAAAAGTAACGGTAATGACATTCGCAGACCAAGTGTAGGTTGAGGCCTGGGTGGTATCATTGGATTTTCTGACCCGAATCCTTAGATTGTCATCATTTGCAGCCGAGGCGGTGACCGTGGCAGTATTGGTGGTTGCAACTGCATTAGTCAGTGTTGTTACACTGGTTCTATTATAGATTTCGTATCTGGAGCCGGGGATAATATTGGTTAATGTAATCGTTGCGCTATCCAGGGCGTACTGATAGGCTCTGGAGGTCTCTGTACTGATTGTGAAGTGGTAGAGAGAAGTGATGGCTGTTGCATTTGTCAGCCTGGTTTTGATCCTAATTTTTAGCTTGAACCCCACTGAAGCATCAGTGGCTGGCGCAAAACCTAACCTGCTAAACCGAATTGCACCTGAAACTGTGGCAGTGTTATTAGAAGTTAAAGTGATTGTGTTTCCTGAGATACTTACAACTTGTGCCAGACCGGCGATACCTGTTCCCCAGACATAATCATCTACTTCAACACCATACGAGCTACCCACACTGATGGTATTTTGGCCGGAGGTACCTGCGCTACTCCCGCGGACATAGTACATATTATGAAAAGTATCAAAGCCATTTCCGTCATTTCGATCAAGAGCGTAAAAAATATCATAATTTCCGATTGTTCCACCTGCCATAGTCGATTCTGCTGCTGAAAAAGTGGTATGACCTAAGATATACCTATCAGTTTCAAATAGAGCCTGATCGGCAGCGCCGCTTGTCATGAGGGATCCATCATTTGCAACAGCAATTACCTTATCCTTAGCCGGACTTTCAGCTAAGGCAGCCCAGGTGCCACTGGTGGGGGTAGATACCGCTGCTGCTGTCCAGGTTGTGCCGTTAAGAGATACCATAACCATATTAGTTCCATCCCGGGAAACGCCAACGAATTGATTCATTCCTGGACACCAAGCAACCGCATACCAGGCATTTTGTGCAGCAGCAGTTCTGGCAGTCATGGAGGTTCCGTTTGTAGAGCTGAATGCGCGGTTAGTCCCATCAGAGGCAACAGCTACAAAGAGAGCAAGCTGGGGACTCCAGTCTACGCTACGCCAAGAATTTGTTTCAGGTGTCCTGTTTGTCCAAGTCGCACCTGTGGGAGAGGACATTGCTCTGTTTGTTCCGTCTGAGGAAACCGCCAGAAGTATTGATAAGGAAGGACTCCAGGCGACACTTACCCATGAATTTGCTTGAGAGGCAGCTCTTGGGGTCCAAGTTGTTCCGTCAGTGCTGGTCATAACCCGGTTCGTTCCGGAACTGGCAACTGCAACAAATGTTCCACCACTTAGTGAGGCTGCCCAGATCACGCAGTTCCAATTATTTTGTTCGGCAGAGGCTGTACTACTCCAGCTGGTTCCATTTGAGCTATACATTACCTGGTTGGTGCCATCTGATGATACGGCGACGAATATTCCCAGAGAAGAGCTCCAGCAGACCGAAGTCCATGAGTTGGCCTCAGCAGCTGTAGCTGTGTTCCAGGTTATTCCGTCGGAGCTATACATCACCCGGTTGGTGCCAGAGCTAGCCACCCCAACATATATGCTTAGCTCCGGACTCCAGGCAATACCTGTCCAGGTATTGGCCTCGGCAGCGGTTCCTAATGACCAGCGGGAACAGGCAGAGTTTGGCATAAATAGACCACCTGCCGATGTAAAAGCCGCACCCCCGGCTTCGATTTGAGCTTGTGAGGTTGTGTCCGCTGTAGGTTCATTCATGAGTACCCCAATGCGGCCATTGCACGGATCAAAACTTAATGTGCCGGAGGCACCTCCGGCATTTAAACATGTAAAAGTAAAAGTGCTACTGGTGAGCACCGTCACTGTTTTGGTTCCTAAAATGATCGCAGCAGTATCGCCTGAGATCGTGACTACTATAACGTTTCCCGTACGCATACCGTGGTCAGCGCTGGTAACTGTGGCGGTAGTTGTCACCCGCGTCCAGCTATTTCCGCTTGTCCCGACTGCTACCGCGTTTGTGTAACCATCAAACCAATGGGTGCCATAAACGGAGGTTTGGGCTGTTAGCGGTAAGGTTGATCCTATTGCTCTGATTGTTCCGTTTAGGGCGGCGGTGAGGGGGGCGTTGACAAAGTCACTCAGAACACCTGAAATCAAAAGGTTTTTGCTTGAGTTATCTGCTGTAAAGGTATTTGTTCTGGTGTGCGGCACATAGCAGCGCTGAATATATACTCCATTTGCAGCGGCTGCTACAGCAAGGACAAACAAATTAGCAGACATGGTAGGGAAGTAACTCAATGTTCCTGAGGTTGCACCGGCATTTAAACAGGCAAAGGTAAAAGTATCCGCAGTGGGTGTCGAGGCTATCGTTTTGGCGGCCACGGTAATTGCCGCTACAACATTGCTTACAATCACATACACAATGTCTCCGGTTTTTAGACCATGGGCTGTTTTTGTTATTGTGGCTACAGTCGTTACCCGAGTCCAGTTCACATCGTCTTGTCTGGTGTCGCCTAAATCTAAAGGAGAGGCGTAAGTGCCTAAATTTCTAAGTTTAATATTGTTACACGCCGCTGCTCCGATTTGCAAAATACCGTTATAGGGCTGACATAAAGTTAACCCCCCAAAGGTGAGGCCATTCATCACAATATTGGTGCAGACCGTTGATAAATCGTAAGTATACATAGCATTGGTGCTGGTCGTGGTAGTTGCCGGGTGGTCATAGTAGATAGAATCAGTGATAGTTAAGTCGGTGCAGGTTGTCATAAACATTCTGCCATCACCTATCGTGGTATTTGTCCAAGTACTATCGCTCATGCGAATTAAGGTCATAGCGCCAGTGGTGGCATTGCCCCGCGTCGCCATGCCGCAAATTCTGAGATTTGTCATAGTAAAATCAGTGCAGTCGGTCATGGTCACAACATAATTTCCCGTTGCTGCAAGCAGGGCTCTGGTAAAAGTACAATTTGCCATTGACCCCCCTGCAAAATTGAGCGACATAGTCAGTCCAAACTGGCTAGTGGCTGCTTCCTGGCCTATTCCGACCTGGCTCCAGGCAATGGGGGAAGCACACTCGGTTAAAGTCACGTTTGACATTATTCCCACATTGGTAAGTGCAACTGAGAAGGGCTGGTTAAGATTTAAGTACCAGTTTAATGAAGCAGTGTCGATATCTATAGCCCCTCCGCCAGTTGTCGCAAATTCATATCGGGTTGTAATTGTGGCGTTAGGAAGAACATTTACTGTGAGCGCTACTGCCGTACAACACATAAAAAAAATGTTTGGAATTCGTATGTTTAGACCGGAAACAGGTAGATAGCCACCTGTGCTATTGGTTCCATCATGTCCAAAGCGAAGTAAACCTGTAGTACTTATCCAACAAAATTTACCACGAATGGCATCAGTAGCCATGCTAGCTGCCAAGGCCGACAGTGACCCGGCGCAGGGATAGAATTCATATTCTCCTGAGGCAACAGCTGTCTCGACCCAAACTCCAGGTAGGTAAAATGCAGAGGAACCATTACTTGGGATTTGGTAAGTTGTCGCCCTGGTGCCATCTGTTGTGCCCAGTTCAAACCAATCACCCCGAACCTTAAATGTATTTAATCTGTTTACAATGCAAGTCAGCACATCGACTCCAACAATTTCCAACCAGCCGGGAGTATCAGCTCCCGTGGCATTGGCACTAATTCCAGTCAATGCGCCTGAAGTATAGGCAACATTGTTCCACTGTCTGATTTTGATATAACCATTAGCGGGCATGGCCGAACCGGCTGTAGTGGGAGCAACAGCTAAGGAGTCATAGACGCCGATCAGGATACCACTGGCTCCTCCTTGACTGATTGTGGTATCTAAAGCGGGAACGTTACCAGAGCCGGTATCATAAGGAATTAAGCGGACTTGGGTTGAATTAAACTCAATTGTGCCTCCTAATGTCGCAGAAAGAGTAATATTACCCATGGCAGCGCTGGTATTTTGGTTTGTGCCGTAACGAGTATCCTGGTCAACAGTTAAATAGCCACCGTTAATGTTATATGTGTCAGAACCAGCTTTAGAGGCTAAAGTATCTATATTTACAGCAGTGGTAATAGTGAATGTTGCCATGAGTCAGGGATTAGTTACTAACATAATAAACAATTTCGCTGACAAGAAAAAGATGGGTGTTGTTAAGAGCCGGGGGATTATTATCTAGGACTTGAGGTGTTTTGAAATTACGTATTGGGAGGATTTGTCGGGCACTTCTTCCCAGTTTTCTTTAAGTATTAAAGTGTCTGCTGTGTTGGCGATAATCTCTTTGGGTTGGTTGATACCCTTGCCTTGGGCGATCCAGACTTAGAGAATATTAACAATTTGCATAATATTGACAAAGTATATATTTGATGATAAAGTATCTGGTATGAAAGCTATTGTTTCTTTGGATGAGTTTAGAAAAAATCTGTCCGATATTGTTGGTGATGTAATGTATGGCAATCAGACTGTAGTGGTTCAAAAACATAATAGAACAGGCGTAGTTGTCATAAGCGAAAGAGAATATGAAAGCCTAAAAGACCCAAGGAATCGTTTTACCTCACAGGAGGATTGGGATAAGGGTTTTGTTCTGATGGATAAAATAAGAGCAAATACCGCAAAATACCCTCCCAAAGAAGTACAAAAGGTTATAGAAGAAACTGTGAGAGAAATTCGTCAATCAAAACGTGTATAAAGCAGTATTAGACAGCAATGTGTTTGTTTCCGGTGCTTCAATTTCCCAAACCCCACCATCTCAGATGATGAATTTATGGAGAAAAGGGGCGTATATTTTGGTAACTTCGCCACAAATACTTGAAGAGGTGCATGAGGTATTATTACGACCTAAAATAATTTCATATACAGGTTTATCTATAAAGGAAACGAATGAATTTGTTGAAAAAATAATACAACGCGCATATGTGACAGAAGGCAAGCAACTGTCACACTCAGTTAGCCGTGATCTCAAAGATGATAAATTTCTGTCCTGCGCAGTTGAAGCAAAGGCTGATTATATTATCACTGGTGATCAAGATTTACTGGTATTAAAAGTCTACAAAGAAATAAACATATTAACTCCGAGGGAATTTTTAGATATTTTAAGCAAGGGCGGTATCTAATGCGGTTTGATTTGTTCAGATATTACATATTGCGATTCTTTGTCAGGTAGCTCTTCCCAATTCTCTTTTAGTATTAAGGTGTCTATTGTGTTGGCAATAATTTCTTTGGGTTGGTGTTCGCCTTTACCGCGTGCTATCCAAACCTGCATGCCTTTGTAAAGATTTTCTTCCCAGGTTTGGGTTGAGTCTGTCAGGGTTAGCTTCGTGGCTGAGGTAACGGTGGAGGTAAAGTCCGGAGGAGGATGGTGCTTTGAGTCCGGAACACCTGTTAAAAAACCCGGATTGTTTTTTTCAAAGTCGTCAATCGGGATCCAGACGTGGTATTTTCTTTTGGGGTTTTCGTATTCGACTCTGATGAAACCGGGGTAAGATGGGTCAGGGAAGGCTTTAAGGCAATCGCGTTCTTTGCCGTTGATGTCGATTATTTTCATAATTTATTAGCGTATAGTCTAGTCTAAGGTCAGTTTTTTTATTTCGGGTAGGCTTTGTTCGTATGCGGTTAGGTTGTTGGTGAAGCTGATAAAGTTTTGGACGCCCTGAAAGTAGGAGAGGAGGGAGGCTTTTTCGCAGATGCCTTTTTCTTCGGCTGCGAATTCATAATATGAAGAGAAAGGGAACTTGTTGATGTCACGGACGATTTTTTTAGCCAGAGGATCAAGGTGGATGAATCTGGTAATATCAGGGACTTTTTCATCCTCAATTTTTGCGGATTTGAACCGGCCTTTAAACAGGGCGCCTGAGCGTTTATGTCGGGCGTTGAAGTATTTGGTATAGGAATTTGAAACTTTGCTCAGGAATTTGGAAACTCCCTCAGGCTTAGTTTCTTTCAAGAGTAAATGGAAGTGGTTTGGCATTAAACAATAAGCAATTATTTCTACCAGAGGAGAATCGTCAGTTTCTCTTTCGCCGCGGGCTCGTTTGCGGAAAGCAAACCTGGATGAGGGGGTTGAGGCCTGGTAATGCTTTAAAGTTTCCAGGAATCTTTTACAGTCTTTTTCATCTTCAAAGATGATTCTTCTTTCGACTCCAGTGTTTTGAGCGTGGGATATGACTGGGGTGAGAACTTTGAGATCAAGAGCCATAGCTTAAATTAGCAGCCGCAAATGTGTAGTGTCAAGGTGTCGGGCTAGATGTCGTCGTCTTTTTTGTGGGTGGTTTCGAAGTAGGGATCGTGGGTGGCGGTTTTATGCGCTTTTTTGCCGGCACCCATGAGGGTGTAGATTATTGCCGGGAGGAGTAAAAGCATGCCTGACAAGGTTAAAGAAAGTGACCATTCTAATGGGATAACCTGGGCGTTAGTTGCGATATCCTGGAGAGCGTAGAGTTGCATGAGTCCGGAGATGATTAATAATGTGACGCCTTTTATTAAAGAGTTGAACGATAATATCGACATCAGCCAAATAGGAGCGAGGAAAAGGGCGATGCTTTTGATTATTATGGAAGTGGTTGTGAAGGGGTATTTGGTTAGGGATTCAGGCACAAAGAAATGATATGGAGTTGGTAATTGAAGTGTTAAGGGATTCACTATGGCATCAAGAATATAGCCTAAGATGACAAGGCCAATAATTAGCATCAAAGTGTACTCTTGTTTCATAGTTTAAAATTACATCAATGATGAGGATTTTTCAAGCCTGGAGGTGGTTGGAGTTAAAAGACGTTACGATAGGAACAACCTTTCACTGCGCTCAAGAACGTTTCTACCATAACGTCAAAAGACATTATGGTAGTAGTCGTAAGTTAGTGCAGCGCGGCCGGTCCAGTTTGTTGAGAAGCTGGAGGCGCCGCTGATGTAGCGGTATACTCCGGAGGTTTCTTTCATGATGAACCAGGCACCGGTTTTGTTGGTGAAGCCGTAATAGGCTGGTGATGAATCGTCTACTTCGGAAATCTTGTAGCCGTCTGTTGGATGTTTTTCGGCGGGGTCGATTGCGGCCCCGGTGCTGTCTTTTAGGGCGACAGTGCCTGGGCCGGGGACGCTACCGAAGAAAGCGGCTTGGGCTTTTTTGGTGAAGAGAGAGAAAACGAAAAGGGAGATTCCAGCAGAGCCGATTAGTTTAATGAAGACGCGTCTGTTTTTGTCAAAGCGTTCTTTTGACTCAGTAATTTCTTCGAGTTCGTCAATTTGCTTTTCGGCTTCAACTTTTTCCGTTTTATCAACTTTATGGTGAAGTAGCTTTTGCTCGGGGGGAGGAATTAACTCGGGGAGGATGAGGACTTTTCGTTTTGAGGGTAGAATTTTAATGCCAAAGAAAAGGGAGAGAGGTGCAAATATTAGGGCACTGATAAATTCCGCATAAGTTTTGACGCCCAGGAAACCGGTTATAACTACTAGAGTGACGATTACGAAGCTGTAGTAGAGAAATAATTTGCTTTTAAAAAAGCTTAAGAGGCCGGCTTTTTTGCCGAGAGCTGTTGTGGCTATGTATAAAACTGAGGGCAGGAAAACAATTTGTAGGGGGAAGGGAGCGCTTAAGGTTAGGAAAAGGCAAAGGAGCAGGCAGTAGCTGAGAAGGGCAGTTTTCAGTATTTTCATTTTAGGGAGAACCCTGAGAATCAGCGGCGGTTACTAATTTATTATTTACCCAGCCTTCTTTATTACTATCCAATTTAACCAGGAGCCAATTGTCCTGTTTCTTGGTGTAGCTATAAGACTTGCCGGGTTCCATTTTTCCTGAAACGGCAGAAGAAAAAGAAGTTTCTTCGTAGATATCTAAAGTTTCGTAACCTTGCGCTACTTTGATTTGGCCTAAAGTTTGGGCTGATTTTCCCAGCACTGCAGATTTAGGATCTTCAGTTGGGGCTGGGTCTTCGCTAGATAAAGCAATTTGCTCTTTGATTGTTTTAATTTCCTGGGATAACTGGCCTTCGGCGGTTGCAGATTTATAGTTCATTTTGTCGACTGTTTCTTTAATTTGGGCAATATCAAATTCAAGTTTATTATTTGGACTTGGGGATAATGAAGACCTGACGGAAGTTATTAGAATTCCTGTGGCTATTAGGGCTGTATAAATAAGCAGTACGCGGTTAATGTTCATTTTCTAAAAGGAAGTATCTATAAATATATAGTATTTGAGCTTAGCTTCGCAAGTCAGAGCAGAGATCGCTTTAGGCTTTGAAAAAGGTGCAAGCTTGACTTATACTAAATCCAATGCCCGAAGTTGTTTTTGGTTTGATTTCTATTGTCGCTACAGCTCTTTATGTCCGCGAATATGCACTTCGGAAGAAGAGGGAGAAAGAAGCACGGGCGACTGATGCAGATAAAGTAAATTACGGCACCATTGCCGCTCTCACTGAACAATCACACAGATTAGTTAAAGAAACAGAAGCTGATACTCAGCAATTGGTGTCTGAGGCGAAAATATTTTCAGCTAAGGCTACACAGGATTTTGGGCAGCAGTTAAATCAATTTCTCCAGTATGAAGAAAAACAAACCGGTCAGGCTACTCAGGTCGTAGAAAGTAGTATGCAGGCTAAGGAGATTCAGTTTGAAAAATTCTTAAATCATTTAACAGAAGTGATGGAAACAAAAACTAACGCTTCACTTAAAGACTTTAGCGTGTTTTTAGAAAATTTAAGACAGGAGTCTGAAAAATCCCAGGCGGCAAATTGGGAAGGCGCTAAATCGAGGGTTAATGAGTTATTTGAGAATTTTGAAACAAAACTGGCTGACTTCTTACTTCAAACTGAACAAAAGATGATGCTTTCTGTTGACCTCGAACTTAAATCAGCCCGCCAATTAATTGATACTTATAAAGTTCAGCAGATGAATATTATTGATGAGAATATTGTGGCGATGCTGGAGAAGACTTTGAGTTTGGTTTTGGGAAAGAATTTGAATTTGAGGGACCAGATTGATTTGGTTTATGAGAGCATGGAGAGAGCTAAGACGGAGTCGTTCCTTGTATAGGAGAAACGAGATAGGAGATAGGAGACTTATCGCAGACTATCTCGTATTACGTATCTCTTATCTCAATTACAACAATGGATGAGAAGATACTTAATGAAATTTTAAAAGACACTTTTACTCTGGATTCTCTAAAAAAGAGGGTTCAGGTTTTGAAGTTGATTTTGGAGAGGGAGATTTACCGGCCTGAGGTTGCGGGGAAGGAGTCGAAAAATGATCTTGAGGAGAGGGAGGCTGAGTGGGTTAAGAGTTTTGATAAGGAATTACTGACAGGTATGACAAATAGCATGTATAGTTCTTTAGTTGAAAGGATTGAAAAATTTATAGCTGATATTAATCCTTTAACTATTTATTTTGTATTTATTCCTGAAAGGAAGCAGATTAAGGAAGTTGGGATCTGGCTTCGTAGTAATTTGGACCAGCCGAGACTGGTGTTTGACTTTAAGACAGATCCGACATTGATCGGAGGATGCGCATTTGTTTATAAAGGTGTGTATAAAGATTACTCGTTAAGAGCACAAATTGCAGATAATAAAGATAAGTTAATAGAAGAATTTAGGAAATATTTTAAGCAATAAGTCGTCATATGCAACAGAGTAGACAAGAAGTAGGTTATGCAGTTTCTTCCCGGGATTTCCTGGTGTTTTTGGATGGGATGCCGACTGTGAAGATTAATGATTTGGTGGTTTCGGAGTCCGGAAAAAGGGGGTGGGTGCATTCGCTCCTCCGAAATGAGGTTGAAGTTTTAATGCTTGATGAGGGGGTTATTAATGCCGGGGAGTTGTTTAAGCGTGGGGATTCGAGGTTGTCGATTAGTATGGGGGAGTTTTTGCTTGGACGGGCGATTAATCCTTTAGGAGTGCCGCTAGACGGTAAGCGGATGATGAATACGGGAACTGAGATCCGCAGCGAACTTGACAGGAAAGCGCCTAATATTAATATGCGCAAGTTTATTAAAGATCAATTTTTGACAGGGATAACTTTAATTGACTCATTGATTCCTCTGGGAAAAGGCCAGAGGGAACTGGTGGTTGGAGATGCGCACGCCGGTAAAACTGCTTTCACGCTTGATTTAATTTTGAATCAGAAAGATACGAATGTGATTTGTGTTTATGCGTCGATTGGTAAACCAATTTCCCAATTAAAATCAATTCTTGAGGTTTTAAAAAACACCGGAGCAATGTCATATTGTGTGGTGATTGCAGCTTCGTCTTCTGAAGCGGCACCTTTGATTTATTTAACCCCCCAGACTGCTTTTACGATTGCTGAATATTTTCAGAAAAACGGTAAGGATGTGTTGTTACTTTTAGATGATATTGGATCGCATGCGAAAATTTACCGGGAGATCAGTTTGCTTTCCGGGAGAAATCCGGGACGTGAATCTTTTCCGGGTGATATTTTTTACCAACATTCACATTTATTTGAAAGAGCCGGGAATTTTAAGGATGAAAATGGGGGAGGTTCGATTACGGCTTTGCCAATTCTGGAGGTCAATTTGTCTGACTTCGCTACTTTTTTACCAACTAATTTGGTGGGTATGACTGACGGGCATTTGTTATTTAATTCTAATTTTAGGAACCAGGGAACAACGCCGGCGATTGATATATCTTTATCAGTTACCAGGGTTGGAAGGCAAACTCAAAAAAGAATTCAGAATTTGTTATCAGGAAAAATTCGTGATTTGTTTGCCCGGTCGGTAGAACTGGAGACGATTTCCAAATTTTCTGCTGAGTTACCGTTTCAAACGCGTTTGATATTAAAGCAAAAAGAGATTCTGGATGAACTTTTGAATCAGGAAAACGGGACAAGGATTCCCCTATCATCTCAAATAGGATTGTTGGGACTTACTTTTACTCCATTATTTCTGGATAAAGATTTGGAGGTAGTTAAAAAGTTTAAAGATAGAATTTTGAAAGCGTTTTTAGAGGATGTTACTTTGATTGCGTTTCTAGACAAAGTAGAAGCTTTTGAGACTTGGGAGGATTTTGTTAAGCAATTGACGGATCTGACCCCAGTGATAAGTAAGTATTTAGTAGCTGACGATTCGGTTGCGAGTGCTTCGCCTGCTGCTCTAAAACCTGCTATTCCTAGTAGTGAAGATAAGCCATGACAACAAAAGAGATAACCGGCTTAATAGATGAGGCACAGTCTTTAAAACAGATTACGCAGGTTTTTACCCAAATTGCATCATCTAAGTTGAAAAAAATTAGAGCAGGAGTAGAACGGAACCGGGAATTTTTTGCTGATTTATCGAATCTTTTTGCATTGGTTAATGTTATCGCTACCTGGAGGAAAATTCCTTTGCCGCCAAAAAATGGTAAAACTTTAACGATTTTACTTTCTTCAAATGAGAGATTTTATGGAAAGATTTCCAGTGAATTGTTAGAGTTTTTTATTGTCCAAACTAGTAAGATTCGCGCCGATAAAATTGTGATTGGTAGAAGTGCTTTGGAGTCTTTAAAATCGATGAATTATGCGT
>ENA-ORBV01013569-ORBV01013569.1-microbial-mat-metagenome-genome-assembly--contig:-NODE-13569-length-12357-cov-7.610912_pt1 | contig 12357 bp, 5 predicted proteins | sample MGYA00237777_ERZ505514 | MGnify/ENA primary metagenome ERZ505514 (study PRJEB26160, sample SAMN06269048) | microbial mat metagenome | isolation source: Oligotrophic lake microbial mat | place... | reverse complement strand
AGGAATGCGGGAAATAGGGTCCAAAAGGAAGGGAAAACGAGGAAAAGAGGAATTCCTTAAAGGAAAATGCAACCAAGTGTGTCAATTGTGTTGCTGCAGCGACATCACACTGATCCTTTGCAATTTTGCAATGCCGAAAAACTAAGCATTTGAGTTGATGCAAAATGCAATCTGTGAGCTTTGCGATGAGCTGCTGCTAAAAGCAACTTGAGAGAAGGTTGATCAAAAACCTTTGAGCCAATCGCAGTTTCCATCGGTGTTTTTCTGCAATGCTTCTTCACATCATAACTTTCAGTTTGTTCCTGTCAGTTGAAATGGTTGCATGACATTCATGCTAAGAAGAGATCATGTGTGCTTCAGTTGCAATGCAAGTGTGATGCATGACATTGGATCGACAGTGAGGTCACTGGATGTCTCAATCCTAACAAATGACAAACAATGAAAAAGACAGCACACACATCCCTTAGGTTGCTGGCATTGAAAGAAAAATTTCAGCTTTGAACTATTTTTCCTTCTTTTTTGTTCGGCATCATCTCTTGTCTGGACTTCTCATGAAGTCGGCTGATGTCGACTCTCTGTCATAACCAATTGAAAGCGCTTTTTCTCCATTTTGCATTTCTTTTGTGCCCCAAAGAAGGAGAAAATGCTGCAAGCAAAACAAAGTGGGGAAGGATTGCTGGAGTTCTTAAGCTCAAAGTAACACAGTGTGTGAATTGAAGCAACAAATGTTTTCTGTTTGTTTCTAATCAATTTTCAACTCGGAGTCAAATCAAGAAGAAAAAAAGCTGTTGACTCACTGATGCCATTGTGCGAGTCTTCTCAGTGGCGTAACTCAGGCTAGTATTTGCAATTGCACTGTGCTGCAGCAGACAAAGGATTTTTGGCACTGTCCCCCAGCAGCAGCATGTCTTGATGGGGGGGGCAGTCAGTAAGCAGGGTTTAAAGGGGGCAGAACTCTGTAGGAGATGCTGGCGAGGTAAAAATTAGTGAGACCAACGTTCAACAAATTTGAGTAATAATGGCATGATCATCTATCAAATCCACAACATGACGACGGCGGTGGCCAACCCTGTACATTCATAACAATACTGTATCTTTCCTTTCCTACTGATGTATAGCACTCAACTATCTATTGAATTCTGCACAAGGTTCTCTGTTCAGAAAGTGGAAAGAGTTGTAGAACAAACGACAAGACAAACAGTTAGTAACGTCACGCATGCGTCGCCGTTGCCGCCACAACGGTGCTGCTTTTTGCCAAAAAAACACGTTCTTATTCCTTTCAGGTTGGGTTGGTGCTTTGCGTCTATTCAGTGCTACTGTAAAGAGCATTACTCCTGTAAATCCGTTGTCCATTTTGACGGTTGATGTGAATGCTTGGATCCCCAACACTGTAAACGCCAACAAACGCCCCCCCTTTGCACCGGTAGTTCGGACCTTCGCTGACCGCATTGCAAAAATGACCACAACGACAACCACGGAAGAACAAGAAGACAACACTGCTCTCATTGATGAGAATACTCCAGTATGGTGCCCCGAACAACAAATTTATGTGGGCGGTGTCGTTCCTGGAGCAAGTGATGAAGACGTCGAAGCTTTGTTGGAAGAAAATGGTGGTTCCTTGCCCGTCTTTGGGTATGGATCGCTGTGCTGGAATCCTGGAACTCCCGATACAGCTTTAGGGCATGCGTCTGTCACTTCCACACTTGGGTATGCCCAAGGCTATCGTAGAACTTGGGGCCAACGTTCGACGGATCATCGTGGGACACCCGACTTTCCGGGCGTCGTTTGTACTTTGTTGCAGAATACCGAACGGCAAGCAATACTACAACAAAAGAGTGACACCAAAAATAGCAATCATGATGATGAACATCCCCAAATGACTGAGGGAATGATTTATGTCGTGCCGCCAGAATTGGCCCGTCAATGTTTGGCCGAATTGGATTTTCGAGAAAAGGGAGGATATGCCAGAGAAATCATTCAAGTCATACCCGATCCTACAAGCAGTAGTAACAATGATAATGTCGATAACGACAACACAGTCCGTGCTCTCTTGTATCGTGGAACTCCAGACAACCCAGCCTTTTGGTCCCGTTTGGTATGGGATTTGCCGTTGGCGGCTGCCATCATGGCCGTGTCCGTCGGACCTAGTGGACCCAATACTGTCTATTTGAATCAGTTGGACGAATTCTTGAAGCAACAATCGCAATCCCATGACAGCAATTCACTGGCCACGGCCATGTTGCAAGATGATGATACATGTTCCCTGGCCAACATGACGCGCTACTTTCAACAACATGTCAATTTATATTTCTTGTGTGCCTGTGGTTCCAATCAACATGGACAGCTCGGATACTGCAGGAACTCTCCACCCCAATCTGACATTCAAAAGGACGGTGACGAGGACATTCCGCAAGTGACAGAAGCCGTCCTGGGGACACCCCGAAGTAGTAGCACTCCATTAAATGAAAACACTGTCGACCCGCCCCAAGCCTTGTACGCTGGGGGGGGACATTCTGGATTGCTAACATTAGGTGGCCAACTCTACTTGTGGGGTTGGAACGAACAAGGGCAGTGCGGAACTACAACTACAACCAATGCAGGAAACGTCGACGAAAATGCGCCACCCATTCCCATGACCCATGCCATTACTCTGGATCCCAATAACAACAAAGCTTTGAAAGTACAAAAGGCTGCCCTGGGATTTTATCACACATTACTCTTGGAACGAGATACTGGATTCGTATGCGCCATGGGTGACAATACCTGGGGCCAAATCACGGGAGAGGATACTGCTGGTAAGAGCAGCAGCAGCAGCAGCAGCATTTCCACACCCACCACGCCGTCCTGTCTGAAGGGAGTATCCTGTGTCGACGTTGCCGCAGGAGTCTTTCATTCGGCCGTGATTACGCAAGAGGGTGAACTCGTGACGTTTGGATGCAACAAACAAGGGCAATCGTTGGGGAGTAACAACGACGGCGACAACCCGCAAACCATTGCCACAGGAACATGGAAACCAACGGATGGGAGTCGTCTTGTCAAAGTGGCATGTGGACGACAATCGACAGTCGTGGTCGACGACCAAGGGCGAATCTGGACCTTTGGTGACAACAAGTATGGACAATTAGGAAGGCCTCTCCCCTTAATAGCGGAACAAAACATACCAGTAAAAGATACAACATCTAGCAATGGTGCTGCCAAGAAGAAAAGGCCTCCCACTTTTGATCCACTGCCACAATTAGTGGAAGGAGTGTTGGGTCAAGAGCATCCTGCCACGACCAAGAGTACGGAGGTCTCTCGATATCGATGCATCGATATTGATTGCGGGTGGTCTCACACTGTGGCAAGAGTTGTCAAGGAGGAAGGTTCGGATCAGAAAATACAGGTTTTTGGTTGGGGTCGCAGCGACAAGGGCCAATTAGGTTGCCAGGAAAAGGCTGTGTCCTCCCCTCATTACCTTCCTGCAGATGAGGGCATTGCCCAAATTTTCTGTGGATCCGAATCCACCTACGTCTGGAACGAAAATACACAAACCTTGTATAGCTGTGGTTGGAACGAGCATGGTAATTTAGGGCTGGGCTTCGACAAGAAAGTGGAAGAGGATGTCTACAAGCTTACAACAGTTCCAGATACTCGTCGTATTGTCGGCCCACCGACGTATTCCAAAAGTAGCGTCGAAGGCGGGAGGAAACTGCTCCTAGCAGCAGGAGGAGCTCATTTATTAGCTATGAAAACTTAATTATGTAACACAATTCACGTTGATGGTGACGTAAGACCACCCACTTAAAGAGCGCTTTTGTCTGCTTAGATGGTATGCTTTCATAAAATGAGCTTGGCTGGCTACTGGTTATCAAAGGCAATCGAAGGACCTATCGATTGCACCTACACGACTTCGTTTTATTTGGTGGGTGGAAACAATGTCAGCAGATGAATATGAACACTTGGGGGCGGTACTATTGTCGGTCGCCTGTTCAAGGCTTATACTCAAGGCGGTAATGTTCTCGCCAAAGGTTTGAAGAAAAAGCCTTCAATCTCCTTCCAGATGGCATTCCTGACAACGTGGGAGAGCTCGTCTTCAACTAAGTAGAGCCACTTGCCGACCACCCCACTATTGTGATCAACCCCAAGGAGAAGAGCTAGCCTCCACAGGCCTCTACATTTTCCCTTTTCCCCACCCTTACACACCTCGTCTTCTCTGCTATGGCCCAGCTTTATCTCAGAGGCAAGGGGCAGTTGGGGCAGGGCGAAGTAAGCCCCCTTCAATGCCCGCTTACCTTACCTAGTCTAAACCATAGCAGCGGAAGCAGGGTTCCACTAGGGAGCAGTAAGCACTTCTGGCATTAGCTTCCTGCTTCTCACTACTAGTAGCTAGTAAGCTAAGTGTAGAAAAAATGAAGATTTTCCTAAGGTAGGGGTATTTTACTTGCTTTGCCCAGACACGAGTGAAAAGACATCACCCTAAACTTTCACGACAGGCCTGCGCCTCACAAGGTGCCAGTGAGAGCTCCAGCGACTTCCCTGGCGCTATGCCACAACGAACTCATCATAATTTCATTCGATCTGAACACATAATTTCATTCTGAAACCATCGACCATCCTCACCATCGTATCAAATAGTATTGCCAAAGATGAAACTGTTCCAAATTCTAGTCGCTTTTTCCGCTGTACATGTCGCCGTTTCATCGGGTACAGAAGAAGAAGATGCCGCCTTTGCGATCCTAGAGGAGGAGGAGGAGGATTTGGATCCGTTTGGGTTCCTCCGAAACAGGTGCGGATTCATGCCCGATAGTTCCGTTGGTGACCTCAATGGTCGTGAGTTCCTGCTTCCTACAGATACATATGAGAACGATAATGGAGCCGGTGATAACACTACTGTCAACTGCATCGGATTGCCTTTTGTCAGTATCAGCAGTCCACCACCACCCACCACCAATGAAGATGAAGCAGCAGCATCTACAGCGACAATGCTAAAAGTGACGATTCATACCGACGAGATTGGACGGTACTCCATCTTGCATGCCGATCCTGAATCCTTCGATGATGATTATAGCGCCGCTTTTACCGCTGTTGGGTACAGTTGGACGGCTCCTTCTCGTGGTATTTATTATTGTGTATCGAGTGGTACGAATCTGACATTCAATGAATACGTGCAAGGTGCCACCATATTGGTCATGGTCGAAGTCGTACCCGAAGATGAGGTATGTGAATCCGAAACCATGGATGCAATGGAAAGTGGTAGTGGAAATCATGATGATGATGTTGCCGAACAAGACCATTCCATCCTTTGGGATAGTCGAGGATATTATCTCAGGGCCGATTACTTTAGCTATACAGTGGCAGGGGAAGAGACGGTATATTTTCAAGATAGTGAAAATGCGAGAGTCGTTGGTAGCCGCAACGGTGACTCGTTGATCACAATTGAGGTAAGCTGGGAGAATGATGGGCAGGAAAAAGGATTCTATGCATTGGTTCAGGGTAGTTTAACCCCACCCGACGAACGGAACGAAGGCGAACAAAATATCCGAAGGTCATCGTGGAGGATGACAGAAGCTCGTGTCTTGAATAACGACCAGGAATGGGTATCCTTTAATTTGACCATTCCGGGGGCCTCGGAACATTTATTTGGGTTCCGAAACGAATGCTATCAGAAAGAATCTGTTGTGCTGAGTGCCTTAGACGATGATGACAACTTGCATCAAATTCACTTTTATAATTTGACCTTCATGCCGTTTGTTCCATGGTACGATGATTATTCTAATCAAACAGCCATGGATGAGTGCAAGTCAAAACCTGTTGCACAGGAACCAGAGATGGAGTATTGGATGTTGGATCCCTACGCTGATACAGGGGAAAGAGGATCGGTAAATTGGATGCATCCTGAATTCTTGCTTCACGCGGATTATTTCGAATGGACCATTGCTGGAAATGAACCTCAAACGATGGAGGACAGCATGGAAATTGCGATGGGAGTGAGAGTCTATTCTTCTGGTGGGGCTAATGATTTGATCATGGAAGCAAATTGGACCAACCGCATCAGTAGACAGGGACAGGCATTTCGTGCTTCCTTCGTATCTGACGGCTTAATTTGGTACATGTCGAACGCAACTATGATACAGAATGACGAGCTATCGGAGACCTTTGAGAATCTTACCGGGGTAGTTCAGGGAACTATTGGAACATGTTTGAACGAAGACATTCTTGTGATTTCTAACGACCGTGGTGGTGAAATCAAATTTCACAATATTACTTTGGCAGTATTTTTGCCTTGGGAGGACCATCAAATCCAGCCGGAAGATTCTCTCCCAGCAGTGCAGAGTAGGTCATTTGCGGGTGTTGGGGAAAATTGCGGTCCCTTTAGTCTTCCAATCTCTTCGAACGGGGAGACTGGGGTGGCGGAAGAAGAGGCAGTGCCAGCAGTGGCAGACGACTACTTTGCAAATACTACTCGGTCAGCTGAGCGAACTGGGTTGGAAGATGGCACTGTCGGAAAAGAGGGCACAGCTCTAGCGGTATCAAGTTCCGCCCAAAAACCTCGGGTTGCTGTTACCTGCATTGTGGGAGCGATTGTGACGGTTTTAGTATCCATGAAGCTACAATCATTATAGTCCTGTTTCACTTGGCTGGACATTGTATGTAAACAGCGAAGTCAGATCAGGCAAGTATTGCACCTATCAGTATATTTCTACTAGTACTAAGATTGAGCCAACATTTTTTTAACCTTTATGTTTAGTAAGCTTCTATAGAGGATCTATATCTATGCTTGCCATATTTCTTTCAAAGTGCTGAAAACAATCACCAGCTTAAACCATCACCAGAAAGCACTAGATGAACAAGGAACTCAGTCTCCATTGTGTCCTGAGAAAGATCCAATTGACTAGCTTTGGGATTTCACATAATTATGTGTTGTCATTGTGCAAAAATGCATGGTTGACGAGACAGTCATAATCAAAAGATATTTAAATAGTTTTTTCTAAAAAGCTGTGCAGCGCTTGAGATCAAAAGCCAATTACAAGCAACAAAAAATCCCTATTACTTTTAGCCTCATGTGTTCTGGTAAGCTGTGTTTCCCTTTAGATAGCCAACATCAATACCTGAAAGATGACCAAGAGGTACCCGGAAAAAATTCTCGGCGCTCAAAATTTAAGTATTCCTCATATATACAACCATGATGAATCAAGGCCTAAGAAAAAGTTGTGTTTGATAGCCTTTTTCAAAGCAGTTGAGGAGACGGAAGTAGCCTTTTTGGACGATGAGTCGATGTATTCTTTTTTCAGGGATTCATTTCGTTCCATCATCCACGCTTCCAGTGCCTTGGGAGATTTCAAATCGTGCTTCTTCAGCACTTCCGAGGCAAAGAGAGCATCACGAAGATTGTCAATATTCAAATGAGGTGAACGGCATCGTTGGCTGGCACTAAACATATCGGGAAATGCATCTTCCAAACGCTTGGCTCCCTCGTTGATGGTCTTGCGAGCTACCTGGGTCAACCCCATACCAGGCAAATCTACCAGCTTGACCGGCTCTGCTTTGTTGATTTCCATAAATATTTCTTGGGCGTGAGCCGAAGTCGAATCTTCTTCCGTCACTGCACCATCTTGTTCTCGTTCCACTTCCGGGTATACCTCCACTAATATACGTTGCAAATCAAAGAAATCAGCGTCCTTTTTGGAATTTTCTTTGGTTTCTTCCAAAATTGCCATCATTCCAACTCTATGCTGACCATCAATGATGGAGAGCTTTCCATTTACATCCTGGTAAAGACAGCAAGTGCGGTGAATATAGGGCGAAGGTGAAATAAATTTACGAATAGCACAATGCGCGCCAAAATTATTACCTCATGAAGTGCAATGATGCCGGGCATTCCAAGGTGCAAAGTCTTGAGCTTGTCGGTTGCCATCGCCTTTGCCCTATTATGCCGATATGTTCGCTGTGATACCATTTATGAATTGGAAAAAGAAAAAAAACGAAGAAATTACTAAGACATCGTTTCTCGCTCAAGCGACAGAAACAAAATCTGCGTGTCATTCTATGCCAACAACACACGAACTTACTTGCTTTTTCCAAACGGGCAACGATTTGAGCGTGGCAACACTGGCAATGTGCACTCGTTTGTAACCCAAATCAGCGACCGACGGTCCCAACACAGGATGATCAGCGACAGAAAAAGGTTCTTCCGCTACCGTAGGGATTGTTTGTTGTACAGTGTCCTTCTTCTGTATTTCCTTTGTGGCTTCGGTCGGCTGTGTTTTTGCTGGTTGTTGATGTTGCTGCTCGCCATTGCTACTAGCAGCAGCTTCGCTGCTGGACTGCTGGTTCACTTCGTGTTGCCATTTTTCAAATGCCATGCGTCGGTGCTGAATTAAGAGTTCATTTTCAATCCGCTTTCTTGCTGCCTCCTCGGCTTCGGCCACCAACTTGGCAGACTGTGTTTCCCATTGTTCCTTTTGTTTTTTAGCTTCTTCGGCTCTAGCTGCCGCGACTGCTTCGGCGATGGAATTTTGTGTTTCTAATTCTATTTCTTTTGCCTTTGGGGAAGCGGCGGCATTGGTTTCTTCTGGCTTGATACTTTCAGGTGGTGGTAAAATATTCAAACGTCCCAGCAATTCTTTTTGTTGATCTTTGGGGAGCGACTCGGTCAAACTGGCTGCAACTTTCCATCGGAGAGACGAATAATATTCGGCCGCGGAATTCAACAATGACGAGGCGGACGACGAGGCTCCATTGGGACTTGGTTTCGATGCTGACGACTGGAATCGGATGAGCGTTCCGCTCCTTTTATGAGTAGCAAGGGCTGCCGCCGGAGAGCAGCGACCCACGCCGCGCCGTAGCATGGCAGTTTTGGCAATCATCATTTTGACAACAAACAAAAACCTGATCCTAGCAAAATACAAAGATAGATAGAATTATTGTGTGCGCGTGATACAGACAAGACAGTTGGGCAATTTAGTAAAGCAGCCAGTCAAGTAAGAGTGATGTTGCTCTGCTTAATAATTTATTGTCCTGTTACTGTTGTACTGCAGTATAGTAATAGAGTACTAGTTTAAGGTGGGTTATGAGCCATCGGAAATTTACAACTGTAGACGTTATTTGTTCCAACAAGCTAATATGGCAATTAGATAACTGACAATGACACAACCAATAGATCTAACCGTATAGATGTTGTCTTTACTATGTTATCTGACCATGTTTGCCTTTAAAGTAAACTTTTAGCTAGTGTAGGTGTTGAAATATCGCTTTTTTGTTGCCTCGGCCCATGCAAATATTTCTCGCGCATGAAAGCGTGCTTGTAAACTCGTGATAGATTGAACTTAAGAGTGATGAAAGTGGCTCAACACTGTGCGAGGCTCTTCATTAATCATGTCTGAAGCAAAGGAAGTCGAAGAACGGATGATTGCGCATGCTTCCGGCATCATTGCGGCGGGCCGAGGGAAGATCAAAATCCGAGCTGCTATGAGGCTTGTTGAGTTTTCAGATGACCAAATAAAGAACATGACATTGTACCAGAAAGTGAGAAGAAAGGCTGAACGGATGATGGTAATTGATAAGTCGGTCCCCCAGTTGATTGGTGATGGTGCCGAGACTGTTAATTCCACTCTCAGCAGTGCTGAACGAACTGCTGGAATCAACCAAGAAGCGTCATCAAATTCGGCGGGATCAACAACCGTGGATGAGCCTACAGCATCATCAAACAATCCACCAACACCAAGACGTTTGTTGGAGAATGCTGGCAGCCCGTCTAATGGAAAAAGAAGCACAGATGAGTCATTGGGGGTAGAGAACTCTAAGAAGCAACATCGAAGAGCCTCCCATGAAGTTCAACGTGAGCAGGCAAATGTCATAATGAAAACGAAGAAGGAATCGCAAGCAATGAAATTGGCTACAGTTTTAATCCAAAAGAACAAAGAATTGGCTACTGATGACCCCAAGAGGAAGTCTATAAATGAAATCGTGAAGGAGGTGAACGAGGAGTGTGACAGCAACATAAGCCCAAAGACTGCTGCTACTTATGTTAGGAAGGGGTTGATCGACACGTCCCCACTGAAGCGAGGACCGACCGGCAAATTTAAGAAGCCTGTGTATGACGCCTTGAAAGGTGCATACTCAACATTCTTGATGTTGGAACAGGCTGAGTGTAAGAAGCAATCGACCATAAAAGACATGGCCCACCGTGTCAATGCTTGTGTAAACCATGCCGGCCACACAATGACCCGTGATGATCTTGCTCGCAAACTCAGGCGCGACACATCTGATCTTTTCAATGTAGGCAAAGCCAACGTTGTTGAACAAAGAAGGCTACAGTGGACCACACACTACAACTTGGATCTTTGGTTCACTACGTGGCGAAACACTTTGATTGGTCTTGGCTTTGGCCGTGAAACGACACCGGAAGATGTTGACGCAGTCGGAGAGATCGTCTTCTTTGATCGTCAACTAGAGAGGATCGTAAATCTTGATGAAACAGATGGTACTCTTGATGAGTCAAATCGCCACCGAGGGGGACGACCACCTATGGTGTTTACGAATCCATATGTCACGGGTGGCGGGACCTCGGCCAATAAGAGTGGATACTCTTCCACCATCATCTGTGGCTCTAATGCAGCAGGGGAAGCCTTGCCACCACACTTTCAGCTGAAGTCACTCGCACAGCAAGATTCGACCCAACGAATCTCTATCGATTGGTTCGTACACGCCCATAATGTTTTGGGAACCTTTGGACATGAAAGCGAACGTGTTCTTCCAACCACATTTGGTTTGAACACGAAGGGTGGAATGAATACAATTGAACTCGACAAGTACATCAAAAAAGCAATCCTTCCTCTGTACCCCGACGTTGCAGATGTACCCGGAAAACGTGTGCTGTTGAAAGTAGACAGTGGACCCGGAAGAATGAATGTCGACATGCTTGCCACCCTCAGACTTCAAGGAATCTATCTTGCACCCGGCGTGCCAAACACAACTCACGTTACCCAAGAAACCGATCAAAACTATGGGCTGTACAAGAGTGTGTGCAGGGCCAATCTTCGGCGTTTGTCGGAAGCTCGCCAGGACAGAAGAAAGACTCTCTCGGTAAGTGATCTTCCATTGTTGGTGTTCGGTGGCCACGATTACATAACAGGAGTGTCTCTGCAAAGTGCATTTGAGAAGGCTTTTTCAAAGGAAAGGAACCTTGCATGCTGGCGACAGTGTGGTGCCGTGCCCTTGACTCGCTTGCCACTCGAATCGAACCAAGTCCGACACGAAATGACAGTGGAAGGTAATGCGATCTCAAGAGAAGCCAAGCGATTGCAGGAGATTGGATCCTCCAATCGGTTTCACTGTGAGGTTCTTGCCGGTCACGGATACTTCTCTGGACCACTGAGAAAAGAAGCACCGAAAATGCGGAAGGCTGTGCCGGCAATTACGCTTCCACAAACCGTGGCCCGTGTCAGGATGATAAAGAAGGCCAAGACATCAGGCCAAATGTTTTATGCCACTGGAGGGCAACACCTCAACTCAGATGAGTTCTTTCAGGCAAGGGCCTTGGCGGATCGAGAAGAGGCTATTGTCAAGATGGGAAAACAGAAAGAGAAGAGGGTTCTTCTTCTCAAACTGCACTCTCAAGCACGCGAATTGTTGGCGAAGAAAGGACCGGTGACAGTTGAAAATGTCAAAGGACGTTTGTACTCCAAAGAAGACCTCAAACTTTTGTGTAAGTGGAAGAAAGCAGGATTGACCAAAGGCGATAATGGAAAGAATAAAGACAAGAAAGAAGACCTGGCGGCCCTCTATTTTTCGCATCCTGAACCACCCAATCCAACACCGTGGAGCGAAGATGAAGAAGCCATCATGCAGGGTTTGAAAAGGGAAGATGTCCCCATTGAACAAACACATCTTGGAGTAGCAGCAAGGCAAATGGCTGTTGCGACAGCCAATGACATGTCAAAACTTGATAGAAATACCCGGAACCAGCTGCTCAAATCTATTGCCGATTTCGACGTGGCCGAGCAGAGTGCGTCGCGAGTGAATGCCGATTAGTTAATTTAACTTTTATTAGCATTGTTGCCGTCAAATCAGCGCCATTGTCCCCTAATTTTGATATTCGGAACTGAAAGATTTGCTTCAAATTGGTTAACCTCTTTACATATTAGGTGCTTACCATTAGGGATTTTACAGCTGAAAACGTTACGGTGGGTTGTGGGATGACCCTCGCGTAGAAGCCTGGTGCTGCTCTACGGTAAATCAGTTTACTCTCCTTAAACTAGTACGAGATAGTATCGATAGTACAACAGTACTATGTAACTAGCTAGCTAGCTAGTAGCTGTCTCTTATACACATCTGACGCTGCCGACGAATAGAGAGGTGTAGATCTCGGTGGTCGCC
>ENA-ORBV01013567-ORBV01013567.1-microbial-mat-metagenome-genome-assembly--contig:-NODE-13567-length-12359-cov-6.259811_pt1 | contig 12359 bp, 9 predicted proteins | sample MGYA00237777_ERZ505514 | MGnify/ENA primary metagenome ERZ505514 (study PRJEB26160, sample SAMN06269048) | microbial mat metagenome | isolation source: Oligotrophic lake microbial mat | place... | reverse complement strand
CTCTTGGAGGGTCTCCAATGTCGGATTTCCCTCCTTTGAGAGGATCTTGTAGAGACTGGGTCGCTTGATGCTCACGTGCCCGGCGAGTCCGCCCACGCCTCCAGCCGCTTCCACTTGTGCGAGGGCGGCAATCCACAGCCCGTTGGCATGAGCGTTGATCCTCTCGTCGAGCGGGAGGCGGATGCGCCCGTTTCGTCGCAGCAACAGGGTTTCCCGGGTCGCGCCAAGCCCGGCAAACGGCGAGCCGGTGAGGTGCGGGAAGCCTCCGGGACTCAAGGCGAAATGTTCGAAGAACTCCCTGCTTCGAGTGGGGCCTAGTGCGGACCGAAGCTCGGCGTCATTGAACGAGAAGTACGCCCGCGTGGCGTCACCCGCATCCCCGATAGAAGTGAAGAAGACCCCACTGCCGTCCTTCAGGTCTTTGAGGCCCCACGCGAGGGTGTCGAGAATCGTCTGTCGACCGAACAGGTCCTGCGACGCTCGATGTTCTCGAACGAGGGCAAGCACGATCAACGCGTTCGTCTCAAGGCTCTTTGGGCCCCCCGGGAAATCGTGAAATCCCCCCGCCAGGTGATCCCTCGACGCCGAGGTGGAGAGGTCGCGAAGGAACGCTGTCCGGTTCCCGGCCTCGCATTGCGAGAAGAATAGTGCGCGGCCCTGAAGGGTCTGGGTCTTCACTTCTCCTTGGAGGGTCAGAACAGAAACAGCCGCAACGGCGAGCCAAGCCTACATACCGCAGGACGATAGCGGAGTCCGTAGGTGCTCAGGTACCGGCTCTGTCGGGGGCTGCGCGATAGCATCGCTAACCCGTGACGCAGGATCCCCAGATCGCTTACGAGACCCGCGTCGAGGCGCGGCGCTTGGAGCTTGCGGTCTTCGAGCAACAGGACCGGCGGCTCTCCACCGCCCGCGCGATCGTGGCCGTGGTGGCCTTCCTCGCTCTCATCGCTACGGGTTCGTGGCCGATCGCCGTGGTGGGGCTTGTGGTCGCGGCCGTGATATTCGTGGCCCTCGTCATCCTCCACGAGAAGCTGGCGGCACGCCTTTCCCGGGCGCGTCGCCGGGTTGTGTTCTACGAAACCGCCCTGGCTCGCTTGCACGGGGACTGGATTGGCCGCGGCGACCAGGGTGCGCGATTTCACGACCCCGCCCACCCAAACGCCATCGATCTTGACCTGTTCGGTCGCGGATCCCTCTACGCGCGAATGTGCGTGGCCCGCACCCACGCCGGGCAGGATCAACTCGCGGCCTGGCTCAAGCACCCGTCGCCGATTCTCGATCTTCGCGCGCGGCAGTCCGCGGTGACGGACATCGGGCCCCGCCTTGATCTGCGCGAAGACCTCGCCGTCCTGGGCGCGGAAGCGCAGCGGGCGGTCGATTCGACCGCCTTGTCCGCGTGGGCCGGGTCTCCGTCGGTGCCGGTGCCCCAGGGCCTTCGCAAAGTGGCCTTTGCACTATCCGGGGCGGTGGTCGTTTCTCTCTTCGGCTGGGCTCTTGGTTTGTGGGAAGCCGCACCATTTCAAATCGCGACGATCGCGGCAGGCGTCGTCACCTGGCGGGCGCGTTCGTTCAGTTCGCAGGTGCTTCAAGGCATCGGTCGCCCGGTTCACGACCTTCAGACGCTCAAGGAGTTGTTCGACCGACTGTTCGCCGAGCGTTTCGATTCGGCCCGCCTGGTGGAACTCCATAACGCACTGGTCGCCCACGGCGAGAAGCCGTCGCGCCCGATCTCCCAACTCGGGCGCTGGCTCGAAGTTCACGAGTCGAAGAGCAACGTGTTCTTCGCGGTCATCTCCTTCTTCATGCTCTGGGACTTGCAGCTGGCCGCGGCCATTGAAGGTTGGCGGCTTCGGCATGGACAGGATGTGATCCGGTGGCTGAAAGCACTCGGAGAGATCGAAGCGCTCGTGAGTATGGGCGCCTACGCGTTCGAGAACCCCGCGGATCCGTTCCCTACCTTCGAGGAGAGGGGGCCTCTGTTCGATGGTGTGGGCCTGGGCCATGCGCTTTTGCCGAAGGGCCGCGCGGTCCGCAATGACGTGCGGCTGGACGGCGATGCTCAGATGCTGGTGATCACCGGTTCAAACATGTCGGGCAAAAGCACACTGATGCGCACGGTTGGTATTAACACCGTGCTGGCGCTCGCCGGCGCTCCCGTGCGCGCGACTTCGCTGCGACTGTCGCCTTTGGCGATCGGCGCTTCGATCCGCATTCAGGACTCGCTGCAGGATGGCGAGTCGCGCTTTTATGCCGAGATCAAACGGGTGCGTCAGGTTCTCGATATCGCGAAGGGGGAGACGCCTCTCCTCTTCCTTCTCGATGAGATCTTCGACGGGACGAACTCTGCCGAGCGCCGCATAGGCGCCGAGGCCGTGGTGCGGTCGCTGGTCGATCGCCGGGCCATCGGTCTTGTGACCTCCCATGACCTGGCGCTTTCGGAGATTGCGGTGAGTTTGTCCCCGCGCGCGCGAAACGTCCACTTCGAGGATCACCTTGAAGGCGACCGGATGGCTTTCGACTACAAGATCAAGGAAGGCCCGGTGCGGAAGGGAAACGCCCTCGGTCTCATGCGCGCGGTCGGACTGGAGGTCTGATCGGCCCTAAAGCAGGCGCGCACCTGTTCTTCAGGAGGTTATCGTCGCCCCATGCACCCGAATCTCACTGTCGTCGAACACCCTCTGGTCAAACACAAGCTCACCCTCATGCGCCAGAAGGAGACGAGCACTGCTCAGTTCCGCGCGCTTCTCTCCGAGATCGCCCTCCTCCTTGGCTATGAGGCCATGCGCGACCTCAAACTCACCGAAGAGACGATAGAGACGCCACTCATGGAAATGAAGGCGTCGCGTCTTGAAGGTAAGAAGCTGGTGCTGATCGCCATCATGCGCGCGGGACAAGGCATCGTCGACGGGCTGTTGCAACTGGTGCCGTCGGCGCGCGTGGGCCACGTGGGTCTTTATCGCGACCCCAAAACCCTCAATGCGGTGGAGTACTACTACAAGGTCCCGCAGCAGCTTGAGGATCGTGACGTGCTTGTCTGCGATCCGATGCTTGCGACCGGTAACTCGGCGATCGCCGCACTCGACCGCTTGAAGAAGAGTGGGCCGGGTTCGCTGCGGCTCGTTTGTCTGCTCGCTTGTCCCGAGGGCATCGCGAATCTCGCCAAAGCGCATCCGGACGTGCCGATCATCACGGCCGCGGTGGATGAGCGGCTCAACGACCACGGCTACATCCTGCCCGGCCTCGGTGACGCCGGCGACCGTTTGTTCGGCACAAAGTAGAGGCAGCCTCAAGGGCGCCCACAAGGGGCGCCCCTACGATGTCCGGGAATGACGCCCAACCATGCCACTTTGAGACGTAGGGGTAGCCCTTGTGGCTACCCAGGCTGCACGCAAGGGGTGCCACACGATTGTTCGCAAGGGACGCCGCCCACAAGGGCGCACCCCCCACGATGTTCCGGGAATGACGCCCAACCATGCCACTTTGAGACGTAGGGGTAGCCCTTGTGGCTACCCAGGTTGCACGCAAGGGGTGCCACACGATTGTTCGCAAGGGACGCCGCCCACAAGGGCGCAACCCCCACGATGTTCCGGGAATGACGCCCAACCATGCCACTTTGAGACGTAGGGGTAGCCCTTGTGGCTACCCTCGCGTCCGGAAGCCGCGCCTGCGATAGGGTGGCCCTGGCAACGACTGATGCCGTTCTCCTACTTCAACCGTCTTTCGGCGCCCGCGAAGAAGATCTATCTCGCGAGCGATGGCATCCGCGAAGTGGACCTGCCAAACGCCGAACTGGTCCTGCCCCTGCTCCCTATTCTGCGGGAGGCTTTGCTCAAGGACGACCATCGTGCGGTTTCCGCGGCGTCTTCCGCACTGGTCCTCGCCATCACGAAGCTGATGCGGGTTCCGGAAGTTTCAGTGGTGGTGCTGGCCGAACGTCCTCGGCGGCGGGGCAGCGAGCTTCACGGTCTTTACACGCTGGCTCCCGGGAAAAAGCCCCAGATCAAAGTGTGGATGAGGACAGCCGCGCTCGGAAAGGTCGTTGCGTTCAAGACCTTTCTGCGGACGCTCATGCATGAGGTTCTCCATCACCTCGACTACACGCACTACAAACTTCGGGATTCCTTTCACACCGTGGGCTTCTATTCGCGGGAGTCGAGTCTGGTACGCCAGCTCCTGGGTCAGACGAAGAAGTCACCTGAATAGACGGTGGAGGTGGCAAACCGGCCTGGTGCGGCCTCGAACCATCCCCTCGTCTATCATCCTTGAGTGATTCTGAGCTTCGGTTTGGCCGCCTTTCTTGCGGTCTCCGCGCAGGCGACGCCTGCGAAAGGCGTTTCCGCATCCCCGAAGGCCGGGGCGGTCGCACCTCAGGAGGCGCTCGATCTGATCGCGAGCTTCGACGCCCGCAGTCTGAAGGTCCGGGACTTCACCGCCAAGTTCACCCAGACCTACCGCTCGGGCGCCCTGGGCCGGGCCATCGTGGAAACCGGCACCCTCAAGGTGAAGCGACCGTCGCGCATGCTCTTCGAATACACCGTGCCGGACAAGAAGACCTTCGTGGCCGATGGGGAGAGCTACTACTTCTACGTCCCGCGCGACAAGCAGGTGATGGTCCAGAACCAGCGCGGCGACAGGCGAGCCACCGCGCGCATCCTCGCCGGAGGGCAGCTCCTCGATCACTTCACTTGCGTGGGCGAGGAGAAGGACGCCCTCGGCCGCAAGCTGATTCTGGTCCCGAAGGAGGGCGGGAAGGATCCAAACGTCGCCCGCATTGCCGTGATCTTCGATCCAAATCTCCGCCTGCGCGCACTCGAGATCCAGGATGCCGAGGGCTCGAGCAGCCGGCTCGTTTTGGAGGGCTTCAGAGAGAATGTCGGTCTCAAGGACGCTCAGTTCCGCTTCGATGTCCCCAAAGGGGTTGAGGTGATTTCATGATGCCAGGTTCGAGAATCCTGCCTCTCTTCGCGGTGCTGGCCGCGACCCTCGGCTGCGCCACCTCCGCCGCTTTCCGAGCAGGCGAGAAGGCCGAGCGTCTGGGCGACTGGGATCGAGCGACGCTCGAGTATTCGAAGGCCCTCAACGAGAAGCCGGAATCGCTCGACGCCCGGCTTGCGCTGGAGCGAGCCCGCCGGCGTTCGTCCGAAGCCCACATCACCCAGGGCCGCCGGATGGCCGCGCGCGGCCTCTACAAGGACGCGCTTGAGGAGTACCAGCTGGCCCTGGATCTGGACGGCTCCCAGCAAGGCCTCGTCGCGGAGATGGAAGACGTGCGCAAGAGCCGCAACGCGGGCCTCATGCCGAAGACGATGGCGGCCGTGAAACAGTCGGCACGCGAACGCAGCTTGCCCGGGCTGGAGATCGAGCCGGCCCTCGACACCCCCATGAGTTTCAAGTTCGAAGGCGCCGACGTCAAGGAGGCCTATAAGACCCTCGGCCTTGTGGTGGGCGTGAACTTCGTCTTCGAGTCGGCGGTGACGTCAGGTCCGGTGACCCTCGAACTCAAGGACTCGCCGTTTGAGCAGGCGCTCAAAGCCCTATCGATGACCAGCCGCACCTTCACCCGGGTGGTCGGCCCCAAGCTCATTCAGGTCATCCCGGACACTCCGGCGAAACGTCGTGACTTCGAAGATCAGATTGTGAAGACGTTCTTCCTCTCCTCCGCCGATCTCAAGGAAGTGGTCGACGTGCTTCGCATTTCCCTCGGCGCTCGCCGGGTGGGCCCCCTCGCCGGGGCTCACGCCATCACCATCAACGATAAGCCCGAGGTGGTGGCCGCGGCCGAGCGCATCATCGAAGCCCTGGACAAGCGGCGGGGCGAGGTGGCGGTGGATGTTGAGATCCTCGAGGTCAACCGCCAGAAACTCCTCGACTACGGCATCGAGATCAACTCCGTGAACGGTGTGGGCCTCGCGAGTCAGGTCGACCCGGGACTGTTGGGCGGGGCCTTCCCCGACGTTTCGAAGGTCATCACTCTAGAGGGCAGCGCGCCCTACAAGAAGAGCAACATCATCGTCTCCGGCCTTCCTGGCATCGTCTACCGGCTGTTGCGCACTGACGGCTCGTCCCGCCTGCTTGCCAATCCGCAACTGCGGGTCACTGAGGGACAAACCGCCACCGCGCGTTTTGGCGATCAGGTTCCAGTACCCGTGACCACCTTTTCCGCGATCGCCACCGGCGGAGTGGCTCAGCAGCCGATCACCTCGTTCGAATACAAGAACGTCGGCGTGAACATCGACATCAAGCCCCGCGTGCACCATGACGGCGAGGTCACCCTGGAACTCAAGCTCGAGATTTCCTCGCTCGGTCCGGCGGGCTACAACGATCTGCCCACCTTCAGCAACCGCACCGTGAGTTCGGTCCTGCGCCTCCGTGACGGTGAGACCAGCATCCTGGCCGGACTCATCACCGACCGCGAAAGTCGCTCGCTGTCCGGCATTCCCGGCCTTGCCGATGTGCCCCTCCTCGGCCGCCTTTTTGGCCGCAATCAGAAGGACGCTCAGGAGACCGACATCATCATGACGATCTCGCCGCGGATTCTCTTCAAGCCCGAGTTCACGGAGCGCGACCTCAAGTCCTTCTCCGTGGGATCGGAGTCCTCGCCCCTTCTCTTCGAGATTCCTCCCTCCACCCAGCCGGTACCTCAACCCGTGGCCCCAGCAGCCCTGCCTTCGCCCTTGCGACGGCCGGAGCCGATCCGTCCGCCGGTGCTCATTCCGACGCCCACGCCACAGCCCTGATCCTACGAAGATGCTGACCCGCCTCAAGACCATCGTCGCGCTGATGCGCAATCCGAAAGTCTCCGGCTTCCCCAAAATGCTGGTGGCGGGCGCCATTGTCTACATCCTTATGCCGGTCGATGCGATTCCGGATATAGCCCCCGTGGTGGGCTGGCTCGACGACATCGTCTTCCTGACCGGGGCGCTCAGCATGCTGTTCGCGTCCGCTCCCAAGGCCGCAAAGACCCCTCCGCCCGGGCCGATCATCGACATCACGCCCGAACCCCCTGCGGAATTTCGCAAGGATGGGTCGGCCAAGTAAGCGGCTGTAGACTCCGCCCCCAATCCCATGCCCGGCCGTGTAGCCCTCGTCGCGTCCTGTCGAACTCCCTTCGCCAAATCCGGCGAAGCGTTCAAGGATCTCACCGCCCTGGACCTCGCCAAGGTGGCGGTTCGGGAGTTGATCGAGCGTAGCGAGATCGACCCCAAGCTCGTGGGGACCCTGGTGATGGGTCAGGTGGTGCCTTCGATCAAGGCCCCGAATCTGGCCCGCGAAACCGGCCTCGGCGCGCTCCTACCCAAGGGCGTGCCCGCCTACACCATCAATCGCGCCTGCGCGTCCTCGAACCAGGCCATCGCCGATGTGGCTTCCGCGATTCTGCTAGGGCATATCGACGTCGGAATCGCGGGTGGCGCCGAGTCTCTTTCCGCGGTCCCGATTCTCCATTCGAAGGGGATGACGAACGCCATCCTCGCCGCCTCCAAGGCGAAGGGTCTGGTGGCTCAGCTGAGCGCCTTGAGCCGGATCCGCCCGAAGGATTTCATTCCCGAGACTCCTGCGATCGCCGAGCCGTCGACCGGTTTGTCGATGGGTCAATCGGCCGAGCAGATGGCGAAGGACAACGGCATTTCCCGCGCCGAGCAGGACGAGATCGCCTTCCGTTCCCACCAGAACGCGGCCAAGGCGCGGGACGATGGACGTCTCGCCAAGGAAATCGCACCCGTTCACCTGGCCCCCAAGTTCGGCACCACGGTGACCACCGATGGTTTGATCCGCGCGGATACATCGATGGAAGCGCTGGCGAAACTGAAGCCAGTGTTTGATCGCCGCTTCGGATCGGTCACCGCCGGCAACGCCTCGCCCCTCACCGATGGCGCGGCTTCGGTTTTGCTGATGTCCGAGGAGAGGGCTAAGTCCCTCGGCTACACCCCCCTCGCCTACATCAAATCCTGGGCGGTGGCCGCGGTCGATCCGGCGTGGCAGTTGCTGATGGGTCCGGCCCTCGCGATCCCGATGGCGCTGGACCGCGCCGGCCTCACGCTCGGCGACATGGACCTGATCGAAATGCATGAAGCGTTCGGGGCCCAGGTCGCGTCGAACATTCAGGCTTTGGAGAGCGAGACCTTCGCGAAAGAGCGGCTTGGCCGCAGCGCCAGGGTCGGGGTGGTGGACCGTTCCCGCCTCAATGTGTGCGGCAGTTCGATCGCGATCGGCCATCCGTTTGGCGCGACCGGCGCCCGCATCACCGGCGCCCTGGGTCACGAAATGACCCGGAGAAATTCGAAGTTCGGTCTCATCTCGGTGTGCGCCCAGGGCGGCATGGGCTTCGCGATGGTGCTCGAGCGCTGACGTGGAAAGCGGCCCCACTGAGTTCATAGCAGCCCGGAACGACGCTTCGCGCTGATGAAGGCGCTTCCTCTCAAGGGGCTTCGCGTTCTCGACCTCTCGAGGCACCTGCCCGGCCCCTACGTGACCGCGGCCCTCGCCGACCTTGGGGCCAGGGTTGTGAAGATCGAAGAGAAGGAACTGGGCGATCCCACCCGCGGTATGGCTCCCGCGGTGAGCGACGGTTCGGACAGCGCCCTGCACGCCTGGCTCAACCGCGGCAAGAAGAGCGTTGGCCTCGATCTGAAGTCGAAAGAGGGCCTCGCCATCGTGAAAGCGCTGGCCGCGAAGAGCGATGTGCTGGTCGAGAGCTTCCGACCCGGAGTGATGCATCGCCTGGGTCTTGACGCCGCTCGCCTGCGCCGCGTCTCCCCGAAGCTTCTGTTCGTGAGCCTCTCGGGCTACGGGGCCACCGGCCCCAGGTCGCGCCGCGCCACTCATGACCTCAACATCGCGGGCGAGGCGGGCCTCTTAGCCGGAGGCGCTTCGATGTCTCCGGGTCTGGTCGCGGACACCGCGGCGGGTCTGCTCACTCTGGTGGCGATCCTGGCGAAGCTCAAAGACCACGGACGGCCCCGATACAAAGGAGGCGTGATCGATCTCTCCATCCTGGATGGCGCCCTGGCCTTGATCTCGGCGCCTCTGGTTCGGTTCCTTTCGGCTCCAGACCGAAATCCGGATGAGTTGTGGGGCACGCACGCCTGCTATCGAACCTACGAGTGCGCCGATGGCCGCTTCCTCGCGGTGGGGGCCCTTGAGCCTCAGTTCTGGCAGGCGATCTGCGAAGCCCTGGGCTTTAGGGATCATGCGCGCAGCCAGTGGTCGCGGAAGAAGCAGGCCTCGATGGCGCTCGACTTCGAGCGCGTCTTCAAGTCGAAGACCCGCGCCGAGTGGCTGGACGCCCTCGATCCCCTGGACGCCTGCGTGACTCCAGTGCAAGACCTGAAGGAAGTGATGGCCGATCCGCAGGTCCGCGCCCGGCAGGCTGTAGCACCGCAGAAAACCGCGAACCACACTTTCCTCTCACCCACGTTTCTGCCCGGCTTGACCGATAGCACACGCCGCCGCGCCCCCCGGCACGGTGAACACACTCGCGGTGTCCTGCTTGAGCTCGGTTTTTCGAAAGCGCGCATTCTCAAACTGCGCGACACAGGAGTGATTCAATGACCGGGAGCCTCACCACCCGACGTCGCAGCGATTCCGTGCTGGTCGTATCTCTGGATGTCCCGGGGGAAAAACTCAACGTTCTCTCGCTTGGGCTCCTCCAGGAGTTTGAAGCGGTTTTCGGGGAGATTGAACGGGACCGCACGCTACGCGGCGTGGTGATCGTGAGCGGGAAGCCCGAGGGTTTCATCGCGGGTGCCGACATCAAGCAGTTCGTCAGTGTGACCACCGCCCAAGAAGCGGTGGCGCTGGCCGGCCAGGGGCACGCCCTCCTCAACCGCATCGAAGGCTCGCGGATCCCATTCGTGGCCGCCATCAACGGCATCTGCCTGGGCGGGGGCACCGAGTTGTCTCTCGCCTGCGCCGGGCGGGTGGCGAGCGATGATCCGAAGACTGCGATCGGCCTTCCCGAGGTTCAGCTGGGTCTGGTACCCGGAATGGGAGGCACGCAGCGGCTGCCTCGCCTCGTGGGCCTCGCTCTGGGCCTCGACATGATCCTGAGTGCTCGCAACCTCAAGGCCACGAAGGCCCTGCGCGCCGGTCTCGTCGATGAAGTTGTCCCGCGCTCAATTCTCGAGGATCGGGCGGCCGCTCTGGCCCTGGCCATCGCGGCTGGGAAGAAGCCGGAGCGTCCCGGGATCAAGCTGCTGGAGCGGGTGGCGAGGCCTCTCATCTTCTCGAAGGCCCGCTCAACCGTGATGGCGAAGACGGGCGGTCACTATCCAGCGCCCCTGCGGGCCATCGACGTGATCCGGGATGGCACGGCGACCTCGCTCGCCGAAGGCCTCGATCTCGAGAAGCAGGCGTTCGGCGAACTCCTCGTGGGCGACGTGTCGCGGGCCCTGGTGAACGTCTTCTTCGCCACTCAGGACATCAAAAAGGCGGTGCCGCTTCCCGAACCGCCGCCCGAGATCGCCAAGGTCTGCATTCTCGGGGCCGGCCTCATGGGTGCGGGGATCGCTGGCATCGCCGCCGATTCGGGCATGCGCGCGCGCATTAAGGATCGCGACGACCCGAGCACCAGCCGTGGCCTCGGCTACGTTCGCGGCATCTGGGCCGAGCGCAAGAAGCGGGGAAGCCTCACCGGGCGGGATCTCGAACAGAAAATGGACCGGGTGTCGGTAACCACCGACTACAGCGGTTTCCGGCAGGCCGAGCTGGTGATCGAAGCAGTCTTCGAGGATCTGAACGTGAAGCGCCAGGTCCTCAAGGAAACCGAGGACGCGACCTCGGACAAATGTGTCTTCGCATCGAACACGTCCTCCCTGCCCATCACGGATATCGCGGCGAACGCGAAGCGCAAGGATCTGGTCCTCGGGATGCACTTTTTCTCCCCGGTTCACAAGATGCCTCTGCTCGAGATCATCGAGACCAAGGACACCGCGCGCCGCGCCACCGAAGTGGCGGTGGCGTTCGGCCGAAGAATCGGCAAACACGTCATCGTGGTTGGCGATGGTCCCGGCTTCTTCACCACCCGCGCTCTTTCGCCCTACATGAACGAGGCCGCCCACCTGCTCGAGGAGGGCGTGGCCGTCGAAGTCATCGACAAGGCGATGAAAGACTTCGGTTTTCCGGTTGGGCCCATCACCCTGCTCGACGAGGTGGGCATCGATGTCGGGGCGAAGGTCCAGAAGATCCTCCACGCGGCGTTCGGTGCGCGCATGGATCCCCCCGCATCGATGGCGAAGCTCGTCGCCGATGGCCGTCAGGGGAGGAAGAACAGGAAGGGTTTCTACCGATACGCCGAAGGCTCGAAGTCGAAGGAAGTCGACACCTCGGTCTACGCGCTGATGCCGGGAGGGGCCGGACACAAAGCGATGGACGCGAAGCTCATCCAGGAGCGGCTCTTCCACGCCTTCCTGAACGAATCGGCCTATTGCCTGCAGGAAGGCATTCTGCGCAAGCCGGTGGATGGGGACATAGGCGCCATCTTCGGTCTCGGCTTCCCCCCCTGGTGGGGTGGACCGTTCCGCGCCATCGACAAACTGGGGGCTGCCGAGGTGCTCGAAACCTTGAATCGTCTGCAGGATCGTCATGGCGCCCGCTTTGTTCCCGCGAAGATTCTGAAGGAGTACGCGTCCTCGGGCCGCAAGTTCTATTGAACTCCCAGCCTCCCCCAAACGGCAGCGCGCACCCAAACGGCAGCCGGCCGTCCAAGCCGGGCCCGACCCCGAAGAAGCCCCTCGTCCATCCCGGAAGACTCCCCGGCATCGCTCGAGTCATTTCCAAGTTCGGCGGCCCGTTCGGAAAGCGCTTCACCCGGAATCATTTCGAGCTGCTTCGCCTCGCGTATTCGGCCTATGCCGGTCTCAAACGCTCGGCCCCGCTGATTCGCGACCGCGGCGCCAACATCTATACCCAATGGACCGGCGATCCCGACGCTTTCGGCAGCGCGGTGATGCTGGGCGCGATCCTTCGCAAACTGGGCGCTCAACAAGTCCACATCCTGACCGGGGCGCTCGGCCATCCTCAGAACGTACAGATGGTCAAGGTCTGCGGCATCGAGTATTTCTCACCGAACGAGGGCCGCATCGAGGACGGTCTCGCCTGTATGGTGGATGCGTCGCCGCCCCTGGGTGCTCGCAACACCACGGGGGTGAAGCCGGAGCGCGACTTCTTCTTTGTGGCCGACCACCACACCGGCCTCGAGGAAGTGGAACGGCAAAGTCAGGAGCGAGGCGTGCGCTCGATACGTCACGCCTATGTGGGTCTGCCCGTGGGCTCGACCTCGGCCTTCATGGCCTCGATCGGCCTCGCCTTCGGGGTCTGGGACGATATCGGGCCCAAAGGCCGCGCGGCGGTGGCCCTTGGTA
>ENA-ORBV01013566-ORBV01013566.1-microbial-mat-metagenome-genome-assembly--contig:-NODE-13566-length-12359-cov-6.625957_pt1 | contig 12359 bp, 11 predicted proteins | sample MGYA00237777_ERZ505514 | MGnify/ENA primary metagenome ERZ505514 (study PRJEB26160, sample SAMN06269048) | microbial mat metagenome | isolation source: Oligotrophic lake microbial mat | place... | reverse complement strand
CGCGATCGACTGGAACTTGCTCAGGACGTTGGCCGGGGAGAATTGCTCGAGAATCGCCTGCTGGATCTGCCGTTGCCTCGCCATGCGGTCGTAGTCGGTCGTGTCGTGTCGTGACCTGGCGTACCAGAGGGCGTGGTAGCCATCGAGGGTGACAACACCCGGGCCGATCCACTCGGCCACCGTCGTGAAGGTCTCGTCAGCGTGAATCGGGACGGCCTCATTGACGGTGACCGTCACCCCCCCGAGCGCGTCGACGAGATCGGAGAAGCCCTGCATGTCAATCAGGGCGTAGTACTGGATCGTGATGCCGGTGATGCCCTCGACGGCGTCTCGCATCCCTTCGATGCCTGGCCTGCTGCCTCGTGCGATGGCATCCGGGTACATCTCCGGACTGACGAGCTCAACCTCGGTATAGATCGAGTTCAGGAAGCAGACTTCGACCCCGCAGCTGCCGTCCGCGCCGAAACCGTTTGGATACTTTGCCGCCATCGGTGACCCGTCGACGAACGGGACGTTGAGCATGTTGCGCGGCAGCCCGATCGTTGTCGCGGCTCCAGTCTGCGCGTCGATCGACACGACGCTGATGCTGTCTGGGCGAAGCCCATCCCGGTCGGGACCGGCGTCCCCGCCGAGCAGCATGATGTTGTACCGCCCGTCGATCGGCGGCTCAGGGGGCGCGACGACGAACACCTCTGTAACGAAGCTGCTGGCCGTTCCAGCAACGTATGCACCAAACGCCGCCGTACCAGACAGCGCGACGAGTGCGATGGCCGCCAGCCCGGCGATCCAGCCCTTGGCTGCGGGACGCGCTTTCACGATGCGCACAAGTCTCAGGGTGTCCAAGGTCAGCACGACCCACAACGCGGCGTAGAACAGCAGTGCCGCAGTGATGATCCAGAGGGTGAGCGTCGTGCTCGCGAGCGTGTAGATCGCGGTTGGCCACAGAAACCAGAGCAGGATGCCGACGACGGCGATTCCCCACAGCACGAATGTCGCACGAACCCCGAACCGGCCAAGGCGCCGGTCCCCTGCGAGCAATTGTGCCGAGCCGGGAACGAGGATATTCAGACCGACGAGCCACCAGGCCCGCTTGGTCATCGCCTCGGGTGAGTTCGCGTCTGGGTGGCGGACGGTGCCGACGGTACTGATGGTGCTCACAGTGACCGGTTCAGCGCCGCGTTCTTTTCGTCCACGATCGCCGCTAGGTGGCGAGCGAACGCGGCGAGCTTCTCAGTGAGCGCGGGGTCGCCCGATGCGAACGTGCCGCTCGCGAGGATGCGAACGGCGAGCAGACCGGCGTTGCGGGCGCCGCCGATAGACACGGTTGCGACCGGGACTCCGGCCGGCATCTGAACGATGGACAGCAGCGAATCGAGCCCGTCGAGGGTTTCAAGGGCCACCGGGACCCCGATCACCGGGAGCGTCGTGACGCTCGCGAGCATGCCTGGCAGGTGCGCCGCCCCACCAGCGCCGGCGATGATGACACGGATGCCACGGGCCGCGGCATCCTTACCGAACGCGAGCATGCGCTCCGGCGTGCGATGGGCCGAAACGACCTGCACCTCGTGTGGCACCTCGAACTCCGTCAGGGCGTCGGCCGCGGCCGACATCACGCTCCAATCGGAGTCTGAGCCCATGACCACGGCGACGAGAGGTTCAATCACCCGTCAAGAGTAGGCGTCAATCCTCAAAGAACGCCGCTGCGGCACGCGCTCGAAACATCACATCGCCGAGGTCATGCCCGCCCGCCGTGACGTGTCCGACTTTGCGGCCGGGGCGCGGTTCCTTGCCGTAGAAGTGCAGCTTGACCTCGGGTTGATCGGCGAGCGCCGCGGCGAATCGCCTTGGATCGGCTGAACCGCCGAACACGTTCACCATGACCGACCAGCGGTCGCGGCATCCGGTCGCCCCGAAAGGCAGGTCGAGCACTGCGCGCAGGTGCTGCTCGAACTGGCTCGTCGTTGAGCCGTCGATGCTCCAGTGGCCCGAATTGTGCGGTCGCATCGCGAGCTCGTTGACGAGCAAGCGATCGTCGGTGGTCTCGAACAGCTCGACCGCGAGCACGCCAGTGACGCCAAGGTTCTCGGCGATTGAGGTCGCGACCTCGGCCGCAACATCGGCAAGGCGACCAGCCGAATCCGGCGCAGGAGCGATGACCTCTGCGCACACGCCATCCCGCTGGATCGACTCAACGACGGGCCACAGTGCAATCTCCCCTGACGACCGACGCGCGAGCACTTGCGACAACTCACGCCGGAAGGACACGAGTTCCTCGACGAGCAGTGGGTTGTCGTCGTCGAACCAGTCTGCGACCTCGACGCCGGAAGAAACGACGCGCACGCCCTTACCGTCGTAGCCGCCGCGGGGCGTCTTGACCACCGCTCGCCCGCCGTGGGCGGCAATGAACCCATCGAGCTCCGCGATCGAGGCGACGGCCGCCCAGTCCGGCACTGGAAGACCAAGCTCGCTCAGTCGCGCGCGCATCGCGAGCTTGTCCTGGGCGAAATGCAGAGCATCGGGGCCGGGGCGGACGACGACGCCCTCTTGAACGAGGCAGCGCAGGATCGATTGCGGCACGTGCTCGTGGTCGAAGGTGATGACATCCACAGTTCGCGCGAAGGCGAGGACGGTCTTGACGTCGCGGTAATCACCCACGACGCTCGCCGCGATCGCCGCCGACGCGCCATCGACTTCTGCGAGTACGCGGATGTCGATTCCGAGTTCAATCGCGGGCGGCACCATCATTCGCGCGAGCTGACCGCCCCCGATCACGCCGACAGTTGGAGACATGGTCATCCTCCGGCCTGGTCGCGCGCTGGAAATTCTTGGGGTTTGCCGCGGTTAGACTTCGAACCGCTTTGACCATTCTCGTTCACCCAGGAGACCCGTTGCGATCACTGATCACCCAGTTCGCTCGGTTCGGTGTCGTGGGCCTCGGCGGTCTGGTGGTGGATGTCGCGGTCTTCAACCTCCTGCGCGTGACGGTGCTCTCCCCCGAAGCGATCCACGAGGGGCCACTCATCGCCAAAGTCATCTCGACCTCGCTCGCGATCATCGTGAACTGGTTGGGGAATCGGTACTGGACCTTCGGCGCGAGACGACGCTCGAACGCATTGCGCGAGGCTCTGGAGTTTGCCCTCGTTAGCGTTGGCGGCATGCTCATCGCTCTCGGCTGCCTGTGGATCTCGCACTACGTGCTCGGCTTCACGTCGCTGCTGGCCGACAATGTCGCGACCAACGTTGTTGGACTTGCCCTCGGTACCGCGTTCCGGTTCACCTTCTATCGGCAATGGGTGTTTCGGGAGGTGGAGCCGCCCTTCGACGCGCGCAAGACCACCGAGGCCTCCAGCTTTCATGCCCATTGACGCGTGTCAGTGGCAACTATCATGGGCCTTCTGATGCCTCGTTCCGACTCCCCGCCGCCCGGAACGACCCCGACGGTCGTCGTGCTGCTGGCGACCTACAACGGCGAGCGGTTCCTCAAGGAGCAGCTTGCGAGCATCCTCAACCAGCGGGGGGTCGCCGTGCGGGTGATTGCCCTCGATGACGCGTCAACCGACACAACGCCGGCCTTGCTCGCGGCGGCGGCTGGTGCCGACCCACGGATCACGGTGCTGCCCGTCCAGGGCAGATCGGGCAGCGCTGCCGCGAACTTCGCCAGATTGCTGCTTGAGGCTCCGTTCGACGATGACGCACTCATTGCCTTCGCTGACCAAGACGATGTGTGGATGCCGGATAAGCTCGCCCGTCATGTCGAGCTCCTGCAGTCCGGCGCCGTCGACGGAGTCTCCTCAAACGTCATCGCTTTTGACGAGCACGACCGCCGCACCCTCGTACGCAAGGACTTTCCCCAGCGCAAGTTCGACTACCTGCTCGAGAGTCCCGGCCCGGGTTCCACCTTCCTGTTCACCGGGCGGCTCGCGAATCTCGCTCGCGAGCACCTCTCAGGACCGGATGCCGCGGCGCGCGCCGTCGACTATCACGACTGGCTTCTGTACGCGCTCTGCCGAGCGCAGGGCTGGCGCTGGCACATCGACTCCGTGCCGTCCGTTCTCTACCGTCAGCATGACGCAAACGTGATGGGATCGAACGTCGGGCTCGCGTCAGCGCGCGAACGACTGCGCCTCATTCGCCGCCACTGGCATCGGCAGCAGGCGCTGATTCTCGCGCAACTCTCAGTCGATATCGCTCCCGATGCGACCCGCGCCGAACTGACGTCGATCGCCGAGGCGCTCGCGACCAGAACCATGCAAAACCGAAGGACACTGTTGAGCTACTCCAGCGAGTTCCGACGCCGCCCACGGGATCGTCGCGCGATCGCCGTACTGATCGCTTTGGGGATCTGGTGAGCGCGCGGGCAGCAGACCCCCTGCTGCTGGTCGGCGGAAGCGGCTTCATCGGCCAGCGGCTTAGCGCGGCGCTCGTCGAGCGCGGTCGCTCGGTGCGCAATTTCGACACCCAAGACTCTCCCGTTTCGGGGGTCGAGACGGTCATCGGCGATGTTCTGGATGTCGGCGCCCTCGCCGCCGCCGCGCGCGGCTGCGACTCGATCATCAACCTCGCCGCGGTGCACCGCGACGATGTTCGGCCGGTCTCCCGGTACGAGGAAGTCAACGTCGGTGGCGCACACTCGGTCGTCGCCGCGGCCGAGGCACGCGGCATCCGCCACATCACATTCACCTCGTCTGTTGCCATCTACGGGCTCGACAAGCACAACGTGACCGAGGACAGTGTGCCCGAGCCGTTCAACGAGTACGGTCGCACCAAGTTGCTCGCCGAGGAAGTATTCCAGGCCTGGGTTACCGGTGCCGCGGACCGCACGCTAACGATCGTGCGCCCATCGGTCGTCTTCGGGGAGGGCAACCGCGGAAATGTCTACACTCTCGCCCGCCAGGTAGCCTCTGGCCGATTCCTCATGATTGGCGGCGGCACCAACGCCAAGTCGATGAGCTATGTCGGCAACATCGCCGAATATCTCGCCGACACCGTCGAGACGCCCGCCACGTCGACGGTCAACTACGCCGATAAACCGGACCTGAGCACGAGCGAGCTGGTTGCCGCGATCCGAGCGAGCCTCGGCGCGAAGGCCGGGCGGCGACTGTCGGTACCGCTCCCAGTGGGTCTCGCCGCCGGGTACGCCTTCGACGCGATTGCCCGAGTCACCGGGCGCACCTTCCCAATCTCCGCTGTGCGGGTTCGCAAGTTCGTCGCGGACACCTCTGTCAACACCGACCGGCTTCAGGCGACCGGCTACCGGCCGAGGTACGACCTGCGCGACGCGGTTGGCCGCACGGTGCGCGCGGAGTTCGGGGCACCGCAGCCCTAAGGTCTCCCGAGCGCCCGGTACGTCCAGCCCGCCGAACGCCAGACCTCGGGGTCAAGACAGTTGCGACCGTCGACGATGGCGCGGTGCTTGACGACTGAGCCGAGGGCGTCCGGGTCGAGTTCTCGATACTGCTTCCATTCGGTGAGCACAAGCACGGCGTCAGCCCCCCGCGCGGCCTCAAGCGGATCCTCGACGTACGTCAGCTGTGGGCGGATGCGCCGCGACGTCTCGATGGCGTGCGGGTCGGTCGCCAGCACCTGCGCCCCGAGTTCGGCGAGTTTTGCCGCGACGTCGAGCGCCGGGGAGTCCCTCACGTCATCAGAGTCCGGCTTGAACGCAAGACCGAAGACCGCGATGTGCTTCCCTGCGACATCGCCACCGCAGACCTCGCGCGCCAAGTCGACCATGCGCTCGCGTCGGCGGAGGTTGATCGAGTCGACTTCACGCAGAAAGCCGAGCGCCTGGTCGACGCCGAGTTCCTCGGCCCGCGCCATGAAGCCGCGGATGTCCTTCGGCAGACATCCGCCGCCAAAGCCGAGGCCTGCGTTGAGAAAACGGCGGCCAATGCGCGCGTCGTACCCGATCGCATCCGCCAACTGGGTGACGTCGGCGCCGGTCGCCTCTGCAACCTCGGCCATCGCGTTGATGAACGAGATCTTGGTGGCGAGAAAGGCGTTCGCCGCAACCTTTACGAGTTCGGCCGTGGCGAAGTCCGTCACCACACGCGGGGTTCCCGCGGCGATCGCTGCGGCGTACACCTCGTCGAGATCCGCGACGGATGCCGCATCCCCGGCCCGCACACCGTATACGAGCCGGTCCGGGCTGATGGTGTCTTTCACGGCGAAGCCCTCGCGTAAAAACTCTGGGTTCCACGCCAAGCGCGCGCCGTATTTCTCGACTTCGAGCGCCAGGCGCTCGGCCGTGCCAACCGGCACGGTGGACTTGCCGACGACCAGATCGCCGAGCGCGAGATGCGGCGCGATGGCTGCGAATGCGGCATCCACGAAGCGCAAATCGGCTGCATAACTGTCTGGCAGTTGCGGCGTGCCGACCGCGACGAAATGCACGCGCGCGCCAGCCACGGCCGCGAAGTCTGTGGTGAACGAGAGCCTCCCCGTCGCGAGCGCCGAGCCGAGCTTCTCGGGGAGACCGGGTTCGAAGAAGGGCGCAATGCCAGCGGACAGGCTGGCGATCTTCGCGGCGTCAATGTCCACCCCGACGACGTCGTGTCCAAGTTCGGCCATGCACGCCGCGTGGACGGCGCCGAGATACCCACAGCCGATGACGGAGATCTTCACGCGTGCACTGTAGTGGATCGGAGTGACGTCTTCATGGCTCGCACATCGACTACCCATACCTCACGTGCGTGACATCCCCAGCCGAGACGACGCGATCGGCACCGGAGCCGCCCTCCCGCACAACCAGTCGACCCAGCTCGTCAATCGCTCGAGCGCTGCCGCGCAGCGCCGATCCGTCTGGCAACTCGACACGCACGTCACGGCCGAGCGTGCCACAGGCGTCGCTGACGGATGCCCGGAGCCCGGCCTCGGCGTCGAACCCGGCATCCTCGAACTCACCCCACAGCGTCTCGAACGCCTCAAGGTATGCCGCAAGCGCTCGGTCGAGCAGCGCATCCGGCTCGGCGCCGCACAGGGTAAGTGAGGTCGCTGTTGGCACCGGGAGCTCCTCCTCGGTCATCGTGAGATTGAGCCCAGCGCCCATGACCGCGCCGCCGGAGGGCACGAGCTCTCCGAGCAATCCCGCAACCTTGAGACCGTCGACGAGCACGTCGTTTGGCCATTTGAGGTTCACCGGCTGCTGCGGCAGCATGGATCGCACGGCGCGAGTCATCGCGAGGCCCGCAAGCAACGGCAACCATCCGAAACCGCGCTCGCCGGCCACGAAAATGGAAACGGCAAACGCGGTGCCTGGCGGTGCCACCCACGTGCGCCCGACGCGGCCGCGGCCGGCGGTCTGATTCGTCGTCGCCAGAGCGGTCAGGTGGGCCAGCTCGCCCGCGGATGCCCGGCGCACGAGTTCACCGTTGGTTGACCCGACCTCACTGACCCACTCGACGCGCATCCGACAAGGCTACCCAGACCGGCCCGCGCATCCGGCCTGCGCGAGGTCGCTGGAGCTTGAAACCGATCGTCGCGAATTCGCGCTGCCCTACTACGATGGGCGGAAGGCTCCGCCGGTCAATGACCGTGAACCCGCCGGTGCCAATCGCCCGCACCCCGAAACCGCACCCGACGAAACCCCGACGTAACCGCCCCACGTAAGGAAGCCTGAGTGACGACTGACCTTAGCCCCGTTCCCGGCGCGGCCAGTAGCACGCCACTTCGCCTGCGCACGGCGGATGCGGTGATGCGCTTTTCCAGTCGCGTCGGTTGGGCAGAGCCGGAGCTGATGGGCCTGAGCACGCTGGTTCGGCCGGGTGACCACGTCTTCGACATCGGGGCAGCACACGGCATGTACACCATCCCCTTGGCCCGACTTGTTGGCGCAACTGGAGGAGTTCACGCATTCGAACCGCATCCCCGCCAGCAAAAAACGCTGCGACGCGTGCGCCGAGCAGTGGGGGCCGGCCAGGTGCAGGTCAACGCCGGAGCAATCGGCTCCGAACAGGGTGTCTTCACGATGCGGCTCCCGGTGAAGTTCGGACTCCCGATCTATGGTCACGCACACCTTGTGCCAGACCTGCCAGCTGGCGCCCCGACACCGCCGAATATGCGTCAGTGGCAGACCCCGGTTTACACCGTCGACGAATGGTGCACCCAGAATGGCATCAGCTCAGTCAGCTTCATGAAGGTTGACGTCGAAGGCTTTGAACCGGCGGTGATCGACGGTGCCGTTAAGACGATCGAGGCGTCACGTCCGAGCATCCTGCTTGAAGTTGAGGATCGCCACCTCGCCAAGTACGGCCGCGATGCGAACCAGTTTGCCGATGAATTGCGCCGACGGTGGCCCGACTACGGGATGTACACCTGGGTCAAAGGCGCGTGGGTTGCAACTTCGACGGTCACACTGGCGGCACGAAACTACCTCTTTGCAACGGATGCCGCGTTTGCTCGACGGTAAAGTGACACCGTGACTCCAGAGCCAACTTCGAGCAGCGCTGCCGACCTGTCGACGACGGCCGGGCGCATCGCAGACCTCAAGGCGCGCTACCACGAAGCCGTCACGGCCAGCGGTGAAGCCGCCATCGAGAAGCAGCACGCCAAAGGCAAGAAGACTGCGCGCGAACGCATCGACACCCTGCTCGACCACGGCTCGTTCGTTGAACTCGACGAGTTCGTGCGACACCGCACCCACGCCTTCGGCATGGAGAGCAAGCGCCCGTACGGTGACGCCGTTGTCACCGGTCTCGGCACCATCCACGGCCGCCAAGTTGCCGTCTACAGCCAAGACTTCACGATCTTCGGTGGCTCGCTCGGCGAAGTCGCTGGCGAGAAGATCATCAAGGTCATGGATCACGCCCTCAAGACCGGGGTGCCGATCATCGGCATGCTGGATTCCGGCGGGGCGCGCATCCAGGAAGGCGTTGTCGCCCTCGGCAAGTACGGCGAAATCTTCCGACGTAACACCGCGGCCTCCGGCGTCATCCCGCAAATCTCGATCATCATGGGCCCCGCTGCCGGCGGCGCGGTTTACTCGCCAGCGCTGACTGACTTCGTCATCATGGTCGACAAGACCAGCCAGATGTTTGTCACCGGCCCGGATGTCATCAAGACCGTTACTGGCGAAGACGTCGGTATGGAGGAACTCGGCGGTGCGCTGACGCACAACACGATCTCAGGTGTTGCCCACTACCTCGCCAGCGACGAGGATGACGCGCTCGATTACGCCCGCACCCTCATCGGCTTTCTGCCGGATAACAACCTCGCGGAACCGCGCGTCTACGAGAGCGACGTTGATCTCGAAATCACCGACGATGACCGCAAACTCAACTCGATCATCCCGGACAGCCCGAACCAGCCGTACGACGTTCTCACGATCATCGAGCGCATCGTCGACAACGGAGACTTTCTCGAAACGCAGCCGCTGTACGCCCCGAACATCGTGGTCGGTTTCGGACGCGTCGAAGGTCGAACGGTTGGCGTGATCGCCAACCAGCCGCAAGCGATGGCAGGCACACTCAACATTGAGGCTGGCGAGAAGGCCGCGCGCTTCCTGCGGTTCTGCGACGCCTTCAGCATCCCGATCCTGACGCTCGTGGATGTGCCCGGCTATCTGCCTGGCACCGATCAGGAATGGACCGGGGTCATCCGCCGTGGCGCGAAACTGCTCTACGCCTACGCCGAAGCAACAGTGCCGCTCGTGACCGTCATCACGCGCAAGGCCTACGGCGGCGCGTACATCGTCATGGGGTCGAAGCAGATGGGCGCTGACCTCAACTACGCTTGGCCAACCGCCGAGATCGCCGTCATGGGCGGGCAGGGGGCGGTCAACATCCTGTACCGCGGCGAGATCAAGGCAGCAGAGGATGCCGGTGAGGATGTCGCGGCGGTGCGCACCCGGCTCGCGAACGAGTACACCTACAACGTGGCATCCCCGTTCCTGGCCGCCGAGCGCGGCGAACTCGACGGCGTCATCGAGCCAGCCGCCACGCGCGTTGCCGTGATCAAGGCGCTTCGAGCGCTGCGCACGAAGCGGGCGACACTGCCACCCAAGAAACACGGGAATATTCCACTGTGATCGAACCGATTGTCGGCCAATCGGGTGCGAACGAGCCGCCAGCGCCGGTCGAACTCCGCGTCGTCTCGGCCGGCGCAACCGCCCGGGAGATTGCAGCAGCCAGTGTTGTGCTCGAAGCGGCGCTGGACGAGTTCGCAGCCGCCGATGCGTTGAGCGCCTCGGCGACGCGCTCGGGCTGGGCGCTCAGTCAGGCCGGATTGCGCTCGCCGATTCGGCCAGGAGAAGGGCGCTGGCGCTCGTTCGCTCCTTGAGTCGTGTCCCCCAAAAGGACGACTGTGCACTGCCACAAAATCGCGCAGACTGAGTCTCGACGGTGTCTCTCATAGAGATACACCACCGACCATCTGCCAACTAGGGTAAGCGGGCAGACGGTGTGGGGGCGGGTCAGGGCGATATTCGGGTTATCGTCCTGACCCGAATATGTACGAAGGGCCGGGTTGAGTTCGCTCCCCGGTCCTTCGCCCGTCTGGCGCTGCCTACCCGTGTTTGCGTGCTGGCCGGAATCAGGCGAAAGTCTCGGCCGTCTGCGCTCGCGGTATCTCAAGCCACAGAACGACCTCGTCGTCCTCGGCCTCCTCCTGACCGAGTGCACTTGCGTGCCCGTCACCAACACTGTTGAGACCAACAAGCGTTACCGCGATCTCCGAGCCGCCTGGCACCGTTCGGGCAATGAATGTGTCAGCGCTCGATGCACGCATTGCTGCCGCGAGCGCGTTCAGAACACGATCGAGCTCGCTGGTCGACAGCTCATCGATACCGCCTTCGTCGAGCAAGGTCACGGTTGCGCCCCGGCGCCGCGCCGCCATCACTTCGTGACGAACTGCGTCGTTGAGCAGCGTACGCCCGCGAATCTCATCGCGGATCGCTCGCTCAAGCAAGAGGCATTCGCGACGCTCTTCCCCCGTCAACTGGCCGCCGGAGCTTTCAATGCGTTTGAGCATCTCTAACGCCATCGCACTGGTCTGCCCGAGTCTAATTTGGCGCTCAGAAAGGTGAGCATCCTGGGCTGCCTTCCAGTCGGTTGCCTCCCGCTCCGCGAGGGCAAAGCGCTGGGCGTCGCGCGCCGCCTTCGCCAGCGCGTTGCTCAGAATGTGCGAGATCGCCACCCACGTGATGCTCCCAACGACGCCAAGCCCAAGGAGCCCAAGTGGGCCAGCCCACCAGACCGTCTGAGCCACAAGAAACCCCATCCCAACCCACGCAAACGCATTGCGTCTGCGGGTCGACGTGATGGTCATCAGCACACCCACTGCCGCGATGTGCCAGGTCGAGTAGCCGACGCCGCCCTCCCGATTTGGGTCGATCTGACTGGTGTCTAGAACGGTCACTGCGATCGAGACGACAACGTTCAGTGCGGCCATCCAGATCGGCATTCTGGCCGGCGCACCCGGCCAGAGACTGATCGTCGTCGCGATGAGGAACAGTGCCATGGCCACAAAGACTGGCAACGGATTTCTCGGAACGGTGAGCGAGTACAGCGCAAGCACCATGAGGTAGGCCGAAAACAGTGCGGCGATTCCAACGATCAAGGCACGAGGCACCCCGATCCTCATTGGCTCGCCTCCCGTGATGGCGCCACGAAACGCGGCCACCTGATGGTGATCGACGTCCCACGGTCCGGCGCAGACTCTACCTGCGCGTGACCGCCGGCATTGCCGACCCGTTCAACAATCGAAACCCGCACCCCGAGCCGAGCTCGAGGCACATCCGCGACGACAAATCCCTTGCCAGAGTCACCGACAACCACGAGGAACGTGGAGTCCGGCAACGTCTCGATCGACACCCAACGCTTGACGCGGTTGTCTCCTGCGTGTTGCAGACTGTTCACGATTGCCTGCACCGCCGCCGAGTGAATCGTTGCCGCGGTGTGAACCGGCACCGCACGATGGGCGACCTCAGACACTCGCAGGTCAATTGGCTGAGTGAACGCTCGAGCCGATTGCGCGATTCGCTCCGCCAACTCGCCGGTGCTGACGGTCCTTTCGTCGTCTGGCGCGATCAGGGCGGCATCCTGCAAATGACTGATGGCGCTCGCTGCCATCGTGGCAGCAAGCGCCTTGGCCGCCGGGAGCTCGGCTTGTGCGGCCGTCAGTAAGGTCGTCAAGACGTTGTCGTGCACGATTGCGTCGACTTGCACGCGTTCGACCTCGGTCGCGTGAAGGCGCACCGCGTTGCTGTAGCGCTCGATCGCGGTCGACTGGGCAAGATCCACGGCGGATGCCGCTTGCCGAAGCATCGTGACAATGATGAGCACGGCACCCCCGAGAATGATTGCGAGGATGCACTCAAGCACGGCGAGTACCCACGGTGCGCTGCCGCCGGACGGCGTCACCCG
>ENA-ORBV01013565-ORBV01013565.1-microbial-mat-metagenome-genome-assembly--contig:-NODE-13565-length-12360-cov-4.324839_pt1 | contig 12360 bp, 17 predicted proteins | sample MGYA00237777_ERZ505514 | MGnify/ENA primary metagenome ERZ505514 (study PRJEB26160, sample SAMN06269048) | microbial mat metagenome | isolation source: Oligotrophic lake microbial mat | place... | reverse complement strand
GGAAATCCTGCGGCGTGAACGGCCGCTGCCGTTTGGGATCCCGGTGCCAGTTGGCGGTAAGCGCCAGGAGCGCCGCGGTGTGGCTCCACTGCTGACGCGTGCGCGCCTGCGTCATCTCCACGAGTTCGCGCAGCGTCAGCCCGCCAGGGTCGAGGCCGAGGATGCCAGCGCACTGCCAGATGAGGTCCCACGCGGCGGTGGCGGAGACAGCGGCGTGGCTGCTCGCACCGCCGCCTGCACCGCGGCTTCCAGAGCCGGATCGTCGAGCCGGGCCTCGGCCGCCGTCAGCGCCGCCGTCCGCCACCCCGCCAGCTTGGCCACGGCTTTTTCCAGCACGCGCCGACGGGGGCTGGGGAAAAAAGCGACGAACGCCTCCAGCAGGGCGGTGGTCGCCGCTTCCACCACGTCGCCCGCCAACGCTTTGCCGAACTCCTCGTCGCTGACGTGGCGCTCATCAGCCTGTGGTTTTACGCAGGCATAGAGCACGTCACCCAACAGCACCGGATCCGTCACGAGCCGGTCGAGCAACGTGCCGCCCGCCGCCTCGATCAAGTCCACGCCGACGAGCGCCCGCACCCGTTTCAGGGTAGCGACGGTGATGTCGATCGACCACGTGCGACCCTGGACATCGATGAAGGTAGGCATGGTGGACTTCCTGAGCCAAGGGTGATGCTGGCATGGATGGCGATGACACGCGATGAACTCCTCACGCTGGTGCGGCGGCTACTCAAGCCGTGGGGGCTGAGCCACGAGGAACGTTTGGCGTTGGCGAACCGCCTGCGCGCGGAGGCCCGTGATCCGCACCTGATCGAACACCTCTTCCGCCTCGACTCACCATTGACGGCGGAAGAGATCGTCGACGCGGTGACGACGGTGCGCTCTGCGCGCCTGCGCGTGCCCTCGCTGAATTGAGCGTCCTCACACCGTCACCCACTGCGGTGCCGTCGCGCTGTAGGTGACCTTGGCCTGGATCTTGACCAGGATGGCTTCTTCGAGCGGCTCCTCGCGCGAAAACTGCGTGATCGAGAAATCCGCCTGGAGTCCCTGGCTGCCAGCTGCCGCGACCTCGCCGTCCATCACTGCGAGGCCGATGGCGAGATTGCCGAAGAAGGCGTTCTTGATCGCGGTGAACCCAGCGTCCGTGCTGTCCCACATCATCTCGAATTCGACCGAGCCTTCCTTAAGTGTACCTATGGTCGCCTTCCAGCCGGCATTCGCACGCGTGGTGACATCGGCTTCGCCGGTTTCGAGTGACAAGGTCACGTCTTTGACGTTGCCGAGTTCCGTCCACGCGCCGGCAGCAGCGACGCCACCGGCTTTGAAGTACAACTTGGCGGCCATGCCGAGTTTGAGAGCCATGAGGAATCTCCTGACAGGTTAGCGGATGGAGTTACGCCAGAGCGGCGGCAACCGGCTCTGCTCGGCAGCGAAGGCCGGACGCATAAATGGCCGGGCGGCATAGAAAACTCGTCGTGGCTTGCCCCAGCGCACGCGCACCGCCGGTCCGCCGTATTCAAGCAGTGGCGGGACTCCGCCCTGTTTCTGGTTGAGCAGCACCGGCCCGATCACCACCGAACGCGCCGATGGGTCCCACGCGAAGTAGAGGTGTTGCCGCAGGAGTCCGGTATGCGCGGAGGGCGGTTGCCCAGGCGGAGATGGTTGCTGCCGCCGCTTCATCGAGCTACGCGCACGCTGTCTGACGAACGCACCGAAGCGCGAGAGCACCTTGCGCTCGGCGGATGACGTCGCCGCCATCACGACCGCGCGATCGAAGAACAGTCCGCGCACCTGATTGAGCTTCAGCCCGATCACAGCGCGACCCCGACGCCAGCGATCGCGATGGTGGCTGGCAACACGGGTTGTTGTATCGACAGAACCAGTGTGACTGAACCCCAGATCTGCACCTGGAGGTCTTCTTGGTTCATCACGCCGAGCCAGGCGATCTGCCCACTCGCTCCTGCGAATGACGCTTCAGCCACGACCTGCCCCGATTTGAGCACCCGTAACCGCCAGGTCGGCGAACCGGGGCCATCGAGACGGACCGTCGTCATCAGGTGGTAGACCCCGCGCATGGGTGCGACCCACCGCCAGATCGGTCCAGGTGAGATGGCCTGGTGCGTGTCGATCTCGCGCTGGACGAAATCGAGCACCACCCATTGATTGGCTGGAATCGCCAGACCTAGCATGGCGGTCGCCTTCGCCTGGACCGCGAGCGGCGAATTGCCATCGATCATCCCGATTGGACCAGGAGGTCCTTGGAGACCGGGCGAGCCTGGCGGACCAGGAACACCGGCACCACCACCCGCACCGCCGACAGCGCCCATCACCATGTGCCACCCACCACGGTCACGCGACCGCCGAATTGGCCGCGCACGCGCAGGTCGGCCAGGTTGATACGAGGAAAGCTATGCCACTCCCCAGGCTGCCACGGCACTGCGTCGCCGAGGTCGCCCTCGAACTCAATCGGGCCGGGGTTGGTCGACAGGGCGAGGACGTCGACGGACGCGACTTCCTCTTCCAGTGCCGAGCAAGGCTGCCACTGCGGGGTGATATCGATCACCCGCTGGACGAGGTTGTTCATCGCGTCTCCCAGGAGCGGTAGGTCACCACCAGCAAGCTGGTGAACTGCCGTAGTTCGTTGAGGTGCTCGTGAGCGACGAGCGGCGCGTGTTCGGCTCCGACCCAGGACACGCCAGTGATGACCAGCGGCGTATGCGCGAGATGCAGGGCGAGACGCTCGACCAGCGCTTCGAGTGGATCGAGATCAGCGGCGGCATCGGAGGTCAGCCGCTGCTGCACGGCGATTTCGATGCGATGGTCATGCACCAGCAGATCCCGCGCGGCCGGTGCGATGGTGCGCCCAGCGGGCACCACGGTGACGCGCAGCGCCTCCATCTCGGTCAGGTCGGCCAGCGGCAACCACGACCGTCCGGCCTGCACCGGGATCGGACCCGGCACCGAGGCGAGCGCGGCGACCACGGCGTCGGCGATCTCAGCGGTCGTCGCCATGAATGGCTCCTTCCGTGACGGCGGTGATCCGGCGGCGGGTGGGCTCTTCGTTAGCCTCCAGCCAGGTGGCCATGCGCTCCATCGCAGTGGCGTTACGCTCCAGGGTCTTCACCAGCGTCTCGCGGATCCAGCGCTGCTGGGCGTCGATGGCGGTGGCCATGCGCTTCTCGCGCTGGTGGTCGCGCCACAGAACGTAGGCGACGACCACACCGGCGAGTCCCCACTGCGCCCACAGCGCAGGCTCGGGCGCATCCATCGGAATGGCTGCGGCGAGCAGCCCGATCATCGCGGTCTTGGCCAGGGTTTCGATCACAGGGTCTCCGTCTTCACGAGCTTGGTGTGGATGCGGTAGCAGGCGCGGTTCGGGTCCGACCACCGCCACACCGGTTCGTGGCCGGGGGCGATGACCTCGTAGTGGTGGCGCGTCGTCGCGTCGTCTTCGATCACCCGGTCACCGCGCTGCGGCTGCTGGAAGGCAGGCAGTGCGGCGAGATCGGTGGCGGCGATGAGGAAGTCGCGCGCCTCGATTCGTTCGGTGATCCCCGGTCCGACATCGAGCCGGAAGATGGTCGTCCCCACCGTGGCGGAGGCGGCGATCTCTTGAGTGGCGCGGCGATAGCGGACTGGCTTGGTGAGGAACTGCTGGCGTTGCCGCTCCAGCCAGGCCAGGCCCTGTCCCAGGACATCAGCGAGAACGTCCATGCCGTCCTCAGTGGTTCAGGCGCACGCGCACCGTGGTCGCGGTGTCGAGGGCTTCGGCGGCAGCGATGCCCATCGGCAGCACGCCGAGAAGCGCTCCGTCGATTCCCGCGCGCTGGCCAGCGGGATCCCAGAACAGGCGCCTGCCCTGCGCGATCAGCAGACCGGGCGCGCGCGGCACCTCGAACACGCCGCACATGGCCAGGCTGCCGAGGCTGCCGGCGGGAATGGCGCGGTGGGCGATGCCGATGGCATCACCGATCACCACCACCGATCCCACCGGCAGATCGGCCGCCGGGATGTGATCGAGATACTCGCCGTCGTGGATGAAAGTCGCAGGCATAGATCAGCTCCGATTCAGGGAAGGTGTGGAGATAGACCGGGCCGAGGCGTACGCCTCGCGTTTTCTTACGCTTCGCCCTTGGCCTTCAGGCCGGCGCGCGGCTCCTGCAGAGCGACGCCGAAGTCGTGGTAGCCGCGCATCTGCACGCCGAGGGTGGCGAAGTCCGCCTCGGCGGTTTCGATCACCGGCGCTTCCTGACCGTTGAGGAAGACCACCTCGACAACCGGGAGGTCGTTGGGATCGGCGAGCAGATACCACGCCTTGGACGAGTTGCCGGGGTACTGCGGGTTGGACAGGTAGCGGCTGATCTCGACGCGGAACTTGCCCTGGTGCGGGTTGGCTACCGGGTACTTGGCGTTGGCCGTGGTCTCGCGCAGTTCCAGTGACTTGAACAACTGGGTGCCGATCGCGGAGAGCGACGGCGGGGCCAGCACGATCGCCGGCATGATGCCCAGCGGCTTGCCGTCGGGATCGACCTGCTCGAGGAAGGCCTGCTCGGCCTTGGTCAGCCCGTCGATTGACAGCGCGGTGTCGGCACCGGTGAGCAGGTTCTTGTTCGCGACGGTGAAGAACGCGGCGTGGTTCAGGAACACGGTCCAGAACACGTCGTTGATCTTCAGACCGGCGCCGCGCCCGAGCTTGCGCGGCACCAGGGTGATCGCGCCGAGATCGTCGTTGATCAGATCGCGCCGATCGATCGAAAGCATCAAGCCATAGGTGTCGGCCTGGTTCTTGTAGCTGATCTCGCCGAGGGTGCCGTGCTTGATCTCGCCACCGGGAGCGACCTTCTCGTACTGGTCCTTGCCGATCAGGCGGTAGCGGGTGATCGCCTTGAAGTCCGACACCGGACCGACCGCCGCGACGTTGCGCCACACCCGCTCCACCGCATTGAAGCCGTCGAGCAGGAACTTGTTGGCGACGTTGGAGAGGATGCCGCCGAGGTCGATGGTCGACAGCCCGGCCTGCACGCCACCCATGCCGGAGAACGCGGCGCGCAGGATCTGACGCGGATCGCTTTTGAAGGTGCGCGCGGTCGCGCCGTTGGCCCACGCCGCTTCGAGCAGCAGTTCCTGCAGCGAAATGCCACCACGGAAGCGCTTGTCGGCTGCGGTCAGGGCCTGCTCATCGCAGACCGTGGTCGGCTCGCTGTGCTTGCCGGCCAGGACGCACGCGGCTTCCAGCACCGACGGGGTCAGACCGCTGTCGCGGACATGGACCGCCGGCGCAGTCGGACGGGCGGCGCGCAGCACTTCCAGTTCGGTGCGGGTTGCGTCCCAGCCCTCACCGATGGCCTTGGCCTCGATGGTCGCGTGGTCCTTGCCGCACAGTGTGCGGATTGCCGCGATGCGATGGGTCTCGGCGGCGGCAGCAGCGCGTAGGTCGGCCACGGTCGGGCCGGTGTCGGTCGCAGCAGCCTGGACCGGCGGCGTGGCCGGCTTCTCCGTGGTCGCGGTCGCATTCGCAGCGGCGGTGTTGGTGGCAGTGTCAGCAGCGGGGGTGGGCACAGCGGTGTCTCCGGAGCGAGGAAGTGATTGGTGGATGCCGAGGACGGAGGCGGACGTGTTCCCGTCTGCACCGAGATCGACGAAGCTGATCTCGCCCAGGGTCGAGCGGCGCACGACGTTGACCGGACCGGCGAAAGCTTGGCCATTCACCTGGACGGTCTGACCCTCGCGGACGAACTCGTGCTCCTCGACGGAAGCACCGATCGACGCCTGCCAAGGAAAGCCGTTCTTGGACGAGACGACGACCTCACGGGCGGCGGCGGTGTCGCGGCTGACCAGTCCCGCCGCGATGAGCTTGCCGCCTTCGACCGCGATGCGGTCGGTATGGCCGACGCCGAGGCTGGCGTCATGGCCGAGGCGGATGGGCCGGTGCTGCGCGGGGATCTTGAGCCCGGCGAGATCAACGATGACCGGGTGCCGCCAGCCGGCGAGGCGCATCGGGCCGCCGGTATAGGCGACCATCGAGAAGCGCGGCAGCGCCGGCTTCGTCGGCACTGCGCCGTCGCTGCCACTTCCGTTGCCGACCAGCGGCACTGTGGCTTCGAGCCATTCCGGCGCACAGGCGAAGGCAACGACCTGGGGTTGTGGTTCAGGCTGCGCGGGCATCGATCTCATCTCCGGCATCAGGGTTGGGCGGGGCGTCGCTATCGCCGGTCGAATCAGCGGGCGGAACGGGTGCGGTCGGTTGCTGCGCTGGACCGCCAGCAGCGGGCTTCAGTTCGATGCCCAACTCGCGCATGAGCGCCAGTTCGCGCGACCGCTGGCGCAACTGCACTTCCCAATCCTGGCCCTTGCGGGCGTACTCGTCGGCCAGGGTGGTCGTGAGGTTCTCGAGTCGCGTCGCCTGAGCGTTCGCTTCCTTGGCGGGATCGACGTGCTCATGGCCATCCCAAAACCACTGGTGCGACCAGTCGGTAGCGATCAGGCGCAGGCGCTGCGGGAGAAAGCCTTCGATGAGGATGGCTTCGCGGATCCACGCGGCGAACACCCGATCGAGGGCTTGGATCGCCATGCGCGCCTGATCGACGCGAATGGCCTTGTAGTACGTCTGGTGATCGAGGCGGCCGGAGGCGTAGTTGTAACCGCTGCTGTTTCCCGCCGCGATATTGAACGGCATGTTCAGGCAGCGCGCGATCTCGTTGAGGATCTCGTGTTTGAATTCGCCGTAGGTGGTCGTGGGCTGCTCGGCCCGCATCTGCTCCATCTTCCAGCCGCCGGGCATGGTCAGCAGCGCGCGCTTCTCCAACTCGATGGTGTCCATCGGCTCGACCTGTTCGGCTTCGCCTCCGGCCGGTGCGTCGGTGTAGACGATGCCGGCATAGTCGGCGGCGGTCTCGGCCGCCGCGATCACCGCCAGGGTGTAGCGACGCAGCTGCGCGAAGAGCGGAATGGCTGGCGTGATCTCCGGCACGCCCCGGCGCTGGCCCGGTCGGTCGGGACGGAAGAGATGGATCATCGACGCGACCGGGACGCGGTCGTAGTCCTGGCGCATTGAGCCGCGTGGGCTGCCCGGATGCTCCGTGAGGACGTGGTACTCGACCGCGTTCCCGGCCGCATCGAAGACGATGCCGTCGACGGCGTTCACTGGCAGCGGTGCGACTCCAGGCGTCGCCACCTGATCCGCCTCGATCAGCTTGAGGTCGAGCTGCACCGGCGTGGCGAGCGCAGCGTTCGAGGTCAGCAGCGCGAAGGCCTCGCCGTCCTCCGCCATCGCAATGCGCATGCAGCGCAGCTTCTCAGCCAGATCGACCGTGCGCGCCCACTCGACGAAGGACCGTTCGATGAAGCGGGCATCGTCACCGCTGATGCCCATGAGTTGCAGGCGCGGCCCGGTGCCGACGCAGTCGTTGGCGAGCGTGAGCACGATGCCGCGCGCGTAGCTGTTGTTGGCGACCTCGTAACGGGCGCGGTTACGGAGGGTCCGGCGGACGGCCGGCGACGCCGCAGCGTCCGCCGAGAGCCCATCCGCCAGTGCCCAATGTTTGCGATTGTCGTGATTGGTCTGGGCCGCGTCATAGCGGGCGCGGACCACCGTTCGCCGCCCCCCAGGAGCGGCTGCACGCGTGCGGCCGATGGCGCGAACGCCCTCGATGAGCCGACCGACGATGCTCACGCCGCCCCCGGAGGGACGAGTTTGCTGATGACGATGCCCTTGCCCCGTGACCGCACCGCGCGCTTCGCCGCCAAGTAGCGGTCGGCGGCGATCTGGTCGGGCAGGCTGTGCTGCTCGACCGATCCAGCATCGCCCTGCGCCTTCTTGGGGCCTTGGGCGTTCTGCTCGATTGCCTGCTCGGTTGGGGTTGGATCGGACACGGGTGCCTCTGATCCATTACTTACACCGTTAGGCCTTTCGGTTTCCCGGTGAAGCGTAACGCGTCGACGCGCTCAGGTGTCTTTCTCGCGTTGGTCAACTCGCCAACCAAGGACCGCCCTTTGCCCAATGCATATTCCCAGTGGAAGTTGACCGGGCTTGGGTCAGGACCGGCAGCAAGAAAACTCCCAGGCTGGTGATGACGTCGGCCAGCGGAATTGGTGGAAGCCTGGCCTTGCGCTGGAAGGCGTTCCACTGCACTTGCTTTTGCCGGTCGTCAGCAAACACAGTGGTCAAAGCCAGCGGAGCTTCGCTCGGCAGAGTCGTTTTGCGGCGGAGGAAGGTCGCTGCGATCGCTTCAGCCAGGGCCCGACCGTCAAAGTCAAAATGCTGCGCCAGCGTCCAGATATCTGAGAAGTCCTTCATTCTGCTATTGGCGATGCCCAGCACAGCCATGGCGTGAAACTTTTCCGCCACCACCGTCTCGCGCGTAGTCGCTCGAATCTCTGGGGCCGGAAAGTCGAGCAGCGTCGGAAACACGATGTGGTCTGGCTGCGGCGAAATGACATCGCCGAAGCCGATATCGACCTGCACGGGAATGCGCGCCTTGCCAAGAAATGAAAGCAGGGTCACGCGCTTGCCTTGGTATTCCTGACCTTCACGGATGAGCGTCGCCGTGACGCTGCTGGCATCGAAGACCAAGCCATCTGGCTCGGGCCGGAGGTCGCAGCAGTCACGGAATACGTGCTCTAACCGCTCAACAGAATCCTCACCAAAGCCCAGTAGGTCCAGGTCCATGGTGGGCCGGTACATATTCTTGGTCCACACCAGGAACATGACCGCGCCCTTCAGCACGAACTGGTTGGCGTGTGGTGATTGTGTGAGGCGATACAGCAGCCGCTCAGTGGCGTAGCGCGAAAGAATCACGTTCGCGTCGTCACCTGCAGCCCGTGCCAGCGTCATCAATCGTTGATGAACCGACGCGGAAATATTGCTCAGTGGGCGGTTGGTCACGCGAGGGCTTCCAGATACGGGCGGATAATGTTGGCAACTCGGCAGTGGTTGGCGTGACGCCAGATATCATCACGCGTGGACTTCTTGAGTCGGATGGATTCGCGCAGAGCTTCCAGCGCTACGTCGAGTCCGACGCGCGCGCGGAATTTGAAGCAGTCAGCCACGGTTTTTGCGACGGAATACATCTTCACCCGAACGCCATCAACCGTGTGGAGTTCTTGGCCGCTTGAGAAGGACAGGCCTGACATTCTGATCACCTGCAGGCGCGGAGCGTGGATGCGGGGGACGGCATCGCCACGCTGAATCGCCACCCACGTCTCGCTCGGCAGTTGCGTGCCAACTCCGTGGAAGCGCAGGGCAGAAATCAGACAGACGACTCCCTTGGGTACGGCTTTGGCACACAGGACGAGCGACGAGTGCTCGCTTAGATTGCCGACTGCGGGCATGTAGAGTCCGCGCCCTACCCGAACGAGTTGACCTGCGGAGAGCATGCGGCGCAGATACTCGTGGCTGATGCCCGCAGTGCGGACCTCGCGGGCATGAATGACGCCTGCCCGAGTCGCCATCTTGAGGACGCGATCGCTGGCTGGGGTGGGGCTGGTCATGTTTTTATATATAGCCAGATACCAACAACTGGCAATACTTACACACATCGCCCGCGTCGCATCGTGGACAGCTTCACCCGCGGGCGTTGGCTGGCAGACGCCTGGGCCTGAGTCCCCGGTAACTGGACCCCCAGCAGCGACGCCGCCACCGCGCATCCCGCCACGCCGTCGAGCCAGTGGTTGTCGAGGCCCGCGGGTCGGAGTTTCCACTCGTCCACTTCGCGGCCCCGGCCGGTGGTGCGGATCCGGTATTCGGCGGTGAGGTGTTCTGAGAACAGGCGATGCCGTTCGGCGTCGTGGCCGTGAAGCGACAGGCAACCGGGATCGCCCATCGGCACAGCCAGGCGCGACTGCACGAACGACTTCCAGTGATTGGTGTCGTAGAGCAGATGCCGAACCGTGCGCTTGCCGAGGACACCAGGAATGCGCCAGTGGTGGCCGACGCGGTCGCCGCGCTTGCGCTGGTACTCGTTGAACGGGATGGAGGCGGCGCCAACGAAACGACCGTGGCTGGGAAGCAGCAACGCCGTGTGCGCCGATTGCCGCGCAAACTGATAGACCACATCCGTGCTCTGCCCCCAGTTCGCATCAATGAGCAGGCGTTCGACTGCGAGAGCCGCGCCGTCGTCGCGCTGCCAACGCCGACCGATGAGATCACCGGCGCAGGCTTCGAGCCCGGCGTAGATCGCTCCTTCCAACCCTGCGCCCTTGGTCGCAGCGGCGAGCGTGGTGCGCAGATCCCGCAGCGTGAAGTAGGACCGGCGCTGGTCCGGCCAGGTGCCGTAGTCGAGGACATAGCCGGTGAAGTCGTCTTCCCAGGCGCAGACCACCCAGAACAGCGCCTTCTGCTGCACATCGATGAAGGCGGTCAGGTGCTGCGCCGCGCTTGGCACCTCAGCTCGTCCGAGACCGTTGAGCTTGGCCGCAATCTGTTCGGCCGTGAGATCATCGCCCTCGTCGGTGCGATCCAGCAACGGCTCGTTCTGATATTCGGCGAAGAACGCGGCCTCGTCTTGGAGGCGCAAGTTCATCGCGTGCTGGATCGCCGACGCCTCGTCGTGGTTAAACCGCTCCGCCCAGGCGACCTGCGCTCTGGGAGTTGGCCGGGAGCGACGGAGACGCTCCCCGAAAGTGAACCCATACGTGAAACGCATCGCTGGAGCATTGTCAGCAAAGGACTTACGGGCGGAGAATTGCTCGGCACTTGTCCCACTTGGTCAGCGAGGGGAGCATGGGGGACGAGTGCCAGACCCGCTAGCCTGCGGGTTATGACCAGGGACTATAATCAACCGGACTCGATTTTAGCCTGGACCATAATCGAGCCCGGTCTATTTTAGACCAGCATGTCCAAGCCGCTTCCGCGCTTCTATGACGCCCTGATCGCCAAGCATCTCGCCAGCTACCGCCAGATGGCGTTCATCAGCGGGCCGCGCCAGGTGGGGAAGACCACGACTGCCCGGCATCTGTCTGGGAGCTATCTTGATTGGGATAACCCGGCCCATCGGAAACTCATTGCGGCGGGGCCGGATGCCGTCGCCTCGCACGTCGGCCTGGACCACCTGAGCGACAAGCTGCCCATCATCGCCATCGACGAGATCCACAAGTTCGGACGCTGGAAGAATTGGCTCAAGGGTTTTTTCGATATCTACGCCGACCGCTGTCGGGTGATCGTGACCGGGTCTTCGCGCCTGGACGTGTACCGCCGTGGCGGCGACAGTTTGATGGGCCGTTATTTCCATTATCGTATGCATCCTTTTTCAGTTGGCGAATTGGTGGCCCCCTCCATTCCAGACAAGCTGATCCGCGCGCCGAAGGCCCTGCCTGACCCCCAGTGGAAGGCGCTGTGGGAACACGGCGGATTCCCCGAACCATTCGCGCACCGGACGACTGCATTCTCGCGCCGCTGGCGTGATTCCCGGCAGCACCAGCTCCTGCGCGAGGACATCCGTGACCTGACCCTGGTGCGAGAGGTCGCTCAGATTGGTCTGCTCGCTGAAATCCTGCACCATCGTTCGTGCGATCAGATCGTGATGAAGTCGCTGGCCGATGATCTGCATGTCGCTCCTGACACGGTGAAGCACTGGCTAGACCTGCTGGTCGCCTTGCACGTCGGTGTCCTTATTCGCCCGTGGTTCACCAACGTCACCAAATCGCTGCGCAAAGAACCGAAGTGGTTTCTGCGCGACTGGTCCGGGATCGAGGATCCGGGTAAACGTGCCGAGACCTTCGTTGCCTGCCATCTGCTCAAGGCCGTCGAGGGCTGGAGCGACTTGGGGCTGGGAACGTTTGAGTTGCGCTATCTACGCAATAAGCAACAGCGCGAGGTCGACTTCGTGGTGATCCGTGACCGCAAGCCGTGGTTCCTCGTGGAGGTCAAAGCCGCACAGGACAGCCTTAGCCCGTCGCTGAAATATTATCAGGACCAGATCAAGGCACCGCACGCCTTCCAGGTGGTGCTCGACCGCGAATACATGGCGGCCGACTGCTTTTCCCGCCATGAGCCGACCGTGGTGCCTGCCAGGACCCTGCTCAGCCAGCTTCTGTGAGGGTGATTGCGGAGGATTGTCATTTTGGCCCAATATCTCCGCCTAAATTTAGCGGAGAATTGCTCGGCACTCGTCCCGCTTGGTCAACCATTTATAAACCCGCCGAAACCGGCGGGGTTTTTGGTTATAGGACTTAGCCAGAGAAGGCTCGGAGAAACCACGGATATTACCGTGGTTTTGAAGTCGGGTCATTCTCTGTTTTTGGCCCCTTCGATCGGGAAGCGCGATGTACGGGGTTCAGAGAAGGCGGATTCTCTGATTCTCCGGCAGAGAAGGGAGACGGGTTATGGACCCTGTCCAACCCGGTGAGCGAGTGGGATGCTAACGC
>ENA-ORBV01013564-ORBV01013564.1-microbial-mat-metagenome-genome-assembly--contig:-NODE-13564-length-12361-cov-7.171280_pt1 | contig 12361 bp, 7 predicted proteins | sample MGYA00237777_ERZ505514 | MGnify/ENA primary metagenome ERZ505514 (study PRJEB26160, sample SAMN06269048) | microbial mat metagenome | isolation source: Oligotrophic lake microbial mat | place... | reverse complement strand
GGTTGGTTGAAGGGGCAGGGTGCCACCGATAGCGCGTGCCTTTTTTTCCTGGCTATCTGCTACTTACTGGGCGGCCTGATCGTCAGTCAAGTGCGCGTGCAGAAAAAGGGAGCCGATTGGTAGTCCTTGCCTTCCGGGGAGCGATACAATATCAGTCCATGCCCTCCTCTCTTTTCGACCTTTCCCATAAAGTAGCCCTGGTCACCGGTGCGGCACAAGGTATGGGGCGCGCGATGGCCTTGTCGCTTGCCGAGGCCGGGGCGGCCCTGCTGCTGGTGGATCGGAATGCGGACGGGGTGGCCCGCACCGCCGAAGAAGTGCGGAAATTAGGAGGCAAAGTCGCTTCGGCCACCACCGATGTCTCCGATCCGGCTCAGGTGCAACAGCTCTTCGCCCAACTCGACCGCGACTTTGGCCGGATTCATTTTCTCGCCAATGTCGCCGGCGAGAGCATCATCGCGAAGCCCGAGGAGATTTCGCTGGCTGACGTGGAGCAAGTGTGGCGGAACCTGGTGCTGGGCCGCTTCTGCGCCTGCCAGGAAGCAGGAAGGCGGATGCTGGCGGCGGGTGGCGGCAGTATTCTGAACATCGGCTCGATTGCGAGTGTGACGGCGCTGGGGCGTGGGCACATTGCCTATTCGATGGCGATGGGGGCCGTGGTGCAGATGACACGCGAGCTGTCGACGGAATGGAGTTACGGCGGGGTGCGGGTGAATGCCATTTTGCCGGCACAGGTAATGAATCCAGGGCTTGAGCAGCGCATTGCCGAATCACCGCCGCTCAAGGACAAGTTCCTTAGCGGCATTCCGGCGGGGCGTTTCGGGCACCCGGACGATATACGTGGCTTGGCAGTATTGCTCGCGTCGGATGCTTCGCGATGGATAACCGGGGCGATCATTCCGATGGACGGAGGCAACCTGGCGATGAATGCCGGTGGGTCGCCAGGGAGGGCGATATGAAGCTATATCGAACGATGCAGTTGATCCGCTTGGCGGAGGAACAATTGGCGCGTTGCCATGCGCGCGGCCTGGTGCATGGGGCTTGCCATACTTATGTCGGTCAAGAGGCGATTGCGGCCGGAGTTTGTGCGCACTTACACGATGACGACGCCATTTTTAGCACGCATCGCGGCCATGGGCATGCCTTGGCAAAAGGGATGCCGCCGGCGGAGTTATTCGGGGAGTTATTCGGGCGCGCCACGGGTTGTTCGCGCGGCCGTGGCGGATCCATGCACTTATTCTCGCCGGAAATCGGGATGATGGGGACGAGCGGCATTGTGGGGCCGTCGATTTTGCAGGCCGCGGGCGCTGGCTATAGTTTTTCGTTGCGTAAGTCTAACCAAGTGGCGGTAGCTTTCTTTGGCGATGGCGCGGTAAATAATGGCGCTTTTCATGAAGGGCTCAATCTGGCGGCGATCTGGAAGTTACCGGTGCTGTTTGTTTGTGAGAATAATCAATTCGCGACTGAGATTGCGTTTGCGTACGCGGCCGGAAATCCGGAGATCGCCTCGCGGGCGGCGAGTTACGGGCTGACGGGGATTTCGCTCGATGGTAACGACGCCATGGCGATTTACGAAGCGGCCGGCGTGGCGGTGGAACGCGCGCGGCAGGGGCTGGGCCCGACGTTACTTGAGTGCAAAACCTATCGCACCCGTCCGCATTCGGAAGGCATGGGGGACTATACTTATCGCACGCGGGAAGAGGTGGCGGCTTGGCGTGAGCGCTGTCCCATTGCGCGGCTGCGGCAAGTGCTGCTGGAGAGCGGCGAGGCGACGGAGGCCGAATTAGATGCGATCGATGCCGAGTTACTCGCCGAGATCGCCGCCGTGAGCGAAGCCGCGGAGAAAGCGCCGTTTCCCGCGCCGGCGACCGCGACCACCCATGTCTACGCCACGCCACGGCCGGCACCGCCCGCAACTGAGCCGGGGACGCGGGAGATCTCTTACAGCGCCGCCACGCTCGAAGCGTTGGATCAGGAAATGGCGGGTAATCCGCATATCTTCGTGCTGGGCGAAGGGATCGGCATTCGTGGAGGCAACTTTGGCACCACCGCGGGGCTCTATGCGAAATACGGCGCCGAGCGTTTGCGCGATACGCCGATTACCGAGCGCGGCTTCGTCGGCTTGGCCGGGGGCGCGGCCATCACCGGCACGCGGCCGGTGGTGGACTTCATGTTTATTGACTTTATTAACGATGCCTTTGGCGAAATTATCAACCAGATCGCCAAGATGCAGTACATGAGCAGCGGCCGCTTGCGCATGCCCGTGTTACTGCGCGGCTGCGTGGGCATTGGGCACGCAGCCGCGACCCATCATTCGGGGAGCTACCATTCCATCTATAGCCACATTCCGGGCCTGCGCGTAGTGATGCCGTCAACGCCTTACGACGCGAAGGGATTACTGCTGCGCGCGTTGCGGTCAGATGATCCGGTATTATTCTTAGAGCCGCGAGAGTTACTCAGTACCAAGGGGCCAGTGCCGGCGGAGCCCTACGAAATTGAATTTGGCGTGGCGCGGACTTTGTGCGTAGGCGATGCGGTGACGGTAGTCGGCCTGGGGCACATGGCCCAGCGTTCGTTAGCCGCGGCCCGGACTCTCGCCCAGGAAGGGATTTCGGCAGAGGTGATCGATCCGCGGACGATTTCGCCACTCGATACCGAGGCGATTCTGCGGTCGCTGGAGAAAACGGGGCGCCTATTGATTGTGGATGAGGCCTTTGGCCCTTGTAGCGTGGGTGCCGAAATCGCGGCCCAGATGGCGGAGCGAGGCTTTGACTTACTCGACGCGCCCATTCGCCGCCTCAACGGCGCGTTTGCGCCGACGCCCTACAGCCCCACGTTGGAGCCCGAAGTAATTCCTAGCCAAGCGAAAATCGAAGCGGCGATCCGCGAGTTAGTGGTCGAGTAAGATGGCTATTGAAATTACGGTTCCGCGCTTGGGTTGGTCGATGGAGGAGGGCATCTTTGGCGACTGGTTCAAGCAGTCCGGCGAGCTCGTCGTGGCCGGCGAGCCTTTGTATTCGCTCGAAAGCGATAAGGTGACGATGGACGTAGAGGCCTTGGATGCCGGCATCTTGTATCTTCCTCCAGACACTCCCCAGCCTGGCGGGACGGTGCTGGTAGGTCAGTTACTCGGGTACTTACTGAAGGATGGTGAGCCGCTGCCGGCGAGCCGTCCGCGGTCGGCCCCTACGGCGGTAGCCGCAGCCCCAGCCCCGGTCTTTACAACGACCGCGCGTCCGGTGAGTGAGCGGCTTGCCGCGAGTCCTCGAGCCCGGGCCACTGCCCGGAAACTTGGGGTGGATCTGGCCCAAGTGCGGCCACGCCCGGGAAAGGCCCGCATTATCGCCCGGGACGTGGAGCAGGCGCGGCCGGCGGGGAGTCGCGCCACTTTGGCGGCGCGGCTCGAAGAGAGTTTCCGGGCACCGCATTTCTACTTACACGCGGATGCGGACGCCGAGGCGTTGGCGGCCTATCGGGAAGCGCACCGGCCGGCCACTTACAACGACCTCCTGTTAAAGGCGATATCCATCGCCCTGGGGCGGCATCCGCTGGTGAACGCCTATTGGGCCAACGGTGCGCCAGTGCCACGCCGAACTTGCCACGTCGCCTTGGCGGCGCAGATTGGGGAGCAGTTACTCACGCCCGTGGTGAAGGAGGCCGCTGGGAAGCCGCTGGCGCAAATCATGGCCGATCGCGTGAATCTTCTGGAGCGATGCCGCCGCCGGCAAGCGCACCCCGCGGACTTCGCGGAAGCCAGCGCCACGCTTTCGAACCTGGGCTCTTTTGGCGTCGACCGCTTCCAGGCGATCCTGAATCCGCCGCAGAGCATCATTGTGGCCGCCGGTAGCCTGAAGAAGCGCCCGGTGGTGCTGGGCGAACAAGTTATAGCTCGTCTCACCTTACCGATCTCGCTCTCCGTGGATCATCGCGTAATCGATGGCGTTACGGCGGCGGCTTTCTTGCAGACCCTGATCGGACTACTCGAACGGCCAATCGCGCTGGATTGAGAACCCGTAAGTACTAAGTGGATTGTGTAAGTCGAATAAACTACCAGCGCAGCTTCAGCGCCAACTGCGCCGAGCGCGGCGCGCCGATGGCGTACAGCGGATTGAGGCCGCCATTTACGCCGCCTTGGCCCAGGCCGCGGCCAAACATCTGCGTTGAAACGCCAAACAGGCGATTTGTCAAATTCCCATCCGGAGCGCCGAAGCTGGGATGATTGAAAACGTTAAAGAGCTCGGCGCGGAACTGTAAGTTGGCGCGCTCGCCGAAGTTGAATTGGCGGCGAAGCGTGAAGTCCACCTGGAGCAACGGGAAGCCGCGCAGCGTGTTGCGGCCTAAATTGCCATGGGTCTGCTGGCCGGTAGGGATGGCAAAGGCGGCCCGGTTGAGCACCCGGCCACCTGGGTACCCATCGCCTGCGAGGTAAAGCGGCACGCCGTCCACGCGATTGGGACGCAGATCATAGTTACCCAGCAAGGTGGCCGTGCGGTTGAAGACATCCACCGGCAAGGCCGACTGCATGCGGAAAACCGAGTCCACACCCCAGTTGCGGACCAAGGCGTGGCGGGCGAAAGGCAGGTCGTAGGTGACCGCGCCTGAGAATACCTGGCGGAGGTCATAATCGGAACTGGCCCGGTTCAGTCGTTGATCGAAGGTGGTGGTGGGCAACACCAGCGAGACGTTGTCGGAGGCCGAGTCGATCGAGTGGGCCCAGGTATAGGACATCAGCACCTGCAGGCCGCGGCGCAGGCGTTCGACGAATTGCAACTGGAGCCCATGATAGTCAGAGTCGGCGGCGGAGCGGGTGATCTGCACCGTATCAAAGACCTGGAAAGCGCGCGGCTGAGAGATCGTCTCGCGGCGCAACAAGCGGCGGCCCACCGCACCCACGTAAGAGCCCGTAAAGGTGCGGTTACGCCCCAACGATTGCTCCAGCGTGACGTTGAACTGCTGCACAAAGGGCTGGCGGAAATTAGAGGCGAAGGCGTAGACGGTATCGAAGCGGCCGGTGGTGGTGACGGGCGCCGGATTCGCCAGGTCAGCCGGCAGCGGGTAAGGGACGTTGGCGTAGCGCAGCGTGCGCCGATAGGGCGGGTTGCCCGAGGCAGCTTGCAATCCGCCCAAGGGCAGGTCGTAGAAAATGCCATAGCCGCCCCGCAGCACCATCTCCCGGCCCGGGCGGTTCGACAGGCGATAAGCGAGGCCCAGCCGCGGAGCGAAGTTATTGTGGCGGGCTTCGAAGAGCGGCGTTCCCACCGGGGCGAGCGTCGCCGTACGCGGATTCTCGATGCCCTGCGCGGTATAGATGGGCCGGTTGTCGAGGCCCACCGGCGCGGGGTTATAGTCCCAGCGGACGCCGTAAGTGAGCGTCAGGCGGGGATGCAGGCGCCAAGTGTCCTGGACATACCAGGAGAAGTTGGTTACCGCGGCTTTGAGGCCATCGAACGCGCCGACCAGGGCGGCCGAGGCGCGTCCACCGAGGATGCCCACGGGCCCTTCGAGGCCGACGAAGACGCCGAACTGTTGATACAGCGGGGCCAGCACCTCGGGCGTTAGCCGCCGGTAATCGAAGCCCATTTTGTATTGGTGCTGCGCGCGGCTGAAGGAGAAATTATCGACGAGGTTCCACTGCGTTTGCCGATTATTAGCCAGGTTCCCTACGGCAAAGCCACGCAGACCCACGGGTAGAATCCCGGCCGAACCCGTCACCCGATTCGTGAAGGACGGGAACAGCACCGCGTCCGGAATTGGCATGGCGCCACCGAAGTTATCCATCGACGTGGTGTAGGCGCCCACATTGTGCGAGTAATTGAAACGCACTTCGTTCAGCAGAAAGGCGCTTAAAGTTTGGGTCGAGCCCAGCGTGAGCGTGCGCGAGTCGTTGGTGTTTTTATTCAGCGTGGCCAACGACAAGTCATAACCCTGTGCCGCGCCCCGAAAGCCGCTTTCGGAAGGCGCATTCAGAAAGCGCCCGAAGATGTTGATGCGGCCCGTCAATTGATGATCGACCCGGAGGCTGGTGGAATCGAGGCTGAGCGGGTTGGAGTAAGTGGCGGCGAAACGCCCGAAGCCGCCGCCTAAGTCCTCGCGATTGGGAATGGGGTAGGAGTTCACCAAGCGTTGCGCGGCGGGTGCAGCGCGCAAACGGGCCGCCGCGTTGGGGTAAGCATCGGTGGCAAACTGCGGCTGACGCAACCGCAGACCTTCGTAAGAGAAGAAGAAGAACGTTCGATTGCGGCCGTCGTAGAGCTTGGGCAGCCGCACGGGTCCGCCGGCTACGCCGCCGAAGTCATTTTGCCGCACGGGCGCCCGGGGGAGGCCATCGCGATTGGCGAAAAAGTCATTGGCGTCCATCTTGTCGTTCCGGAAATAGTTGAATAGGGTGCCGTGGAAGGCGTTGGTGCCGGAACGCGTGACGATAGAAATCTGCCCGCCCGGAGACCGGCCAAACTCCGCCGCAAAGCTGGAAGTCTGCACCTGAAACTCCTGCATCGCATCCACCGATACCAGCGAATTGGTGCCCCCCGCGGCGCTCAGCGCCGGCATTACGCCATCGGCGGCGGCCGAAATCGCCGGCCCCGCCATGATCCCGAAGTTCGCGCTCACGCCATCCACCGAGAAGGCGTTGGTGCTGGTACGCTGGCCATTCACCGAGAACTGCCCGGGGTTGCGCTGCGTGGCCGGCGTCGGATTCACACCCGGCGTCAGCATGATCAGGCTGTGGAAGGAGCGGCCATTGAGCGGCAGGTTCTCGACAAATTTGCGATCGACCAAAGTGCCGACCGAAGAGGTGCTCTGGATGGCGTTGTAGGAGTCCACCACTTCGATGCGTTCAGGCCCCTGTGCGGGCGGCATTTCGATTTCCACCAGCTTGCGGTCATTGACGTTGAGTTCAATCGACTCCACGCGGCGGCTGAGGTAGCCGGTGCGTTTGGCCGTCAACCGGTACGCGCCGGGGGCGAGAAACGTAAAGACGAAGGATCCTGTCGCGGTGGTGCTGGCGGTGCGGACCAGCCCCGTGGCCGCGTTGCGTAATTCCATCTGCACCGCCGAAACCGGCAAATTCTGCGGGTCCAGCGTCGTGCCACTGAGGGTGGCGGTTTCGGACTGGGCGAAAGCGCCGCTGATGATCAGGAGCGCCACGGCGAGGAGGTTAGTGCAACTGATTTGCATGTACTCTTCCATGGTAGCGCGAGGGTTCGCCGGATCGCCAAATTTTTAGGCGCCTCGCGCGCCAATTTCCCACCAGGTCGCGGGGGGAGGGCTCTGGCTACCCGGCTTGAATGTATAGTGGTTATCAGGTTAAAGGAGTATCACAATGAAAAAACTACACTATAGTCTCTTCGCGCTGTTGCTCTCGCTCGCTTCGCTGATGCCATCCGCGTCGGCCCAAGTGCTTTACGGATCTCTCACCGGCACCGTCACCGATGGCTCCGATGCGGCCGTTCCCGGCGCCAAGGTCCTAATGACCAACAAACAGACCGGCGCTACGCGTTCAATCGCTACCAGCGAGTCCGGCACCTACAATATCCCTACGGTGCAAGGTGGCCTTTACACGGTAAAGATCTCCAAAGAGGGTTTCCGTGGTGTGCAACAGGACAACGTCGAGATTCTCGTCAACTCCACGGCCCGGCTCGACATGAAGTTGCAGATCGGGCAAGTGGCCGAGACGATCAATGTGGAAGCGAGCGCCGCCACCCTCCAGACAGATCGGGCCGAAGTGAAGACCGAGATCACTGCCAAATCGCTCACCGAGATTCCCATCCCTGGTCAACGCAACTACCAGGCGCTGTTCATTACGATTCCCGGCATTTCACCGCCCGGCACGCCGCACTCGGTTCCGTCGAACCCGTCGCGTGCGATGAGCTTCAGCGTAAACGGCGCAAATACGGCGTCCAACAACACCCGCGTTGACGGTGCCAGCGCCACCAACATCTGGCTGCCGCACATCGCCAGCTACGTGCCAGCACTTGAATCGATCGATACGGTAAACATCGTCACCAACTCCTTCGACGCTGAGCAAGGCTTGGCCGGCGGTGCCAGCGTAAACGTCATTATCCGCTCGGGCAGCAACCAGACGCACGGCGCTCTCTTCCACTACCATCAGGGCAACTGGAGCCAAGCGCGCAATTTCTTTCTGCCCTCGAATCAAGACGTGCCGAAGTTCGTCTACAACCAGTTTGGCGGCCGGCTGGGCGGCGCTTTGATTAAGAACAAGCTCTTCTATTTCGGCAGTTACGAGGCCACTTATGACCGCCGGTTCGCGGGGGCCTTTTATACTCTGCCCACGCCTCAGATGCGCCGGGGCGATCTTTCGGCCTCGCCGCAGATCGTTTATGATCCAGCCAGCGGTGCCCCCAATGGCTCCGGCCGGGTACCCTTCGCCGGCAATATGATTCCCGCCGCCCGACTGCACCCCACCAGTGTTCGCTTGATGAACGATCTGGTGCAGCCGAACGTCCCCGGCGCCGGCTTGATCCCCAATAACAACTTCTTCGCCAACGCGCCGGCCACCTTCGACCGCCACACGATCGACTCCAAGGTGAACTACAACATCTCCGATAAATGGACTATGTATGGCCGCTTGAGCTTTTTAAAGTTCGACATGCTCAGCCAGACGCCCTTCGGCGAGTTAGGGGGCCCGCCCATCGCCTTCGGTAACCCCGGCAAGGGGTTTGGGGGCACCTGGAGCGGTTCGCTCGCTTCCACCTACACCATCACGCCCAACCTCATCATCGACGCGAACTTTGGCTACACCCTGATGGACACCAACGTCGAACAGCCCGGCCTCGGCAAGAACATCGGCCGCGATGTGCTGAATATTCCCGGGACCAACGGCACCCGCTTTTTCGAGTCCGGCTATCCGGGTTTCGGCATTGGCGGCTTCTCGGCCTTCGGCTCCACCGAAAATTATATGCCCTACTATCGCAACGATCCGCAGTTTCAATATGTGGCGAACGCCAACTGGCTGCGCGGTCCGCACAACATCCGTTTCGGCATGGACATCTATCACCTGCAGCTCAATCATACACAGCCCGAATTCGCGGGGGCCAGTGGCGGCGCGGCGGGCCGCTTGAACTTCGGCCAGGGCCCCACGCAGTTGCTGCAACCCAACAACTCCGTGACCGCTGGCAATCCGTTCAACTCGATGGGCACTTACCTTCTGGGCCTCGTCGACAGCGGCGGCCGTATCCTTCAGGTGCCCGACGTCTACCGGACCAAAACCAGCATGTATAGCTTCTATGTGCGAGACCAATGGCAGGTGAACCGCAACCTCACCATGAGTATCGGCACCCGCATCGAAATGTTCCCCATGCCCTATCGCAGTAGCGAGGCGGGTATGGAGCGGTATGACTTCCGCACCAACGAAGTGATCGTGTGCGGCTTGGGCGGTAGCCCGAAGGATTGCGGCACCAAGGTGAAGCCGGCGTACTTCTCGCCGCGCTTGGGCCTCGCTTACCGCCTGAACGACAAAACCGTCATCCGCTCCGGCTTTGGCGTCAACTGGGACCCGTGGAATCTGGCCCGCCCGCTGCGCACCAACTATCCCGTCCTCGCCGCCTTCAATCTGGCACCCGCCGCTCTCGGCTGGGCTACCACGCTCACCCAGGGCCTGCCGACGCTCAATGCCCCGGTCATCGGCTCGAACGGCCGTTTGCCTCTGCCCGCCAACTTCGCCTTCAACACCACGGGTGACGAGTTTGCGCGCAGCTACCTGATGAACTACAACCTCACCATCCAGCGCGAAGTCGGTAAGGGGTGGACCGCGCAAGCCGGCTATGTCGGCAGCCGCGGCATCCGCACCTCCGGCCGCCTGAACCTGAACGCCGGCCAGACCGTCGGTGCCGACCGGGAAGGCCAGCCGCTCTTCAGCCGCTTCGGCCGGGCGGTTGAGACTTCGATGGTCGGGCCGATCGGATCGAACACCTACCACTCACTGCAAACCACCCTTACCAAGCGTTACTCGTCGGGCTTGCAGGCCAATTTGACCTACACCTGGTCCAAGGTGATCGGCATCTGCTGCAACGATGACAATAACGGCGGCCCCGCCGTGGCCGCGCTCGCCTTCTACGACCGCAACCGCACAGTGCTGCCGTGGGACCGCACGCACAACTTCCAAACTACCCTCACTTACGAACTCCCGTTTGGCAAAGGCCGCGCTTTCAGCCCGGGCAATCGCCTCGTCAACGCCCTCATCGGCGGCTGGCAGATCAACACCCTGGTGAGCATGATGAGCGGCACCCCGTTCACCGTCTTCAGCGACGGAGCCAGCTTGCGGATGCCCGGCTCCACCCAGACGGCTGACCAACTGACACCTAACGTCCGCACCAAGCTCGGTGTGGGCCGTAACGTGGCCTGGATCGACCCCACCGCCTTCGCCCGCGTCACCGAAGCCCGCTTCGGCAACTCCGGCCTCAACGTCATGCGCGGACCTGGCTTCGTCAACTCGGACCTCGGCTTGTTCCGGCAAGTGACCATCAAGGAACGCTACAACCTGCAGTTGCGTACCGAGCTTTTTAACTGGACCAACACACCCAAGTTCAACAACCCGAACGCTGCCGCCAACAACCTGATCTTCGCCAACGGCCAGTATTCCGGCGGCAGCTTCGACATCACCGGCACCAACTCCGGAGGCCGCGACCCCAACGGCGATCGCATCCTCCGCATCGGCCTCCGGCTGTCGTTTTAGCGGAGAACCTGACCTAAGCCAAAAGACGCCGGCTTCCCGGGAGCCGGCGTTTCCTTTGCCCAAACGGATACCGCGGACTGAGATCCGCCGGTCCGGGTAGGGTTAAGGCCTGATAAATAAAGAATAGATTTACGATTTTTAAAATTGAAGTGAATGGCATTCGCACACCCGGCCCTGGCGGTCCGGGCCAGCGTCGAGAAATAGGGGCGGAGTTTTGAGCCGTTCGGCGACGTGAGGTGTTGTAAACTCGTCAATGGAACAGCGCCCCTTGCCCCATAGAATCTTAGTGGTTGACGATGAACCGGATCTTGAGTCACTGATCTCGCAGCGCTTTCGCAAAAGGATCCGGAGCGAAGAGTTGTCGTTTGTCTTTGCGGGACACGGCGAAGAGGCGCTGACGAAACTGCGGGAGCACCAAGATATCGGCATTGTACTCAGCGATATCAACATGCCGGTGATGGACGGTTTGACGCTGCTGGGCCGTTTGCGCGAAGGCCATCCGATGGTGCGCTCCGTGATTGTGTCGGCTTATGGCGATATGCAAAACATCCGCACGGCGTTGAACCGCGGCGCGTTTGACTTCGTCACCAAGCCGATCGACTTTCAGGACCTCGAAATCACGCTCGACAAGGCGATCCAGGACTCGGTGCTGCGCAAGCAGGCCGCCCGCGACCGGGATCATTTGCTGGGTATGGAGCATGAGCTCGATCTGGCGCGGGGTATGCAGGAGTCCCTGGTGCCAACCGTGTTTCCGGAGCACGCGCGCTTTGAGGTATTTGGCTCGATGGTGCCGGCGACGCAGGTGGGCGGGGATCTGTACGACTTCTTTCTGCTGGACGGCAATCGGCTGGCCTTCAGCCTGGGCGATGTATCGGGCAAAGGGATCGCCGCGGCGCTGTTTATGGCGGTGAGCCGGACGGTGCTGCGGGTTTCGGCCGGCAAGGGGCTTTCCCCGGAAGAGTGTCTTCGGGAAACGAACGCCTTCCTGTGCCACGAAAAGACGAACGCCATGTTCCTCACCTGCTTTTACGGCATTTTGGACCTCAACACCGGGAAGCTCGAATACAGCCGCGCCGCGCACAACATCCCTTACGTGGTGCGGGCCAACCCCTTGGCGCACGGGGGGCGAGCGATCGAGAATCTGGACCAGGCTGGCGGACTGCCGCTGGCGCTGTTCGATTTCGCCGCCTACGACCTGGGCACGGTGCAACTCGATCCCGGCGATTGCCTGGTGGTCTTCACCGACGGCATTACCGAAGCGATGAATTCTGCCTACGAGACTTACGACGAAGTGCGCCTGGAAGCGTTGCTCAAGCAGTTGCCCGCGTTGCTGCCCATGCGGGAGGTGGTGCAGACCGTGATTTCCGGGGCGCAGGCGTTCGCCAACGGCATGCCGCCGTCGGACGATATGACGGTGCTGGGCATCCGCTATCTCGGCCAAGGTTAACGCATGAGGCAAGTGATTTCGCTGGCCGTGTTGATCGGTGGGATGCTGGCGTACGGCCAGCCACGGGCCAGCGAAGCGGGCGTGCCGTTCGTGCGCTGGTTCAGTCCGCAGGAGTATAACGGCAGCCAGCAGGTATGGTCCTTTGTGCAGGACCTGTCTCTTATACACATCTGACGCTGCCGACGAATAGAGAGGTGTAGATCTCGGTGGTCGCCGTATCA
>ENA-ORBV01013560-ORBV01013560.1-microbial-mat-metagenome-genome-assembly--contig:-NODE-13560-length-12364-cov-5.275250_pt1 | contig 12364 bp, 11 predicted proteins | sample MGYA00237777_ERZ505514 | MGnify/ENA primary metagenome ERZ505514 (study PRJEB26160, sample SAMN06269048) | microbial mat metagenome | isolation source: Oligotrophic lake microbial mat | place... | reverse complement strand
AATTGCGGACTCTCTAATGAATCAAGGTTGTTGCTTTGGACGACGAAATTCTGATCCATGGGAGAGAGACAACGCGAGCGAGCCGGGCACAAGGAGAATAATGGAAAAGTCGTCGGCGAGGCAAGACAGCGGACGCACAGTCGCACTATGTTGTTGCAATTACCTGCGACACACTTGGATATTTTTCTCGTTGTTGCACCGCTTGTTTACCCAATCAATGAATTGAATGGGCTTCACACTTTAGTGCTCGAAACTTACGTACTTTGGAGGTCCGGTCCCGCGAGAATCCGTGAATGAACAATAACACGTGTAAATAACTAGTCGAAAATGTTGTTTTCATGCAATCTTCTATGTGTCTTAGTCTGTAATAATCAAAGCAGTCGATGGCCTGTTATCCATCGTGGATGGTGTATTAGTGAGTTTGTTGAATGGAGAAGAGATTGATTTTCGGTTTGAGTTAAATTTGAACTGCAGAACGATTTGAACGCCGGCAATTGACTCACCTCATTGCGCCATTGTGGCCTCTGTTCATCGGAATTTGCACTCCAGCTATCCAGAATTGATGTTCCTAGGCTTGGGTTATCTGGATGCTTTGCTCATTGAAATGAGCCGCGGAAGTGAGTTGCGGAAGCAAAAGCTAGTTAAGAATGGAGTTAATCTCCAACAACAACAGCAAACAACAACAACACACTTACCTCAATCGTCTGTCAACTTGAATGGAGCATTCGACATCTTTTTGAACTCTTTGTGCGCCAAAGCATCAGCCTCTGGTACACCACAGTCCGACGTGAGTCTTTCTACTTCCAGTTGTTTCAGCATTTCCTTCCTTTCTGTGATTGAGTCAGGCACTACATCCTCCGGCACATCACGAGAGAGTAATTCAATACGCAAGTCATCCATATTCCTGGCCTTCACGAGTTTGCCATACGGTATCAACCCTGTCACTGCTGCCGTCTGGTGTCTCTTTTTGGTCTTCTGGGACACATTCTGGTGTTTGAACTTGACACCTTTGTCATCAACATTTGCTTTCTTGGCATCGATGCGTTCAGTCTTGAAGTGTCCTTCACTCGATAAGGCATACGAGATGGTTGCGAACCTTGCTTCATACTCGTTGTCAATCTGCTCTCTTCGCCACTTGACGTGTGGTGTGGATGGATCAAATGCACTCTTTATCAAATCTTTGATTCTGTTTGCGTTTGAATGCTTCTCAGTTCGAGTGAGTGGTGTGACTGATCAGACGATGCAGTAACAAGACCGATGTTGCTCAGATCGATCAGTTTGAGATGCGTTTGCTGCATCCTTTACCAGACTCTCTACAAACTGCGTCTGCGATGGCAGTGGAAGGCATGTAGAGTGCATGTGCCAACGAAGGTTTCCGAATTGAGACTGATAATCTTTCTTCCGCATGTCAAAATCGCCAAGCAACATGTCCGCTGCTACAAGCGCTTGCGGAGCATGCTGGCCATGGTCAGCTTCGTCTTCGGTCGTAACGTCCTTGAGACGATTCAATTCACCAGAGATGAACTTGTGGAGCTTCACCAAATCAATTTCGCGTTTGTGGACTTCGGAGTTGTATACAAGCTTGCCACTCAGACGGAGTTCATTCTTGACATTTGGATCAGAGTCAAACGTTGGGACACTCTTGCCAAGCATGCAGGCCGCAACAACCTTAGCAGTTGGCTCTTCACTCATTAATGCTGCTGGAAGCAAAGAGTGATTCAACCAACGGCGAAAGTGTTTGAATAAGGAATCTCTGGCATTTCGAACAAAGATGTTCAATTTGGTAAGATGCCTTGCTCGTTCGTCTCTTGCTTCCTTGCTGTAGCTGTAATCATCTTCGGCCCACTTTGCGACAGCCTCAGTGTGATCCGGCATCGTTCGTCCTGACAACATGTAGCGCAAGTCATGGTCCATGAGGTGGAAGCGAATGACAATATGATGGGAACAGAAGCCAAGAGCGGCAGTGAGGTCGTCACATGACTGCAACCAATCCAAATGTTGGTTAATGTAAGCCTTTGTTGAAACACCGAATGAGTGCCACGTCAATGCAGGTTTCTTGGTCGATCATGAGAGAAAAGAGGGCAGATGCCACAACGTTGGGAGTTGATATTGACTTGTACATGTTGATAACTGTTTGGCATGCATGAAACAGCACTAAGTAGTAATCAAATACATAGGATGCTCCCGCGCCGACTGTCCACCATCGTGTTAGAATCGGCTGCTGCATTTTGGCTAGGATAGTTCCTTTGTAGGCCGCGTCCAAGTCTACTACAGGCTTCTTAAACTTTGAATGAAAGCCAAGAACCTTATTGTATGCTTGATGAAACATGTTGCGATTTCGATCGGTCGCTGCCATGGCGTCGATAGCAGTTTCATCGTACACAACAATCGAAGGATCGAAGTTAATAACAAACTGACTTGATAACAATAGAATGTGTCGCCATTCGTCCATGTCCAACGACTCTTGTAATCGATATGCCGAGTGCAAGAGTTGAGTAGTGTTTACTCGGTCTATTGCACCTTCTCCAAATGTTTCACATACTGCGTTTTTCAATTGTATCTGCAGCGAATGAATACAACAATTGGCAATGAGACACTCTGTCGGCGGAGCAGTAAGACCGATTGCTTGTAGCTCTCTGTAGAGGTTTTCGACTGTGCCCCCTCCACCACTGTCAGTTCCTTGGCCGTATAGCTTATGTGTGTCATCGTCATCATTTGCTTTGAGCTTGTTGATGGAGGCACGAATTGCCACAGCACACTCAACTGAGGTTCCTCCGGATGCGTCGATGTCCAGCAGCTGCGGTCGGACCAATCCAAGTTCGTTCAATGAAGCCAACACTTTTACGAAGTGACCAACACCTTTCTTGTTGCCTTTGTCACAGGCAATGTAGATCTTCTGGTCTCGCAGCTCATTTCCAAGCACCATTGTGTCACGAGCGGCCTGCATGAAATTGTACTTGCGGAGAGCATTATCTGATGGGAATGATTTTGCGTAGAGATCATGATCGAGGTTATTCATCAACCCAGTGTCGTAGAAGAATGCGTGCAGTAGTAAGGGGAATAAATACTGTGCCGCGGATAAAGCAAGGGCCGGAGCTGAGGTGTATGCAATGGACCACAATGCTTGGGCAAAGACGGATTGAGTGGAATGTTGAACCGACTGGATCTTTGATCTGATGCGTTGGAGCTTTCTGCTGTCGTTGTGCCAACGAGTTAAGTGGTCTTTATGAACAATGCGATGCGATGATGGAATGTGGAACGTAAACTCTTGCCCGTTGCTGCGGATGGTTTTTTTGATCAACTCAACCGGTTTTTGAATTGGTGGTGAAGGAGTAACGCCATTGTCCTCTGTCGTTGTTGTTGTTGTTGTTGTTGTTGTTGTTGTCGCATTTCGTTCTTTTGGTTTCGGCGTGTTGATCTCTTTTTTGAGTATTGATGGATCGATTTGCATTTGGTTTTTGATAAACGCAGTAATTCCAACATAATGAGGTATCATTCGTTTTTCAATTGCCTTCTGGTCTCGTTCCCATGCCTTGTAGCATTGGTATCTGACAGAGCTGCATTCTCTTCTTGCTTTTGTTCCAAAGTCATCGAAATGTGCACATGCTGAACATCGCAGTTCGGGGGGAAGGTTATTTATCTCGCAACAATTGTCAAACAGGAACCGCGGACTCGTTCTGCTCCTCTTCTTCTCTGGACTGGGGATGTCATTGCCGTCATTGTCGAGACGCCGGGCAACAATTGGAGACACAGAACGACGGCTGCTTCGTCTCGTTGTTCCACCATCTTGGCTTGGTTTGAAAATCGATCTAATGCTACTCATAGTTACACGCTGTGCGATACTCGTCTACTGACACGCAGTACAGCACATGCTAACGAATGTGTCCGTTCAGCTAGAAAGCAAGGCAGATTTGGTCCCGCGACTTGTGCATGGCAAAACTGTTGTTTTACTTGCATATTTTAATAAAATGAGGTTAGATTTACCGTAGTGCTTGTACCACAACGGTCTGTCCTTTACCGTAATACACGATCAAAACAAAAAAAAGTTCATTCGCGAGTGATTTTTGGTTCGTGACTACCGGATTTGGTGCGTGACCACCCGGTGAAGAATCAAAAAATCGTCTCATAACCTGTTAAAGACCAACAAGACACATGCTTGTCGAAATCGTGTTAACAACTAGCTAGATGCTATGTTTCAGCGACGCCATTGTAAACATAAGCTCTTTGATAGTGTAGGTAGCTTAGTTAGCAATGGTGTCGCTGAGATATAACTAGTTAGGTCTACACTAGAGATTAACCACAGTGCGCTGATATCTAGCTTATATCGCGTAAAACGTGTTCTGACATCATCATTTTTACGCACGACTGAACCAGCCCAAGTACGCACTAGGCTCGAGCACTATTAATTAGCTCACTTCTAGCTAGCTAGCTAGCTAGATAGCTTAGCTATAGTAGCTACTAGTTGTACTGCATGTAGAGTAATAGTATGGTACCTATTTAGAAAAGTGCGTGCAACAACTGCATGATGACGACATGCAACCACCAAAACGAAAAACAACACTCACTCTCGCTACTGTACTCTAGCGATATAGCTAGCTAGCTAGAAGAGCGATTTATCATTGTGTGGGTTGATCGATTCATTCTGCGCACCATACAGTACTCTATTGATACAACAGCGAACATCTTTGGTTCCTGAACTCGTGGGTATTTCTAGTGCTGGGCTTTGTCTGAGCTGCACCTACTCAACTGTACCAACGAAAAATTCCCACTGAGTATATTTGCTTGAATTCATGAATCCATGAATGGTCGACGGGACGCCATTCCCCCTTTATATAGTGAGTGAAAAGAGCTACCCATCCGCCTCTCCTTTCCAGATAGAAAAAATATGGCGCCCTTGACGACCCCTCAAGATCAGGTCTTGTCCATTTTGCCCATTTTTACGTCGACACTGTCGTGTTTGGGATCGGGTCAAATCATGTACATGGTGTTGACGGGACGGCGCATAACACCCTATCGTCGCATCTTATTGGGATTGTCCGTCAGTGACTTTTTGTGCAGCTTGGTGTATCCCTGGCAAGCCTTCTTGGTGCCTTCGGACACAAGCAGCACCGTTTGGGCCATTGGAAATGATCAAACGTGTACCTTTTTGGGATTTGGACAACAAATATTTTTTACCAGTATCATTTACAATTCCATGTTGAGTTTGTATTTTTTACTGTCGGTCAGATTTGGGATTTCCAATGCCATGATTGCCAAACACTATGAAGTCTTTATGCACCTGTTGCCCGTGGGATGGTCCTTGGTGACGGCCTTGATTGGGATTGGTTTGGGTGTCTTTCATGAATTGCCACTGGGACAGGGATGCTGGATCCACGATTATCCAGAGGGATGTGGCGGTAGTGATTGCAAGGATCATTGGATCGCACTGGTGTTTGGTGGTATTCCGGCCATTGCTGCCTTTTTGATGATTGTCATCAACAATTTGCTCGTGTTTTTGCACGTTCGAAATACCATCCAAAGAAGTCGGCGCTTGTTCCGACGAAGCGTGCCTACTATAAGTGGTGCTAATAGTAGTGGTGTCGTTTCTGCTTCCTCCGCAAATGCTAGTCATGATAGTGACGACAACAACAACGCCAACAATAATGCCGAGCCTCGTAATGCTGAGGGACAATCCACATCCTCTCCTTTTGCACGGACCAAATCATTATCTGCATCCTTTATTATACGACGAAGAAAGAAGAAGCTGAAAAGCAAAGATGCTCAACTCCAGAGGATCCGGGAAGTGGCTCGACAAGCAACCTTTTACGTTGTGGCATTTATGGCAACTTACTTGACATCCGGTGTCGTACAAATCTTGGGAGCCTATGGGTACGATCGAAATGACGAAAGAGCCTTGTTTCCACTCCTGGTATTACAGGCGCTCTTTTTACCCAGTCAGGGCTTTTTCAATCACTTGGTCTATATTCGACCATCCTTGTTACGGACTCGTCGCGATTATCCCAATGAATCTTGGTGGTGGGTCTATCGACGAGCACTGTTGGGAGAACGGATCCAACCCACCAAGGACGCAGTCAAACGGCGTCCCAGCAGTTCTGATTTTGGGTTACTCATTGACATTTATGTCCATGGTTCAACACCCGTTCGGCGTTCGACCGATCAAAGACCCATCTTGCAAAGTATTGGCATGGCCAATAACCAATATGAACAACATTGGACCAAGGATGACGTGGATTCATTGAATAACTTGGGTGGAATCGGGAACCGTGGGCATTTTATGGACGTCGTCCAATTGGACGTCGACGACAACCATAACCCAAGTGCCGACGATGGGGCGGGAAGCAACGTTACCAGCAACGACGACAACCATTCACCGAATGTCGTTGTGCAGACAACAAATGATCACGACCATGATGGGGAAGTGGGCCCAGATGCTCACGGGCCTTCGAGAACATGTGAAGAAGATGGCAAGGCCGATGCTTTACTGTCGCCGCCCTCCTCGCTGGAGAAATTGTAGTACTGCTATGATACCTACTAGCTTGCTGCCGTGGTAGTACTAGCAGACAGCTGGCACCAGCGAATCAGTGCATGGGAAGTTGATTGTAATTCCTTTCTGCTACGAAGAGAATACAATGACGGTTGCAACATCCAACTGCCGCGTCAACGAGACGCTCCTGAAAAACTACGACGCCGACGCCTGGTCGCGTCGACGGTTCGGAGACCGAGGTAGATGGAAACTAGTTGCCAAACAGTGCTAAAAGTAATGCAGCCATCGTTGCAAACCCTGATGAAAGAACGAGACCACCCCGCGAGCTGCAGCGTCGTCTAAAACAACTTGAAGTGCTGTCGTACTAGTACAATGAAACATCATGTGTTTTTGGCAAATAACATATAAGTTGGAAAGTAGGCTTGGGATCTTCTCGTTCGAGCTTCCAAGGACTATCTTGGCAACGAAAACGAGGAGACGAGAGCATCCTTCGCCGGTTCCTAGGAGGTCTACGAGGAGAAAGGGCTACATTTAATCATTCTAAAAGACCTGGGGTTGCCACAGAGTTGAGATGAAGCAAAGCAAACACAATGGGCAAGAACTCCACGATTGTCCGGCTCGGAGACTCACCTGTTGGAAGTGCAGCTAGCATTCCAATAAGGGACACGTGGAAACCTGTGTGTATCTTGAAGAATGGATGAGTCACCATCATAGAAGACTCTAGCTAGAAGATTCAACAACGACAGTAGCTAGCAGCACTACAGTGCTTATAATTTCTAATAAACGGATCTGGTACCAACCAAAAAGATCTCTTGCATGCTTACTAACCAAAACCACCAACCGAGGATCTTCGTGCTGAGTCTGGGGATGTTCATCACCAAAGTTAGGGTTCAGGGTGAAATAGGCAAGTGCGCGTGAAAGTGTTGATCGTGTTACCCCAAACAACATCATTGATTGCTTGTTGTGATGGCGGAAGCGCCAAGCAAGACCCCGGTCTGAGCTAAGATTATGCAGGACAGCAACACAATTCGGAAGAACCTGTCCCAACTTTTAGTAGTAGGGGAATAGCAACAACTCACAAATATTATAAACAGAATTGACAATATACAAGATGCAGCGCTTTGTTACGTTCCTCCTTCTTGCAGTCTTGCTTCCGGCTGTTGCCATGAGTGCCAAGTATGATGGCATGTGGAAGTTTGAAAGCGCTGTCGACGAAGCACATGCCCCAGTGACCATTCCGGGGTCTTTTAGTGTCGTGGTTCGTAGTGAGAGTGACGAACGTTATGCGTTGAGCGTACGAGTTGGAAATAGTATGAGGGCCGACATGAGAGTACAAGCAGGCCAGGAAGGAGCTGCTGTGGACCACGTACACATTGGCGATTGCATGTCCACCATGATGATGCCCCCTGAAAACTTGTTCAAATTTGAGCAGTTCCTCACCACTGGGTTGCCCAAAATGCAAACTATCACCTTGAGTGAGGACGGGAACAAGATGATTCTGGAAGGGGCGTCCAAAATTACCTTGTCCAAAGAGTAGACTGAGCGGGAGATACGACAAGCAAACAGCGCAACTCTTGAGAATTTTTGTACGACTGATAATAATTGCAACGAACGGACGATTACCATTCAACGACATGGATGGCAACCAGCAGCGCGAGTGCGAGAATCGAAGGAAGAGGATGCAATATACCAGTAAGCGTGGTTTTCCGAAGATTTCGTATGTGACTCTATATACTTACGGTCCTTGTTGGGAGTCATGTTGTTCACGAAGAAAAGAATAATGAAATAGAACCAGCCTTTTTAAAATTATATTCTAGGGCAAAAGCCAGGGCAAAAGCCGACGCCCGAGTCTAATTTGTAGAACAGTATTGCGGTTCCACTCTCGTGTTTTCAGCTCCAAGAAGCACATTGTACACAGACCTGTCAGTGTCATGAAAATAGTGTTGTCTTCTTGCCCGTTTCACAACTGTTTCAGGCTTTCTTGTAGTGGGCGAGATTAAAACGGGGAATGGTGGACTTCTTCAGAGATAACGCTATCTGTCCTTGGTGTGGAACTGCCCGTTTCACATAAGTGGTCTGCCCAAAAAGAAGAAAGAAAAGGTTTCCAAAGATTCTTTGGATGCTAATGGAACGTTTGAAAGATGTTTTGGGGGACTTCTCCGAGATCGACCGGTCGCATTGATGCCTTTGGTTACTGACCGAAAGCAACTCTTGGAGTACTTTCATGTTCGTGTAGCTAGATCATAGACGACTACAGTACAAAACTCCAAGTACTACGGGTAGCCGCTTGAGCACGCTGCCAGCACCTTGGAGGGCCAGGGCGAGAACTCAACTGAAAGGCTAGCTAGTAGGCGGGGGCACTCCCGCAGCAATGATCAATAACCAATAGCTAGCTAGCAGCTTCACTACTCGTGACTGCTACTGGCCACTAGAAGAGTTTATTTGGACACTGGATAGGAACAAAGGGCAAGCAACTTGAACTGAAGAGGCAGAAAAGCAGCTCTGCTGGTAGGAGCAAGAAAAAAGTCTGCAGCGACATACAGCCGTGACGCACAAGCAACTGAATCTACTGACCTAACTTGAAAACACCCAACAAGAAATGCGGTGGCTATGGAACATTTGCATGCACAAAAGCAGTGAAAATGAACTCTCCCGGCCATTGCTGGCCCGGGACGAAAGGCCAGCTGGCACGCACTAGCTAGGAGTCGGAAGGCCATGGTGAGGGAAGCAAACAGGCAGTACTATTAGCTAGTAGTACTACAATACCAACCACATGAAAGGCCTCTTGCAAAGAAAGAGGTAGGCATTGTGAAACTTTTTCAACGCAAGCAAAGTTGGCTGGGCAACTGAAGGCAATGATCCAGCCAGGTCAATTTCCGGCATAATAAATTTGTCCCTCAGCTGGGGCTCCTGGCACGAGACTCGGAGCTGGACTGCCGTAGTAGATGGAAAGTAGGCTTGCCAGTTTGCTCACCTACTAAAACAACGGATGAACGATTTATTACCTTGGCTTCCACTACTAGCTAGAGCTAGGTCATCAGACCCCCTCCTACTTGTACCAGGTAGTACTGTGCAGTACCGTACTCAAAAGTAGACTATCGGTACCAGTACGTACCAGCTATGGGAGCACAGTGGCAGTGACTGTTGGCTCTCGGAGAAGTACTACCACTCTACCAGTACCACATTGTCAGTGGTCATCAGAAACAGGTGGCGACGAAGGTCGCCAGTATTTATTCCTCCGTAATTGGCTGGACTAATAATTACTTGGAGATGCACAAATTCGGCCTCGATCGGATTTTTATTACCGGATTCACGTCGCCCTTCCTATCTACTACAGTAGTACTACAGTACTGGTAGTACCTTCAAAAGCATGTCTCATCGCATGATTGCCATTACAATTGATTATGCATGTACAGTAGACTACCTACAGTACCTACAGTACGTACTGCTACCAGTTCAACTGCAGTACTACAGTAGCTCACCTCCAAAATCTTCCGGTCCCGCACAGTTGTCCTGAACCAAACAGACATTAATGCCTCCGCGGCAACATGAGTGGTGGTCACAAGCATTTTACTGAGTTTTTAGAGTGTTATTAGTTCCTGTTGTGGGTACCACCAGGCAGTACTATCAGGTAGGCGAAGTGTACTATGCATACGTGCGGCAGTCACAGTACCTAAAAACACAGCTGTGCTTCCTGCATACAATACTGATTGGCACAGCCAACTAACAACCACTGCAACCAAGACCGTGTTGTGCCTGTCTTTCTTCTGGCGAGTCAGCGAGATAGCACAAGCTAGCTAGCTAGTAGTAGTAGACTACTACAATCTGCCTCAAATATAAAGAATAGAGAGAGAGAGAGAGAGAGAGAGAGAGAGTAGAAGCAATGTTAAAGCTTCCCAACAATGTGCGATACTCCAGCACACCGGAGCAAGAGAATTTACGGAGTTGCCTGAAACAAAAAGGACAACCAGGACGGCCCAAACGATCGTTGGTGTGGAAAGACGAGGGTCATGAAACATGGATTTATCCCGCCAGAGAAGACGACATACTGTGGATGGACCCGGATGAATTCTTTGACATGAAAAAGGCATCCCGTTTGTTTGCCAAACAGTGGCGACTGAATGGATTTACCGTCCTGCTCAAGGATACCTATGAACATCCACGGTCCGACGCGCAGCGGATCCTCAATGCCTTTGTGCAGTTAGAAGGAAGTGATTGCGGACGAGGCATGGAACGCCGCGGCTCGAAACAACACGGCGAAGAACGGACCTACCTCAAGAAGCGGGCCATTCAAGCGGTACTCCTGCACCAGCGGCGATTGCTCGTCCGCGGTGCGGAAATGGACGAACTGTGGGAAGAGATCTGCGATGTCTCCAACGATTATACGCGGACGGCCAAGATATTTGCTCGAAGAATTGCCAAAGCGGATGAAAATGCCGTTCACTTTCCAGATGCGGATTCGGGGTACAAAGTGCTAGAAGAGTTACGGTCGGAGGGTCAAAACGGAAGGCGTCCCATGGTGCCACCCACGAGAAGAGGTTCAGGTGCGTCGTCTCGAACATCATCCGTTGTAGGAGTGTCCAATAGTAATTGCTCCACCGAAGCAAAGCAACGTCAGCGTTCTCCGAGTTCGCCTTCGGGACCTGTCGAGGAATTGTTCCAGGCGGGAGTTGCTTAAGAGAGAAAGAGGAGCTTGCTTGCTTGCAGCTTCTTTTGTGCCTCGTTGGCTTGCTGGAGTTTTTATTTGTGGCTTTTGGTGACTTGATTGATTTGATTATTTTATTTTTTGGAGACATTTGCAATTTGATTATAATCAACGCTGATTTATTTGGTTTTTTCTTTTTATCGTATTTTCGTTTATAGAGAAAGGATTGAATGTAGCCTGATAAAAAGGGACATGTATGGATGTGATATTAAACTGATTGATTTGATTGGTGGCAATTAAGTGCTAGACTTTTGTCGTGGCGATGCGTGGCGATGACAGATCTTGGGGCACCTTGTAGAAATTTCATACAAGAAAAGGTATACAAGCCTTATGAATTCCATCGAGAAGAAAAATGATGAAGTTCTGTCCATCAAAGATTTGGTTTTTTGGCGGAGGGCTCCTTTTACAGGTTATCTGCCAGGGCTAGCGGAGCTTGCTTGAGAAGCAGTCAGAGAGGAGTCTGTTTGAGAAGCCACTTGGGACGGCTTTGATGTCAAGTCATGTGGTGCTCCCAACTTAATGTGGAGAAGTAATACAAGCTTACCACTGCGTAAGACACCCATCCTCATGAAATTCTACTCAGCTCGTGCTGGAGAAAACGGCCGGAATGTGATAAAAGCGTTGCAAGATTGATTTCTGACCTAGGTACACGAGTCAATTGTTGGCTTGAACTGTTGAAAAAGACAAAGAAAAGCAAAGACGATTCGCTTCCTAAAAGAGGCTTTGCCCATTTGCGATCTCTGGACGGTTCATATGTTCTGACCATTACGGCGCACGATCATTTCTCCCTCAGTCGTTGTCATGGCGCTTGACAGAAATTCAAAAAGCGAATGCGGCAAAATTGGGACGAGACAAACGCAACACAGGTTCTATATACCCACAATAATGATGCCTCCTTCAAATCATTTTCAAGGAAAAAGTTCACAATTCGCATAATTATGCCAGACGGTCATTCAGCTCTGCTAGTCATAATTTAATAATATCACCTACGGGGGTCTTTGTCATTTTTTTTAAAAGGTAAAAGTGGAGGGCTTTTGGTTGCTATATTATAAAATTGTTTGCATCGTAAAATCTTTAAAAAATCTCTTTCGGCATCTTCTCTTGAATCATAAGAACAGAAATATGACACCGAACGAAAAATTTTACTTACTAGTGAAGAAGAAAAAGAAGAAGAA